>Ga0182007_10000393_pt1 | contig 27064 bp, 22 predicted proteins | sample Sormic07211113_1_FD_123023 | JGI IMG/M metagenome (GOLD analysis project Ga0182007, IMG submission 123023) | Rhizosphere microbial communities from Sorghum bicolor, Mead, Nebraska, USA - 072115-113_1 MetaG | ecosystem: Host-associated > Plants > Roots > Rhizosphere | place: USA: Nebraska...
CAGCGACCTGCAGGTCGGCCAGACCGGCAAGATCATCGCCCCCGAGCTGTACATGGCCATCGGCATCTCCGGCGCCATCCAGCACCTCACCGGCATCAAGGACGCCGGCACCATCGTGGCGATTAACAAGGATGGCGAGGCGCCGATCTTCGAAGTGGCCGACTTCGGCTTGGTGGGCGATTTGTTCAAGATCATTCCGGAGCTAGAGGCGGCACTAAATTGAGTGGCGGCATGCGGGCTCGGTACATGAAACGCACGGATGGTCACCCCTGTACGTATAATCACGCATGAAGCCTCGCCTGTTGCTTATTTCGCGAAAATGGCCTCCATCGGTGGGGGGCATGGAAACCTATTCCGTCGAGCTGGATGCCAGCTTGGCCATCCATTTCGAGGTTACGCGCAAAGTACTCTTGGGAAGGCCCGACGGACGCCCCCCCGGGCTTGTCGCGTACGGGCTTTTTCTGATCCGAACCGTTTTCTATTGCCTGCTCCATGCAAATCGCTTCAGCCACGTCGTCATTGGAGACCTCGTGCTTTTCCCGGCCGCCCTGTGCTGTCGCATAAGGGCCTCGCGACAAAAGCGCCTTGTTGTAGTTTACGGACTAGATCTGGTCTATTTCAGACGCAAGGGTTTGCTACCGTCTATTTACGGTGCCTACTTCACGCTGTTCCGGAAGTTCCAAACGACCTTTAACGCGATCGTGGCTATCTCCGGCTTTACGGCCGACTTGGCACGCGAAGCGGGACTCCGTGCCGTGCATGTAGTGAATCCGTCACTCCCTCGAACCGCGCTTACTGAGGATAACGGTGAGGCTGCGGTGTACGTTCCTGACGCTTTCGCAAGCAGCCTGTCCCGAAGGATTCTTCAGTTCGGACGGCTGGTGCCCCGCAAGGGGTCGGCTTGGTTCGCGGCCAACGTGATGCCACGGCTTTGTGACGACGTGGAGTTTTTCGTGGTGGGCGCCAGCTACGATCAATCGCTGGTTGACGCGCTGCAGTCATCCCTCCGAACCACCTATCTAGGCTCACAGCCAGCAGACGTCCTAGCTACGATGATCCGTCAAGCCGACATCGTCGTCATGCCGAATATTGCACCGTCGACAGCCAGTGCCGACGTCGAAGGTTTTGGTCTAGTGGCTGTGGAAACAGCCTCACTCGGTGGAATTTTGGTCGCATCCCGACTACAAGGGCTCACCGATGCCGTGGTAGATGGAGTTACTGGCACGCTGGTCGAGCCGGAGGATGCCGAAGTCTGGGCTGCGGTGGTCAAGCGTCTACTCGGCGAACCTCGTGAACAAATCGAGGCGCGAAGAGCCACCGCAAAAACCCAGGCCCGAGCCGTCTTCTCCAAAGAACGCATGGGCGACGCCCTCGCGACACTATTTTTGACCAATCCCGATTGAGAGCTCGAGATGACTAATCGCGAAAGGAAAAGCCATGCAATTCTCGATCGGGATAGCCGGGTTCTTAAAGCCGAGAAGATCGTCCGCATCGTCGGCAAGCATCACTTCAGCGCCGCGCGGCGACTACTCGAAGTTGGTTGCGGATCGGGAGTAATCGCAAGAGCACTACACGAAGCGGGTGAGGGGAAACTCGAAGTTCATGCCGTCGACGTTGCAGACAACCGCATTGACACGTCCGGTCATGCATTCAAGCGGATCTCCGGAACGGAGTTACCCTATCCGTCGGGGCATTTCGATATTGTGGTAACCAATCACGTCGTTGAACACGTGGGTGACTGGAACGCGCAGGTACATCACCTGCAGGAAATTCGACGTGTTCTGAGTCCGGGCGGCGTGATCTATTTCGCCGTCCCCAATAAATGGCGCTTGATAGAGCCACACTACCGGTTCCCTTTCCTCAGTTGGTTTCCACAAAGTGTGAGCGATACGCTGCTGCGCATCACTCGGCGCGGAACCTACTACGATTGCCGCCCGCTAAGCTCCGCCGGCCTTCGCAGACTGTTCGACGAGGCTGGTCTACTCCCGACAGATGCGACGCTCGCGGCATTACACGCAACCCTCGACATCGAGCGTAAGGGCCATCCCTTGACGCGACTTGTGAACGGAATCCTTCCCGATAGGCTGCTTGCATTTAGCCTGCCGATTATTCCTACCTTTGTCTATCTTCTGAAGCCCAAGCTTCCATGAAACGCTTCTTGGCCTTTGCCGGCTTCGTTGTCAGCTTTGCTTGCGCCTTCTACTTCGTTCGGGCCATCGCACATCACTGGGAGGCGATATCCAGCCTCTCGTGGGATAGCTTGGTGTGGATGAGCATGGGCGTTGCGCTGATCATATATGCCGGCACCTACAGTCTGACTTCGTACGCTTGGAACTGTTCACTTAATGTACTTGGATATCCGATTCCGTATCGTATTGCGCTCCGCATTCTGGTGCTCTCGCAGTTCGCCAAGTATCTACCCGGCAATGTCGGTCATCACGTAGGACGGGTCATGCTGGCCAAGCGGGTAGGCCTGCCAACAAATACTGTCCTCGGGTCGATGATCTTGGATACATTCATAGTACTGGCCGCTGCCGGCATCTGCAGCCTGTGGGTCGTCCAGCTACTCATTCAAGTTATTCGAAGTCAAGGCACAGTATCAACGCATGCCATCGTGTTAATTGCTTTAGCCGGACTCTTCGCGATATTCACTGCCGCCTTACTCCCTATAACCCGGCGTGCTTTATCGCGCCAGATCCGACACGTACAGCATCTGGTGCAGATGAAGAACTTGCCGCTACTTGCCAAGGCGCTGGCTGCGCATACTGGCAGTGTTTTGGCCGGAGGAACCGCTCTATATCTGCTTTGCATCGCCTTCACACACAACATGGTCCCCGCCCCCTGGTTAGACATCACAGGCGTCTATGCCACAGCGTGGCTGCTTGGCTTTCTGATACCGGGAGCACCCGCCGGGCTTGGCGTGCGGGAAATCGCGCTGCTCTTGGGATTGGGACCAATTTTCGGTAATGATGCAGCCACGGCAGCAGCAGCAGCACTGCGTATGGTCACCACGTTGGGAGATGGTTTGGTGTTCGCCTCAGGGTTTGCGCTGCGCAGGCTAGAAGCAAAGCCCCCCTCCCCCGATGAAGCGATCTGATTGCCAGTTCTTCCCGGATCGACATAACCCAGTCGAAACTTCATCATGGGCAACCGTACCGGCAGTGAGGCTACGACAGTTTGCCACGACAGCGGCGTTTGGAACGAAGGAACGAGAAATGACGAGTGCGGCGCGCCAACCTGTCACAGGGAGAATTGAGGCATTTGACAGCCTACGGGGCATCGCCGCGTTCGGTGTGGTCTTCTGGCACTATGGTGCACATTTCCAAGCTCATCCGCTGAATGTCATTTTCTCGCCTTTTTATCACGCAGGCTATCTGCTGGTTGATTTCTTTTTCGTGCTATCCGGCTATGTGATCGCACGGGCCTACTGGAAGGAAAACCGGCAGCAAAAGCTGCTATCCAACATCCGATCAAGGATTGCGCGCCTCTATCCGCTACACTTTTTTACGCTGCTTTGGGTTGCCTTGATGCAGTGGGCACTCGAAAAGCAGGGCCATGCTCCCTTCGCATCTTCAGAAAATAACCTTTACCATTTTGTGCTCAATCTTGTGATGTTGAACGGAGTAGGATTTCAGCACAGCTTCTCCTTTAATGGGCCTGCCTGGTCCATATCAACTGAGTTCGTGGTGAATTGCGCTTTCATGCTCTTTATTGCCAGCACCGTGCTTGCGCGTATGATCTATGTCTTTGCGGGCATTTTTGTGGCCGTAATTCTTTTTTCACTATCTCATACCCTTCTACGCAATGACCGTGTACTTGGCTATCTTGATCCTCAACTTGTGCGCTGCGCCTTAGGATTCGGCGTAGGTGTGATGCTACAACTCGCACATCATCGGGAATGGTCGCGTAAAGCCACTGTGCCTACATGGGTCAGAGATTTTCTGGCCGTTGCTACATTGATTGGAATAACCCTTTTCTTGACGACGCAACGGCCTCACGCCAGCGTCGCCTCCTACTTTATCGTTATGACGTTGTCGGCCATTCTGCTAGCCACTGTATCCCAGTCAAATCTGACCAAGAATTTTCTTCAACTTCGACCGCTCGTCTTTCTGGGTGAAATCTCCTACTCGATCTATCTCGTACATTTTCCACTCCAGCTATCGTTCGTACTTTTCGGGACTCTTGCAGGTCAACAAATAATCTACGCTAGCCCGCTGGTTACTGCTCTCTACTTTACGTTGCTGATCGGTATTTCCTACCTGACCTATCGCAGTATCGAATTGCCCTGCCAAGCCTTGCTGAACGGTAAAGTGCGAGCCAAAGTCACGGGCGTGGCTGCATCATCTTTATAGCGAGAAATGAATACCCATGAAACTCATCATCCAGATCCCCTGCCTCAATGAAGCCGAGACGCTGGCGATTGCCTTGGCTGAACTACCTCGCGAAGTCGAGGGTTTTGACACCGTTGAATGGCTGATCATCGACGATGGCTCGACCGACAATACGGCGGAGATTGCTCGGCAGAATGGCGTCCATCATGTTGTACGCCATCCAGTGAATCGTGGCCTGGCTGTTGGCTTCATGTCCGGCCTTGATGCATGCTTGAGCCTTGGTGCCGACGTCATCGTCAACACCGATGCCGACAACCAGTACTGCGGTGCCGACATCCCCAAGCTTACTGCGCCGGTGCTGGCTCACGAAGCCGACATCGTCATCGGCGCGCGGCCGATCAACGAGACCGAGCATTTTTCCTGGATCAAGAAAAAGCTGCAGCTACTTGGCAGTTGGGCCGTGCGCATGGCCAGCAAGACCGACGTCGCCGACGCCCCCAGCGGTTTCCGTGCGATGTCGCGCGAAGCGGCCCTGCGCCTCAATGTGTTCAATGCCTATACCTACACGCTGGAAACCATCATCCAGGCGGGCCAGAGCAATTTGACCATTCTGTCCGTGCCGATCCGCACCAACGGCGATCTGCGCCCGTCGCGGCTGGTCAAGAGCATCTCCAGCTACGTCAAGCGTTCGCTGGTGACGATCCTCCGCGTCTTCGTGATTTACCGCCCCTTGGCGCTGTTTTTCTACGTGGGTTCGGTGTTCTGGCTGATCGGACTGGCCGCGGGCGCGCGCTTTCTTTACTACTATCTTGACCACAGCGGCGAAGGCCATATCCAGTCGGTGATCCTCGCCTCGCTGTGCGTCACGCTCGGCATGTTGCTGTACATGATGGGGCTGATCGGTGACTTGATCGCCACCAATCGCAAGCTGATGGAAAACATCAACACCCGCCTGAAGAAGATGAGCTACGACCGTAGTGGTCGGGATTGATCCGTGCATGTACGCACGCTACTGCATCCATGACTCCGACCGCATCAATGATCCGACACGCCGGTCGTACGATGTGAGCGAGGTCTGTCAGTCGAGCACATCAAACAGATGTCTGGCCGCCCGCACTGACCATGCGTTGCTGATGTTGCCTCTCCACCAAGGCCCCATCTTGGAAATGACACGCCGTCGTTTCAGCCATTCAAGGCCTCCTCAGACTCCGGACAGGTCGGAGCATTACACTTGGAAGACTTAGATGCCGGCAGCCCGCACTGCCCATGCGGATGCCGGCAACCCTGCGGCGGCACAACCTATGCCGCCTGAACCTTGAAAAGGAGTTCTTCATGTTGATTCCCGTCATCCTCAGTGGCGGCAGCGGCACCCGGCTATGGCCGCTGTCGCGCAAGAACCTGCCCAAACAGTTCCTTCCGCTCGCCGGCGACTCGACACTATTCCAGCAAACCGTGGTGCGCGCACAAACGCTGCCGGACGCGGCCAGCCCGATCGTGGTATGCAGCGAGGATCACCGCTTCCTTGTCGCCGAGCAGCTGCAGATGCTTGGCATCTCCGATGCCTCGATCCTGCTGGAACCGGTCGCCCGCAATACCGCGCCAGCCATTGCGCTTGCTGCGTTGCAGGCCTTGAGCAGGGATCCTGACGCAACCTTGCTGGTGCTTCCCGCCGACCACCTGATCGGCGATACGGACAGCTTCGGCGATGCCGTGCGTAGGGCCTTGCCATTGGCTGCCGATGGTTGGCTGGTCACCTTCGGCATTCGGCCGGATGCTCCGGAAACCGGCTTCGGCTATATCCGGCGCGGCAATGCACTGGGCGGCGATGGGTATCAAGTCGATGCCTTCGTGGAGAAGCCCGACCGTGCCACTGCCGAGTCCTACCTGGAATCGGGTGGCTACGATTGGAATTCGGGCATGTTCCTGTTCAAGGCGAGCCGACTGCTGGAAGAACTCGCGCAACAGGCACCCGCGATGCACGCCGGCGTCGCAGCCGCCTTCGAAAGTGCCCATGCGGATCTCGATTTTGTGCGCATCGACAAGGAGGCGTTCGCCAGCATCCCAGAGGACTCGATCGATTACGCCGTCATGGAAAAAACCCGACGCGCCGCGGTAGTGCCGGTCAGCTGCGAGTGGAGCGACATCGGCTCCTGGGCAGCCTTGTGGGCAGCGTCCGAACGCGACGCCGACGGCAACCGGCTTGAAGGCGACGTGCTGGCGCTGGACAGCCGCAATTCCTACGTGCGCAGCTCCCCGCGCCGGCTGGTGGCGCTGCTTGGCGTAGAGGATCTGGTCGTGGTCGACACGTCCGACGCCGTGCTCATCGCCGCCCGCAGCCATGCGCAAGATGTGAAGAAGCTGGTCGACCAGCTGAAGTCCGCTGGCCGTCCGGAGCACAGGTTCCACCGCAAGGTGTATCGCCCATGGGGAAGCTACGACTCCATCGACATGGGCGAGCGGTTCCAGGTAAAGCGCATCATGGTCAAGCCAGGCGCTGCGCTCAGCCTGCAGAAGCACCACCATCGCGCCGAGCACTGGATCGTGGTGTCGGGCACCGCGGAAGTGACCCGCGACGACGAGGTCTTCCTGCTGAGCGAAAACCAGAGCACCTACCTGCCGCTGGGCAGCGTCCACCGCTTGCGCAATCTCGGCAAAGTGCCGTTGGAGTTGATTGAAGTGCAGTCCGGCAGCTACCTGGGCGAAGACGACATCGTGCGGCTGGAGGATGTCTACGGTCGCGCCTGAGTCAACGCTGTACCCACCATCCGGTTTCACCTTACCCACCACACCACTACAAGAGGCATCATCATGAGCGCATATCGCATCCCCCTGACCGGCTTGGCCATCAGCATGGCGCTGATGCTGGCAGCCTGCAGCTCCGGCCAGGACCAGGCCGCACCCCAACAGCCCGCCGCCGCCGGCACGGCGACGGCGGCAGCCGCGGCATCGGCAAATGCGCTGACTGCCGACCAAGTCAATGTGCAAATGACTCTCCAGGGCGCGCCGACGCTCTCTGCCGACGGCCAGTCCATCGACGTCGCGGTAACCTTGGCCAATCACGGCAAGGTCGTGCTCAGTTCGACCGGTCCAAACCCTGTCACTCTCGGTGCACACAGCGCGGACGCCAATGGCACGATCGTCGACAACGACCTCGCCCGTGCCGGACTTCCCGACATCGCCTCCGGTGGCCAGGCGACGGTGACCATCCAGCTGCCCATAGACAAGACGCTCGGCAAGAGCGCGCAAATCCTGCCGGTCCAGGAAAATGTCGCCTGGTTCGACACCTGGGGCACCAAGCCGTTGGTCGTGGGCCCCTTCAACAACTGCGCCAGCGCCGCCACCGGCAAGGTGTGCGGGGCTGATAGCAAGCCTCTGGCGTCAGCGGCACATTGAGATGAAATCCCCAGCTCAAGGAAGAGCTACAACCCCCGGAATCTCAATGCACGAACTAACTCTACAAGTCCGGTAGGTTGGAGCACGCATTTGCCCCAGACGACTTGTGCTGCGTATGGACCACCGGCTGGATACATCTTAAACCGATCCGGACATAATCCGGAAGCGAGCTCAGAAAAAGATATCATCCAACGCTGAAGAGTTCGCGAACGTGCCCAGGAGGGCCTACCTAACGGTAGGCCCGAAATTGGTTATGGGTCGCAGCTTCTACCATACTCCAACTTTTCAAATACAAGGGCGGAGCACTCATGATATCAAATGAAAATTTGAGAAAATATCAGTCAGAGGGATTTGGGCTGATTGAGGGGTGGTGCTCCGAGCAGCTATTTGCCACGATAGATCTGCTGGCCTCAGCAAGCATAAACAAAAGCGGCGGCTGCCTTGAAACAGGTGTTCATCATGGAAAGTTTTACATACTTCTCAACCAGGTCATTCCGTCGACTGAAACATCATATGCCATCGACGTATTCCACAATCAACACCTCAACATCGACTGGTCTGGCTCAGGCTCACTGGAAATATTTCGTTCCAATTTGGAAAAGTATGACGTTCATCAAGGTGCGAACACAAAGATCATCATAGGTGACTCAACTGACTACGGCCTCGAGCTAGAAAAATGCATCGGCCCGGGATCACTTCGGTTGATCTCGATTGATGGAGGTCATAGCGTCGAACATACGGTTAACGACCTTATTCTTGCCAATAAACTGGTCAGTAATGAAGGCGTCGTCATTTTAGATGACGTCATGAATTACCATTGGCTCGGTGTGATGGAAGGCTTGTTTAGATTTATGAGCACAGTTCCCACCTTGGTTCCATTCGCCATCGGTGACAACAAACTTTACCTGTGCAAGTTGAGCTTTCACGACTTCTACTTCAGGCGTTTCTCGGAAAGTCCACTAATGACGAAACATGTCCGGTTTTTTGGATACAACCTGGCCGCTCTGTAGGCCCGAGAACTAGGGATGCCCTGATCCATTCCCCGTCTGAGGCATCATGGCGACGGGCCCCAGGAAACATATCCCCGATGAAGCAACGTTCGTTCGCCTCGTTGAGTTTCGACGCCAAGAAGAAGCCGATCCGCCGGGAGAAGTTCCTTGACGAGATGGACAAGGTCGTGCCGCCGATCTTCTGGCACTGATCGAACCGAGCTATCCCGCGGTCGCCCGCCCATGTCGCCGTCGGCGATGTTGCGCATCCACTTCATGCAGCAGTGGTACTCGCTGAGCGACCCGGCAATGGAAGACGCCTTGTACAAGATCGAGTCGATGCGCCGGCTCGGGGGACTGGAGTTGAACGAAGACGCCGCCCGACGAGACGACGACCCTGAAGTTCCGGCGTTTACTGAAGCAGCATGGCCTGGCGGTGAAGATCCTCGAAGGTCAAGGGTAAGCGCCCGCCCCAGCCACCTTCCATCCCGTACGTCGATCGGCTGCCATGCATGGGCCTCTTTACATGCGGAGGCGAGACGATGGATGGACCGATGGGGACGGTGTTCGGTGGGGTGCGGTTGGGTATCTTCTGGATGGTGGGTGCGGGGGTGGATTTTCGCTGCGGAGCGGATCGGCTGTTGACGCATGTGCGCGAGAGAGCCCGCTGGATGGCAGTGCCTATGTGTTTCGCAATCGCCGCGCCAACTGGATCAAGGTGCTGGTGGTGGATGCGCAGGAGGTGTGGTTGGCGACGCGCCGGCTGCATGAAGGGCGCTTCATGTGGATGTCGTCGCAGGATCGACTGGCGTCGTTGACGCACGCGCAGTTTCGCTGGCTGTGCGTTGGCGTGGACTGACAAGGCCAGCGCCAGCCCGCTCGCCGAGGAAGCGCTTGAGCGCATCGGCGTGCTCTACGCCATCGAGGCGAAGCTGCGCGACCTCGACGATGAGACGCGGCACCGCGAGCGGGAACGCCACCTCGCGCCCAAGCTTGACGAACTCAAACGCTGGCTGGACGACCTCAGCACCAAGGTGCTGGGCAACAGCGGCCTGGCTGGCGCCATCCGTTACACGCGCCGACGCTGGAGCGCGCTCGCGCGCGTCCCCCGACCACGGCCGCCACCCGATCGACAACAACCCGATCGAACGCCATCCGGCCCAACGCCATCGGGCGCAAGAACTGGCTGTTCGCCGGCTCCGACACCGCCGGCCAGAGTGCCGCCGCCATCATGAGCCTTCTCGCCACCGCCAAAGCCAACGGCCTCGAGCCCCACGCCTGGTTCGCCGACACGCTGACCCGCCTGCCATCACCAAAGACCGCGACATCGCCTCTTTGCTGCCGCTGGCATAGCCTTCGGTCGACTTCAAGGTGTGGCCGGCGGGCGCTTACGGTGACGCGGCAGTTCGGCTACCGAAAGGCGCGCCTCAAGGGACTGTTCAAGAACACCGCGCAGATACTGACGTTGTTTGCCCCGTCGAGTCTATGAATGGTGCGACGAGGATTGCTGGCATCCGCAGGAGAAGCGCGTCCGTGATCCAAGAAATCCGTCTGTGATTTCGCGAAATCCGTTGCAGACGCATGGGCGTCCGTTTCAATCTCTATAAATCAAAGCATCCTTAGCTCAAAGTATGAAGATGAATGTCTCTAAAAAGGCTCACCCAACTTTCAGACGAACCTTGCCAGGTCTCCTGCTCAGGGATAGGCAGATTTCGAAGCAGTATATTACGATGCAACTTTTCATCTTCAATGATTTCTGTAACTCCATCATAAGAAACAAAAAGAAGATCAGATTCTCGCCCAAACTTGTTCATCAAGAATTCTTGCATTCTATTAAGCACTGAAATCTTGGTAGGGCTTTCATCTTTTAAATATGGCCATGCAGCCTTACGGTACGTCGACCCTCCAAGACGAACGAATAATTTTCTTCCAGGCCTCTCACACGCATCAATAAATACTCTAGTCTTATGCAAGAGTTTTGACCGCGCACGCATGCAATATTCATCAGTAATCTCAGGATTCCCGCTTGGGTCCACAGGAAATTCGTGCGCATACATCAAATTGTACTGCTCGCAAAGTACATCTTTCCCGTTATTGAATCCGTTATCATATTGCGAAACCTTGGTACAGAACTGCGCTCCCTCGTCTGAAATCACTCTCTCCACAGACTCCAATGGAGTAATTAGCCAGTCAAACGGAGAGTGACTATGCTTAACCCCTGCCATCTTTAGCTGATAGGTGACTTGGCAAAATCCACCCAGACTTAGAACAGTCGAATAATCCATATATATATCACTCAAAAGTTCATACGCAGATTGTATGGTCCACGTTAGTAGCCAGCATTCCTAGAACCATCACTTCAGAAGGCTAGGCCGCCTCAAACTCCACGTGTAACACCTTGCCGATTCTGACATAGACTGTTGCGATGGGAGGCGGATTCAACTACGAAGTGCACCACGGTTGAACGCGGGTTCAACTCCAGCTCCCGATAGATGCGATAAATCCCCCTGTGGTTCCAGCCTAAACCCTTGACGTTGCGCAGGCGCAGGAAGCACAAGCCAAAGCCCCAGTCGCGATAGGCCGTGGTCATGCAAACCGACCAGTCGGCGATCCGCGCGTTCTCCGCGTTCGCCTCAGCCTGGCACCGATAGCCGGTCTCGCTCAACGCGCAGGCCGGTACTGCCTATCGGGCAATTTCCCGGCGTTGAGATAGTCTCACCATATCTTTGCCATCGCCTCCTTCAGCAGCTCCACACTGAGCGGCGCCGGCGCACATTTTCCTCAGGCGCCGGTTCTCGTCCTGCAGCTCCTTGAGCTGGAATATCAGTGAGGCATCTATGCCGCCGAACTTGCTGCACCACTTGTAGAACGTCGCCGACCTGATGCCGTAATCGCGTGGCATGGGCGCGCCGGCCTCGGCTTGCTTGAGCACGACCAGGATCAGGCCGTCGGTGAATCGCGATTTCCTCATGGAATCTCCTCGGGAAGGACTACGAGAAAATTTCACTTCTGGCGTCAGCTAATCTGCTGGGGTACGTCGGGACAACCTGACCATGCCCGTACTGATCCGCACCAGCGACCCACCGACGCGGCCACAGGAAAGGCACTGAGGCGAATGTTGCGCTTACCAGTCAGAGAGCAGGTGTTCTCCCCTACTCTTCAAACCCCGATCAACTTGCGCAACTCGGCTATCTTGGCAGCCAACAGGGCAACATCGGCCCGCGTCTCGACGTTGAGTCGGAGTAGTGGCTCGGTGTTCGACGAACGCACATTGAACCGCCACGTAGCGAACTCAAGGCTCAATCCGTCCGTGCGATCCTCCATGAGAGCGTCACCCGCGTAATTGTCATGCAGCCTTCGCACGACCGCTACTGCATCAGCAACCTTGAAATTGATCTCGCCGCTGCACGGATAGGCGGCGATGCGCTGCTCCACCATCTGCGCCAGCGGAACACCGGTCGCACTGATGCGTTCGGCGATCAGCAACCAAGGCACCATGCCAGTGTCGCAGTAGGCAAAGTCGCGGAAGTAATGGTGCGCGCTCATCTCGCCGCCGTACAACGCGTCCTCCTTGCGCATGCGCTCCTTGATGAAGGCGTGGCCGGTCTTGCTCATCACCGGCACGCCACCGGCTGCCTTGACCATGTCGATGGTGTTCCAGCACAGGCGTGGGTCATGCACGATCCTGCCGCCGGGGTGCCTCTCCAGCAGTTGCGCTGCGAGCAGGCCGACGAGGTAATAGCCCTCGATGAAGCGGCCGTCGGCATCGAAGAAAAAGCAGCGGTCGAAGTCGCCGTCCCAGGCGATGCCGAAGTCCGCGTGGTGGGTACGTACTGCATCCGCCGTGGCGTCGCGGTTTTCTGGCAGCAGTGGGTTCGGGATGCCGTGCGGGAAGCGCCCGTCGGGTTCGTGGTGGATGCGAATAAACTCGAACGGCAGGTGCGGCGCCAGCTGATCGATCACCAGGCCGGCGCCGCCGTTGCCGGCGTTGACGACGATTCGCAGCGGCCGCAATACGGCGTGATCAATGTAGCCCAGCAGGTGGTCGACATAAGCTGACTTGTCCTCGTCCACACGCAAGGCCGCTGAGCCGTCTGCCCAAGGAAAACCACCCTCCTCCACCAACGCTTCGATGTCGCGCAGGCCGGTATCGCCGCTGATGGGGCGCGAGCCTTCGCGCACCAGCTTCATGCCGTTGTAGTCCATCGGATTGTGGCTGGCGGTCACCATGATGCCGCCGCCTACGCCTCGATGCGCGGTCTGGAAATACACCTCCTCCGTACCGCACAAGCCGATGTCGACCACCGCGGCACCGCCATCGTTCAGGCCGCGGGCCACGGCGGCAGCCAACGTCGGGCTGTCCAGGCGTACATCGCGCCCCACCACCACCTCCGCCGGCCGCAGCGTCTGCGCAAACGCGCGGCCAATGCGGTAGGCGACGTCCTCGTTCAACTCGTCGGGGACGCGGCCGCGGATGTCATAGGCTTTGAAGCAAGTGGACATGTTCGTTCTTTGTATGTTCAACGGATCAACATAGGCACAGTGGCAATCGTCGACCAGTCATTGCCGTCGGGATACGACGCCACCACATGGAAAGAATACTGCCCGGGCGGTAACGGGTTGCCGTCGTAACCGCGCACCGTGGCCTGCACCTTGATCAGGCCACTGGCTTCACCCGCAGGCACGAACAGTTGCGTCGATCGCTCACCGAGCCAGGTCGGCTCACCGGGCCTGGTCACAAACGCCTTCAAATTCAACACGGTCGAAAAACCGGACTGGGTGGCGTATCTCAAGACAACGCGATGCGCTCCCAAGTAAGGCCACAGTGTCCGCAGATAAGGAAGCGTCGATACAACATAGTAGGTCTTGGCACGCATGGAGGCATGCGGGAACGTTAGCTTTTTGCGCGGATCGCCCAAGGCGAAATTCACGTTGGCCCTGAATGTCTGAGCATCGATCTTCGTGCACTTGGCGGGTTCGGGTATCTTCGCAGCCTCATCGAAATTGCAGAACAGATGCTCCAGGCCTTCGCTGCTTTGGCGGATGGTCAGATGATCTTCGAACTGCTGGCCCTGCCGTACTGGGTCGCCGGGTCGGGAGATGACGAGGGTGGCATTCGGATTGATCATCCTGGCCTGCGCGCGCAGGAACAGGGGATCACCATCGTCGATATCGAGAACGATTTTTCCACGGAAGGGCTGCTTCGGCTGATCGAGTCGGGAGCGCCATTGGAATGCGTGGCTCGACCCGGCTGATTGATGGACACGGGTGATGTCCACCCCCGCAGCAAGGAACGCCCCGCACACCAGCACACCAGCGAAGCGTGGCCACCAGCGGAACGACAGAGCAAGCACCACGTTGACGAGGGCAAAACCCCACAACAGGTGTCCAGTATCCAATTGCCATGAAGGCGTGCGATATGGGAATAGCCCAGCGAGCGCTGACCAGTAAGTCACTTGCGAGAGCTTCGCCACCAGGTGCATTGCCATTGGAACGGCTAGCAGGGCCAAGACCAGCGAAATCACTGCGAATCTGGGGGCAACGCGTGGCCGCTCCATGCAGTAAACCAGGCCAAACGCCATGGCCGGCAGCACCAGAGGTTCGGTGTAACGCCCATAGAATACGTGGTGTGCGTAGAGTGGGTTGCTGCCCATGGAAATCATGATCAGCACGTAACTACCCAGTAGCGCCAGCATCAGGAACATAAGTGCGCTGGAAGAACCCACCTCACCCCCAGCATGACATTGCCTGACCCGGGTCAGCATCGCCCAGATACCGGGAACCAATAGGCCCAAGGTGGCGATAAGCAGATAAGCGAACTGTCCGGCAGCGGCTTCCAGCACTGTCAGCAGCGCGGAAGGTTGGCGAAACCGCCTTCCAAGCTCCACCACCATTTTGACGAGCGAATCCTGAGCACCGCCAACATCGTCCTGATAAACAGAGGCGATGAAGTAATTTTTGAGCAGGTCACCAAGGATCATGACCAGCGCAAAAATTGCCACACACACTAGTGCGCGCGTCTTTCGTCCCCCCACCCAAACTTGATAACCCAGAACCATCAACCCAGCGATACAAAGCACGATCAACCGTGAGTGGATGTAGTAGCAGGCGGCCAAGAGCACGCCATACAGCACCGCATCCAGGTAGCCGGATTCGGTACGCCCCATCCGGGCAATCTGGATCGCCACCAGCCAGGGCAACATGGCAATCAAAGATTCCGCCCAGGTAAAGTGCACGTAGAACACCAGCGATGGGTACAACATCACCGCCGCCACCGCGATGTAGCGATGCGCCTTGTTGGCGACGAACTTCCTGAGAAACGCGTTGGCCAAGACCCCGGTGCCGATCACCAGCAACACGTTCAGGAACTGTGCGGCGTGATACCAACTGGTCGGTTTGACCAGCATGTAGATCGGCGCGAGCAGCAGCGAGTATCCGTAGCTGTACCAGGGAAGACCCTGTGCGACATTGGACCAATCGTGCCCGGCCAGGTATGCGGCAATCACCGAGTAGCCGAACTCGTCGGGCACTATCAAGGGCGTCGAATAACCCCGGAGCATCCTCACGTAGTAGGCAGCAACCACGATCAACAGCAGCGCAAGTACGCCACCGCGATTCTTTGCTCCGACAGGCCATTCATTCCACTTCATGTCCACTCCACATTTCGAGCCGACCAGCTCGTGATCGCCGTCCGGGCGGGTAGAGGCAAGCCATGCCGAGCCAGCACGCGACACCGTGCAGCGAGAGCCTGCAAACGATCAAGGCCCTCACTTCCCGCGCTGGAATGCGGCCATCCAGGTTGGCAGGCTCACACCATACAACTCCAAGCCCCTGCTCAAATTCACCCAGAACCCGTCGGTCTTCTGATAGTGCCCTTCCATGAAGAACAGCTGCCGATACTTCTCTGGATGCTTCCTGAGCAACAACGCGTCCTTCTCGAAGAAGCGGTTGCGTTCGGCTTGCGATTCGCGCTGAATGTCGCGGCGCTGAGCCGGGTGGAATACTTCCACGTCGCTCGCATAGGGCACTTCTCCGAGAGCCTGCAAGCGCCAGCCGAAATCGGTGTCTTCACGGAAATGAGGGCTGTCGAACGCAGGGTCGAATCCGCCCAGTTGCTGGAACGCTGCGTTGCGCACCATGAGATTGGCGGTCATGAAGCCGATACCCTCGAAGCCGATATTGGTGACGGGCCGCCACTCCGGCTCGTCAATGTGGTCTGAGCGGATCAAACCCTCGACGCCAACGACATCCAGGGTATCGAACCAAGTGCGTCCATTTTTCAACCATTCGGGTGTCGGCTCGCAGTCGTCGTCGGTGAAGGCGATTATCTGCCCGGTCGCGAGGCTGCCACCTAGGTTGCGTGCGGCCACCGCGCCCCTGATTTCGCTATGCACATAGCGCAACGGGAATCGCCGCACGGTTTGTGCCGCCGGCCACGGCGCGGCCGATTGATCCACCACGATCACTTCGAAATCCTGCTCCGCCTGCGCTTCGAGCTTCAGCATCAAGCGGTCGAGCAGGTGGTGCCTTTCGTAGCTTGGGATGACTACGGTGAAATGCGGCCTTGGGGCGGACTTCGCAGCCAGCCTGACGGCAAACTGGCGACCCAACGCCGGCGAGATGCGCTCCCACGCGTAGAAGTTCTCGACGTTCTTGCGCCCGCGCTGAGCAAATTCGTCACGCTCGGCCGAATTTGCGAGAAGGCCATCCAAAGCACCGCCGAATCCGTCGAGTTCGGCGACGACGAAGGGTGGCACTCCGCAGCTGGAGATCCCGCGCGCACCGATTGGCGTAGTCACGGTCGGCAGCCCAGCCGCCATGAAGTCGAACATCTTGATACTGGTGCCCGATCCGGCGGACAGCGGGTTCACCGCCACGTCAGCCGCGCGCATCCACGCGTGCTTGGCTTCCTCGTCCAGCGTGCCCAGCAGGGTGACGTTCGCGGGCAGGTTGTTGTTCCGCAGCCTGTCGCAGCAGCCACCAATGAGAGCAAAGGCCACGTCGAGGCGGTCGTCCGCCAGCCTGCCGACGATGAATGCCGCGGCATCGTTATTGGGGCCGTAATTCGAGCCCACGAAAACGACAAGCCACTGCTTGCCCACGCGCAGCGCCTCTTTCGCCGCCGCACGTTGCTCGTTCGTCGGCAACTCGTGGGTAAATGTGAAAATGCCATTGGGCGCCAGCCTCAGCTTGTCCCAGCTCACGTCGTAGACCCGGGCGAAGATTTCGCGATCCTCCTGGGAACAGGCAAGTACCAGGTCCGCTTCCTGGCAAATGCGGTACTCGATCGCCACCACCCCGCGCACCAGTCGATCGGCTTCCGGCAGATCGTCATGCAGCGACATCCTGAGCAGGCCTTCCACGTTGTGCGATTCGTAGACGACGAGCTGGTCGGCGCGCAGCACGTCGGCCACGGCCGGGTAGGCCCAAGGGTGGGAGAACACGACCACATCAGCTTCCATGGCGTGCTTGCGGGCCGCAGCTAGATAGTCGCCGGACAGGTGTACCTGATCGGCAAAGGCGATATCGATCACGGTACGCCCGCCGGTCTGCCGCGAGAGGGCCGCGGCCGCCTCATGATGAGCGGCCGACAGCGGCACCACGATCTCACGCAGACCCGGCGTAAGCTGCTGGTCGCGAAGGGACTCGCCCGGCCAATCGTAGCTGCCGACATAAGTGCAGGCGATGTTCTGGCCCAACGCGTGGTACAGACCAAGCAGGCGCTGTCGCCCACCTCCTACCGCCGGTGTGATCGGTTGCATGTCGATGACCGTCACCCGCAACTGTTTCCCTGTCACCACATCCATCCCGCAAAATCCCCCTGTCAACCCGCCGACACTTCAATCAGGCGGTCGACGATCATACCCCACGACAAGCCCGATACCCATGCCTGGCCCGCCTGGCCAAGCGCCTCAGCCCGCTCACGATCCCGCCAGATCATGTCGATGTGCTCGCCGATGACCTTCGGATCCGGCGGGCAGACGTAACCGGCCATGCTATCCCGAACGATCGCCGCCGCCTCGCCCGAATCGCGGCAGGTGATGACCGGCTTGGCGCTGGCGAACGCTTCCAGCGTGACGTAGCCGTAATCCTCTCGCATGGGCGTGAACGGAACCGCGAATGCCCCAGCGTATAGCTCCACCAGATCGGCATCCGAAACGCGGCCGCGGAATTCGATGCGTGGATCGCCAGTCGCCAGCGCGCGCAGGTCCTGCTCGGCTTCGCCGGTGCCGGTGATCACCAGCCGCAGCGGCGCGCGCATGTGACGCATGGCGCGAATGACCAAGTCCACCCGCTTCCACGGGTGCAGTCGGCCGGGCAGCAGGAGATAGTCACCGAATACCCCTGCATGGAAGGCCCCGCCCCACAACGGTGGATGCAGAACCTCGGCGTCGAGCCCGTTCCATTGATGCAGCCGAGAGGAGACCTCACTGCCGATCGAGAATACCCCGCGGCAATGCGGCGGCGACAATGCTTGCGTATCGAGCTGGTGGATCAGGTCCCGCTGTGCCCTGTGCTCCGACCCGGCCTGCGGAAACGCGCTGTCGAACATGTCATAGAACACGCGGATGGTGTGCACTAGGTAGCAGACGTGGCGAGGATGCCTCACCAGCCATGTCGGCGCCTTGGTCGACACCACCAGGTCGAACGCCGACAGGTCGAGGTCGTAGCACGCGAGATAGTTGCGCTTGATCTGCTCGAATGTCGATTCATCGGCAACGACAGGCACTTCCTGCGCCTGATGCCCTGCCTGGCGAAAGGCCTCCACCAGCGCGTCGTACAGACGCTCCGCCCCGCCGGCCTCGCCTGAGGCGGAGCGCACGGTGACGATCGCGACTTTCACGCCGCTTGCGCCTGCAGGCGACGCATGTCTGCGTCCACCATCATCGTGATCAACTGCTCCAACGAGGTCTTCGGCACCCAGCCCAGTTTCGCCCTGGCCTTCGCGGGGTTGCCCAGCAGCACGTCCACCTCCGCCGGGCGGAAGAACTTCTGGTCGATCACCACGTGATTCTCGTAGCCCAGGCCCAGGTGGCCGAAGGCGATCCTGCACATGTCGCGGACGGTGGTGGTGATCCCGGTCGCCACCACGTAGTCGTCGGCCTTTGGCTGCTGCAGCATCAGCCACATCGCCTCAACGTAATCACCGGCAAAACCCCAGTCGCGCTTTGCATCGATGTTGCCCAGGCGCAGCTCCTTCTGCAGGCCAAGCTTGATCGACGCGGCCGCGTGGGTGACCTTGCGGGTCACGAACTCGACACCGCGCAGCGGCGACTCGTGATTGAAGAGAATGCCGCTGGACGCATGCAGGCCGAAGCTCTCGCGGTAGTTCACCGTGGCCCAGTGCGCCATCAGCTTGGCCACGCCATAGGGACTGCGCGGATAGAACGGCGTGGTCTCGTCCTGCTTCTCGGCCTGGATCAGGCCGAACATCTCGCTGGTGGAGGCCTGGTAGAAATGCGCCGCCGGGTTGACGATGCGCACGGCCTCCAACACGTTGATGGCACCCACGCCGCTGACCTGCGCGGTCAGCACCGGCTGCTGCCATGAGGTGCCGACGAAGCTTTGCGCGCCGAGGTTGTAGACCTCGTCCGCCTTCGACATCTCCATCGCCCGTGCCAGCGACGAAAGGTCCATCAAGTCGCCCTCGATGTAGTTCACGGCCGACTCGACGCCTTCCTCACGCAGTCTCCAGCGCATGTCCGAACCGCGCCGGGCCACGAACCCATGCACCTGGTAGCCTTTTTCGAGCAGCAGTTTGGCGAGATAGGCGCCGTCCTGTCCCGTGATGCCCGTGATGAGTGCGCTTTTGTTCATGGAGTTTGGCTCGTCCTGAATTGGTCAAGTATCTGTTGCAGGGATGTTTCGAGGGAGATGGCCGGCTCCCAGCCGGTGTCCTGTCGCAGGCGCCCGCAATCCGCCACCATGCGCCGTTGCTCACTGGGGCGCAGCCGCGCACTGTCCTGTACCACGGCCGGCTCCACCTGCGCCAGCGCGCACAAGGTCTGCAGAATGAACCGGATTGTAACCTCCCGGCCCGAACATACGTTGTACGTCTGCCCACCCTGTCCATGGCGAAGCAACGCGGCATAGGCCCTGACAACGTCGCGCACGTCAGAGAAGTCGCGGGTTACATCGATATCGCCAACCGCCAGGGTGGGTTCCTGCAGACCAGCAGCGATCAGGGCCACTTGGCGCGCGAGCGCCGGCACGACAAAGCGTTCGCCCTGGCCGGGGCCGATATGGTTGAAAGGCCGCGCCACGATCACGTCCAGTTGCTCGCTGCGATGCCACTGCAGGCACAGCGTTTCCGCGGAAACCTTGCTCGCTGCGTAGGGATTGCGCGGTTCCGGCCATCGCGATTCGGTTACCGGGAGCGCCGCCTCCGGCACCACGCCGTAGACATCACCCGAACTCACATACAGGAAGCGCCCTCGGAATTTCATCTCTCGCAGCGCGCACAACAGGTTGAGCGTGCCGAATAGGTTAACATCTAGCGTTTCGCGCGGATTGGCGAAAGAATCAGGGACGAAGCTACGTGCGGCAAGATGGATCACCCAGTCCGGCTGAATGGAAGCCAGCGATGCGAGGAGCGCCTTGCCATCACGGATGTCCAAGCCATCTGGCATCGTGTGCAACGCGCAGTCACCAAAGCCCCCTTCAGCCACGATCCGGGCAAGGTGATGACCGACGAAGCCGTTTGCGCCGGTTATGTAAAGCTTCTTCATCGAATCACGTTCCCTGCCCATGCACAGCCTCTGGGCACGGCTTGCGCGCCACGATCGCATAGTCCGGTGCGGCAGTCAGCAGGCCGACGACCTTGTTGATCTGGCTCGCACCGGCAACGTCTTCGTCCACCGGCTGGATATCGAGGACCCCGCGATTCTGGGTCAACCTGTCGATGACCGCACTTTCGAATCCCCTGGCCTCAACGACCCACTGAAGTAGCGCGGGAGGAATTGGGTTCCGATGGGTGGGATCCATGTAGAACCAGTACGAGCCGACCGTCAGGTTTTCGGGGTTGGGGGTTTCCAGGATCAACACGCCCCCCGGCCGCAGCACTCTCAATGCTTCGTCGAGCAACCGGATCAGAACCTCGTAAGACAGATGTTCTACCAGATGCATCGAGGTGACGGCAGACACGGATTCGCTGCCGAGACCGCGCAGGTAAACAATGGCATCTTGCTCGACGACGTCGAAGCCGAGGGCCTGCGCCTCGCTGACCATGACGCCATTCATGTCCACGCCACGGCACGCATAGCCATTTTCGGAGAGCACTTCCAACCACTCGCCGCGCCCGCAGCCGAGATCCAGGATCAGGCCACCACCCGCCTCGACGCCAGCATCCCGGAAAGTCGTGAGATAGTGTTCGGCGCGTGTCTTGATATCCTCGCGGGTGCCCCGGAATGTATCCTCGAACGACACATAGTGTGCGTCCAAAAGCCCGGAGCTCGCCTGATCCTCGCCCGGGCCGGATGACGCCACCGCCGATGAACCGGTTGCTTGTTGACTCGAGCGATCGAACAAGGTCATCAGTCGGCGTTCGATGTCGTGTACCGCGCGACGGATTCCGGTGCCATCCGCAGTCATCTTTGCTACCGCCGACAATCCGGTGTCGAGCCGACTCTCCAACTGTGCATGTGCTCCGGCTTGGTCCGCCTGCACGGATTCGATACGGGCTATCGTCGCTGTTTCAAACTGCTTGAATTGCTCCAGTCGGGTCTCGACCTGCGTCGACAGCGACGTCTGCGCCGATTCGAAACGGGCCGTCATCGCCGCTTCAAACTGCTTGGCCTGTTCCAGTCGGGTCTCGACCTGCGTCGATAGCGACGTCTGCGCCGATTCGAAGCGGGCCGTCATCGCCGTTTCAAACTGCTTAACCTGCTCCAGCCGGGTCTCGACCTGCGTCGATAGCGACGCCTGCGCCAATTCGAGGCGGGCTGCCATCGCCGTTTCAAGCTGACCGACCTGTTCCACGACATGCGCGGACAGCGACGTCTGCGCCGATTCGAAGCGGGCCATCATTGCCGTTTCAAACTGCTTGGCCTGCTCCAGCCGGGTCTCGACCTGCGTCGATAGCGACGCCTGCGCCAATTCGAGACGGGCCGCCATCGCCGTTTCAAGTTGACCGACCTGTTCCACGACATGCGCGGACAGTGATGTCTGCACGGATTCGAGCCGGGCCATCATCGCGGCTTCAAGCTGCTCGAGCTCCTCCAGTCTGGTCTCGACCTGCGCTGACGTTGACGCCTGTACCGCAAGTTGCTGGTGCAGATGATCGATGGTGCTCGTCAGGACCGACATCTGCTCCGACAGTTTCGCCTGAACCCGCCGCTGCAGTCCGGCAAGGGTATCGAGTTGATCGTCAAGGCGGGCCTGACGTGTCTCCACCGCCTGGGCCAAATCGTTGAGTGTCTGTCCGACCTGCTGACTCTCTTGCGCGCTTGCTGCTTCCAGCTTCTGTAGATGCGCAAACAGCCTTGGCAGGCGAAACAGAGCAATGCCAGTGGCGAGGAACCAACCCAGTACCGGAACACGTCGCCATCTGTGCAGTTTGTAGGGGATCAGCAACCCGTCGACATGGACACTATGCTGCATGCCTTCGTCGGAGAACCTGATGTTGCCGAGGATCTCGACCTTGCCAATGCCTCCGCGCAACGCGGCAAGATAGTGGGCCTTCTCTTCGACGCTCGCCGGCCGCCGAAGCAAGATCCGGAAGGCATTGTCGATAAACTCACCATCGGAGGGACGCAACATGTCGGCCAACACGTACGTCGGCTGAATCGGAAGCGGGGCCACGGATGGCTGCCAGCGCGGCAGACGGTCTTCCCCGGAAGCCGACGTTGCCGAAGTCGTAGCGGAACCGGATGCTTCGCCGCGCCGCCGCTTCAGTTCACGGCGTATCCGATTGATGACCTCATCAAGACTCAATACCTCCGCAACGAGCCCAGCCGCTTCGGCACGCGCCGCTGCAGCCTCGCCGGCAATTCTGGCCGTTCGCAGAACGTCTTCCTCGCCGCCCGTCAATTCAAGGCGAATGCGGCCCATCAAGTCTTCGAGACTCGGCCCAATGGGTGCTCGCGCCGCAACGGAATCGTCATCGCGACTACCCGGGTGTGAAGGTTCGGGGTGGCTCATGGCATTTCAACCTCGATCGTTGGTGGCGCCGCGCCAGGCGCGGCTGCCAGGACAAGTCAGTTGCGGCTTTCCAGCGCACCGGGTTCCTGATGGACGTTCGTCCGGGGCGCACCCGGGGGGGCAGCACGTCCAGGGGTGGAGATGGTGATCTGCGGATGCATCCAGGACATCCCCACGAAGGTCGCGCGTTGCGTATTCGCGACGGTAAATACCAGCGCGAGATCACGCCACTCGTAATTGTTCACCAGATGCGTTTCCGTGCTCGAAAGCGCCACGGAGAACGAGTAGCTGCCGACGCCGAGGTTCATCGGGAAGCGGGCGCGAAACTCGAATACCTCGCCCGCTTGCGCATCCATGATGACCTGATCCGTATAGAACGAATTGGTGCCAAACACGGCCTGGCCCAGGCGGTCGCGAATCATATAGCCGATCACCAAGCGGGCAATTGCCGAATCGGCGCGTACCCGGATGACCAGATCGACCGGATCGCCGACCCCCACGAACTCGACACGATTGCCTGCCGCATCCTCGAGCCAGATCGCGTCGACCACGGCTTCGCCGGTACCTGACACCGTGACGGCGGTGCCGTCCTCCTGCCGGGTCTGCCGCACCGTACTGTTCTCCTTTTCAGAGATCAGCGCATTGTAGAAATCCAGCACTTCCTGCGGCGTGCCATCCGCGACCATACGCCCTTGATCGATCATGACGGCCCGGTCACACAGGGCCTGCACGGCGGACTTGTCGTGGGAGACGATCAGCAAAGTGGTTCCCTGGTCACGAAACTCCCGGATCCGCTTGAAACATTTGTGCACGAAATAGGCATCGCCGACGGCAAGCGCCTCATCGACAATGAGGACATCCGGTCGCGAGGCGGTCGCCAGGCTGAAGGCGACACGCATCTGCATGCCACTTGAGTAGGTACGAACCGGCTCGTCAAAATAGGCGCCTACCTCGGCAAATGCCTCGATCTGGGGTAGCAGCGCGCGTATCTCGGCTCGCGAAAAACCCATCAGGCCCGCGACGTGCTCGCTGTTCTGCCTGCCGGTCAGATCCGGATCGAACCCCATGCCGAGTTCCAGGATCGCCGCCACACGGCCACTCGCCCACACGCCGCCCTCGGTCGCACCCAGCGTTCCGGTGATGATCTTGAGCAGCGTGCTCTTGCCCGCGCCGTTCTGGCCGACTATGCCAAGCGCCTCGCCAGCATGCACGGCAAAACTGATGTTCCGCAGCACCCAGTGATCCTTGACCTTTGGCGAGCGCATGCCAAACCAGCTACCGAACCGGCGCCACTCGCTGCCGTATTCCCGGAAAGACTTGCTGACATTCCTGACTTGCAACACGACCGCACTCACAACACGTCCACCATGTCGGGAGCCGCCCTGCGGAACAAAAGCAGCGAACATGTCAGCAAGACCAGAGCCGCCACCGTCACCCCCAGAAGGCCATCGAGTTCCGGCGCGCGACCATAAACCAGGATGTCCTGGTAGGCGGCTACGATCCAGTACATGGGATTGAACTGCATCGCGGTATGGAGTCCCTCAGGGATGATTGACGACATATAGACCACCGGCGTCAGCCAGAACCACAGCTGCAACACCACCATCATGAACTGGGCAACATCGCGGACGAACACGTTCAACACGCCCATCAGAAGTCCCAATCCCAGTGAGAATGCCGCCGTCACGAACGTCAGCAAGGGCATCCACAGCAGCGCATAAATCGGAAAGTGCCCGAGCAGAGCGAACACGATCATCATGACCACAAACAGCAGGACGTTGTTCACCAACGCCGAGCCCAGCGTGACGATGGGCAGGCATGCACGCGGAAACACGATCTTCTTCAGCATGCTGCCGTTCTCGACGAACACGGTCAGCGAACGTGTCACGACTTCGCTGAACAACGACCAGGCCTGCATGCCGGCGAGCAGATAGATCGAGTATGCATATGGGCTATCGATACCCGGCAGCTTCGCTACCATGATGCGAGACAGCACCAAGGAATAGATCAACACCTGGGCAAGCGGCTGCAGGATCATCCACAACGCACCCAGTTTGCTGCGGGCGAAGCGCGAGCGAAGATCGTTCCTGATCGAGGAAACAATGAAGTGGCGATAGCTCCAGATTGCAGCGGGCATTCCGCTCATGACGCTTGCTCCCGTTGATCCGTATTGCTTGGGTACTCTGTGGTTACCGAAGGCAAGACAGCAGCCCGGGTAGGCCGCGACTCGATTCTTCGAATGATCTCGCGCGCCGCCGCATGCGGCGAAAGCCTGGTACGGACGTCCTGCGCCGCCCGGGCGCCGATGCTGGCCGCAAACCCGGGATCTTCCACCAGCCGCCGCATCAGTTCCGCGGCATGGTCAACGTCGGGCTCAGCCCAACGCTGACCGGCATGGTGCGGGTACTCGCCCTCACCCACCGGCACCAACCGGTAGTCAACCAGGCAACTGTTGTCGGGTGTCATGAACTCCATGTTTCCCGACCACGCCGTGGCGATCACCGGCTTGCCCAGGCGCATACACTCGGCCAACCCGAGACCGAACCCCTCGGCGCGATGCAGCGAGACGCAGGCATCCGCGCAACGCTGCAATGCACCGAAGTCATCGCGGTCGATGACCTCGTCGCGAACGATGATTCGCTCGTCGGCGCCGGCCGCGTTCAACAAGGCGCGCAACTTCTCCAAGTGGCGGTGGCCGTTGCTCGACTTGACCAGCAGCTTGACGTTGGGCCGGTGGTCGGCGAAGGCTCGCCGAAACGCCTCGATCGCCGCCCGCGGATTCTTTCGCGCAAGGTAGGAGTTGAAGTCGAAGCTGCACAGGAAAATGAAGTCGCCCTCTTCCAGCCCGAAATCGGCGCGCGCCAACCCGCTGTCCGGCGACTGATTGACCGGCAGGGGGACGCTCCACACCGGCTTGTCGGTGACCCTGGCTACCGCGTGGCGGATGAAGCTGGTCGACACCATCACCTCATCCACGCGATGCAAGGCATGCAGCCATTCGTCCGGAAATTTTTCCAGCTCCCAGAACCAGCACGCGATGGTATACCGATCGCCAAGGCGGTCGCATCCGATGTTCGCCGTCGCCTGTTCCAGATAGTCGGGGTTGACGAAAACCAGGTTGACTTCATGCGGCGTTTCACCACCGATATGCGGATCGAGACTGTAGTCGTCCATGCCGTGGGGCATGTCGATATCGATGTCGTGAATCGCCACCGGGTAACCTTCTTCCAGCAGGGCGCGCGCGTACAGCCGCGCGCCTTCGGCCAGACCGAACTGGCCGCGGGCATAGGCGAAAATGTTCACGCCGGCACCACTGGCATGGACGCTTTGGCAAGGCGTCGCGACCGCCTCGGGCAACCGGTTTTCGCGCCCCCAACTTGCGGTTCGCTTGAATTTGAGCTGTTCGCTGGCACACGCCGCCAACGCCCCCGACGTTCGGCTGCGCAATGCTCCGGGAAAGTGGCGATAGACGGCCCTGAGCCACGGTTGTCGGCGTATCCATGCCGACAGGTTCAAGAGCGCAATGCCGGTGGCCCTCCTTTGCTTGTTCACGGTGCTCACCTGATGTTGTCGGTTCGTGATGCGAAATCGGGCCAGCCCCCTACTGGGCACGCGATGGGTCGAAGTGACTACTTACCAAGGGCATCCGCCAGCTCGGCGCGAAGATCCGCGACATTCTCCACCCCCACCGACAATCGCACCAACCCATCACTGATGCCCAGCCGCTTGCGGTTGGCGACCGGCACCGAGGCGTGGGTCATGATCGCGGGGTGCTCGATCAGGCTCTCGACGCCGCCAAGCGACTCGGCCAGCGCGAACAGTTCGCAGCGCTCCAGCATGCGCCGTGCCTTCTTCAGGCCGCCCTTCACCTCGATCGTGACGATGCCGCCGAAGCCGTTCATCTGACGCTTCGCCAGTGCGTGCTGCGGATGGCTCTTCAGACCCGGGTAGATCACCCGCTCGACTGCCGGATGCTTCTGCAACCATGCCGCGAGTTCCAGTGCGCCGGCGCAATGCGCCTTCATGCGCAGGTGCAGGGTCTTCAGGCCACGCATGGCGAGGAATGCATCGAACGGACCGGCCACCGCGCCCACCGAGTTCTGCAGGAAACCCATCTGCCCGGCCAGCTCCTGGCTGCCGGCGACCACGATGCCGCCGACCATGTCGGAATGCCCGTTGATGTACTTGGTGGCCGAATGCAGCACCAGGTCC
>Ga0182007_10000396_pt1 | contig 26975 bp, 23 predicted proteins | sample Sormic07211113_1_FD_123023 | JGI IMG/M metagenome (GOLD analysis project Ga0182007, IMG submission 123023) | Rhizosphere microbial communities from Sorghum bicolor, Mead, Nebraska, USA - 072115-113_1 MetaG | ecosystem: Host-associated > Plants > Roots > Rhizosphere | place: USA: Nebraska...
ATGTTATAAAAAGACAGAAAAATGATGTATTGCTTTCCACGCTAACAGATGCTGAGATCGCCGAACTAGTGGATTGGGACGCTGAAAAATACAGAATTAAATTTGCCAAGTAGTGTTTAGCAAGTCCCTCACACTGAAATGCATTGCGCCTATATTGTATGCGATCCATAACCCCACCTGCCGTATGACCGTGGTATGAAGTCAGGTATCCGAGTCGGATATATGCTTCACTTGACTTCTTACCCAAACAACCGATCGGCTATCTGCCGACCTCGCTCCAGCCCTTCAGCCGTCAACCAAATCGATTTGTTCTTGTTCACCGGATTACTGATGAAACCATGTTCATGTAATCGGTTCATGGCCTCGAAGTCGAACCCTTTCCAAGCATTGCCGTTATCAAAACTGAAGGCAGGGCAAGCACGGCTTCCTCAATCAGTTCATCGTCGTATTCCATGATTGTTGCTCCGATCGTACTCTATAAGCTCACCGTAGCCCCCCAGCCATCAAGATGGATAGCGCGTTTAACTACGCGATACCGGAGAGCAGTTCCAGGGCATCCTCAACCGAAGAAGCCGTTGGCAGGCGCTCAAGTGCGTGGTATAGGGCTCTTGGCCGTTGGCTTTGGCAGTCTCGACCAAGCTGTAAAGTTGAGCGCTGGCCGTCGCACCTTTGGACGTGTCGCTGAACAACCAGTTCTTGCTTCCGATCACAAAGGGCCTGATGGCGCGTTCGGCAGGGTTGTTGTCGATCGGCAAGTAACCTTCCTCGACATACCGTTCAAGCTTGTTCCAATTGCTCGCTAGGTAGCTAATGGCTTTTGCCTAGGGCGTTCTGAGCGGTGACCTGGGGTTGGATCTTTTCCATCCGGCTTTTCAACTGAGCTAGCACCGGCAGGCTGTACTCGTGACCGGTTTTACGCTCGCCATCGTTGTCGGCCTTTAGGTCGCGCTCAATGCCATACAGTTTGTTGATCAGGTTCAGCGCGATGTCGGCACGTCCCGTCTTGCCTTTGGGCTGCACTTTTTGCGCTTCGACGAATTTGCGTCGTGCATACGCCCAGCAGCCTAAACGCTTAACCTCCACCTGCGCGCCCAGCGCGTTGTAACCTGCATAATCATCTGTCATAACGTAGCCACGATCTTCTTCTGCGGCTTCATCAATGGGTTTGACGACGCTTTGCGCCTCATTGAACAGGGCCAACTGCGGCGTTGCCGGATCAGCCGTTTGCTCGGACTTGCATCCGAATAGGCCCCTGACGCGACAGCGCATTTTCTTCTTCGAGGAAACCGACTCTGGACTGCATCTTCGCAAGCATCTGCTTGAGCAATTCAGGATCATCGGGGAGGTTTTCGAGCATGGAAATCATGCCCTAGATTATACCGAATCAGGCCACGTATCGAGGCGTCAAAACCTGATGAGGACGATTGCGCCACAGATCAAAACCATCAAGTAACCAGTTCAGTTCCTGGACGGTCAGGATGATCGCTTCATCGTTGGCATCAGACAATGTTTAAAAAAATCGTTCGGATTCGAGGCACTTGAGCCAAAGGCAGAAGCCGTCGCGCTCCCAATACAAAATCTTCACGCGGTTGCGTGGCTTGTTGAGGACGACGAAAAGCACAGGGTCGAATACCGCAACTTTGATATCCAGTTCGACCATCGCGGCCAGGCCATCAATGGATTTTCGAAAGTCCACGGATTTGGGGTAGAGATAGACTTTTTTCGACTTTGGTATCGGGTCACATCATGGCGGGCTGGCTCCTGAGGGAATCGGGAGCACAGCATCCGGGATCAGCTAAGCGCTTTGAATGTGGGGTTCATGGAGTGCTTACGACTTTTTCGACTTTTGCGTCGGGGCGCATCATGAGGTGCTAGCTCCAGAAAAGAATCGGGAGCACGGCATCGGGGATCAAGTCGTGACTTTGAATGCGGGGCTTATGGAGCACTTACGACGCGACGGATTAACCCGCAGTCGTAATTCCAGGCGTTGAGCACCGCGAACTCTTCTATACAGGCCGATCAATAACCGCGTCAGTCAGGACATCTATAATTCGGTCTTGCTGGCCCGGTGTAAGACCGACCCAAAGAGGTAAGCGCAAAAGACACTCAGACAGAGTATCGGTAACATTCATAGAGCCATGAACTCTGCCGTAGCGTTGCCCGGCAGGCGACGAGTGAAGTGGAATATAATGAAATACGGCAAAAATCTCATTCTCTTTTAATACTTTCAAAACAGCTTGCCTATCAATTTCAGGTGCCAATAATACATAATACATATGCGCATTATGCTGACAATCATCAGGCACTATGGGACGACGCAACAGCCCCTTTTCTTCGAGAGGAAGCAAGGCTACATGGTAATAATTCCAAGCCGCCAAACGACGATTAGTAATGGTCTGTGCTTCTTCTAGCTGAGCCCAAAGAAATGCAGCGATCAACTCCCCTGGTAAAAAAGATGAACCAACTTCCTGCCATGTGTACTTATCGACTTCACCTCGAAAAAAACGACTTCGATTAGTGCCTTTCTCACGAATAATTTCGGCTCTAAGCGAAAGCTGCGGATCATTCACCAGAAGTGCACCCCCTTCCCCTGAAATCACATTTTTCGTCTCATGGAAACTAAATGCACCAAGGTCGCCTATACTTCCCAGCGCACGACCCTTATAGGTTGACATCACCCCCTGCGCAGCATCTTCCACAACTTTAAGGTTATATTCTCTAGCGATATGCATGATTGCGTCCATATCACAGGCCACTCCCGCATAATGAACTGGAATAATGGCTTTGGTTCGAGGAGTAATAGCTGCTTCGATCAGTTTTTCATCCAGATTTAACGTATCCTTACGAATATCCACAAATACTGGGACCGCGCCTCGTAATACAAAAGCATTTGCTGTCGATACGAAGGTATAGGAAGGTAAAATTACTTCGTCACCCGGTTTAATATCCAGTAACAGCGCGGCCATTTCGAGCGCAGCCGTACAAGAGTGAGTAAGAAGCGCGGTATCACAACCTGTACTTTCTTCAATCCATTGATGACAGCGCTTAGTGAAAGCACCATCACCGGCCAACATGTTCTGAAATTTTGCTTCCGCAATATAATAGAGCTCTTTACCTGTCATAAATGGTCGATTGAAGAATATTTTCTCAGCACTCATTTTTACACTCCAACTTGGTAGGTATGACTTCGCGTCAACAGCCTTTTAATGTGACGATAAAAACACACTCAACAGAGCTCAAAAAACACACAAAAAAAGCTTAATCATTTAACATACTAAGCGTCAATTGAGGGGGTGCCGTCCTTCAATCAGCCTTTGTTTAATTACCTTTGCCGGATTGCCGACAGCAACACAATATGGAGGAATACTTCGGGTTACCACAGAGCCTGCGCCAATAACTGCTCCCTCACCAATGATTACCCCAGGCAAAATGATGCTTTTCCCCCCAACCCATACATAACGGCAAATCTTCACCGGCGCGGATATATCCGGAAGATCCAGCATCTTGTAATCGTGTGTGGATGAAAAAATGATCACCCCTGGCCCCAAGACCACATTATCTTCAAGCGTGATGATCCCGTCAGAGGTTTGCATCGAAGAGTAGAGTTCACAGCCCCGATTGATATCAACATTATTCCCAATTGATACGCGCCAAGGGTATCTGACAAAACAACGGTAATCGAGCAAACCACCTCTACCAAAACGCTTAAACGCAACTTTAAAAAACAAATTCCTTATAAAATGAGGTAGAACATCAAGCACAAACCAAAGCAGCGTGGCACAATAGCTGAACGTGGAGTACAAAAAAACTACAACTCGTCTATTCCTAATAAGCGGCTTCATAAATTACGCCCCACATGAACAAAAAACTTGTTCGCCAAATAGAAAAAAATCGAAACACACACAATCGAAACTAGCTGAACCATACTCGCCGGACAATTAAAAAAGCCAACACCAACATAGAGCAGCAATATATTTAAGAAGTACCCCGCAAGCAACATAAAAAAAAGCCTAAAAAAGCCAGACCACAGCGAAACAGCGCTTTCAAAAACAAGCTTTCTATTAAGAAGAAAACTTACAATACAACCAAAAAAATAGGTAATCGATGCCGATATCTTATATTCCAAACCCATTAGAAGAAAAACCAGAAAAAGGGCATACCCCCCCCCATTAACTAGCACACCAACGCTAACATACTTAAAAACCTGCAAGAAATTAATAGACACTGGCCGGCACTCTTTAGCTCTCATGACAGAAACTGAGCTATACACAATCCATTACAGCCCCTTACAACCTTAAAGCCAGGCTCACAGACCGCGCAACGCGAAATTGTATCACTCATTATTTCCATGCGTAGTATATTTGACACTGAAAATATTCTCTTTCATTAACGAAATCGTTTATCCAGCCAAGCCAGTGCAAGTCAGCGGCCTACGTCACGCCACCCCCATATATACCAAGCAGCATCGGGACCGACATTAAATAGCAAGTCCAATATTGATACCCCATGCTCAAATGGTTGAAACCGCTGGGGATATTCCGGATATCCCGTATAGTCCTTCCAGACGAGTTCAATATCTACGGCAGAAAAACATAGCGGATCAATATAATCTTTTGCTGCCGGCCCGGATATATACCTACTAGCCCCTACTTTAGAAACCAAATCCAGAAGTCTATCGAGCTTTTTTCCTGAGAGATCATAATCACGAGAATCTTGAAACTCAGTAGAAATATTGAGTATATCCTTAGAGATCATGCATATCAGATATTGGTTTAGTTCGGACAAATTCGACCATTGTCGTCCGACATAAGCATCTCTGAACAGCTCCCTATACCGTGCGAAGTAAGGGGCTTTGACATAATTTTGTTCTATAGTTTTCCAGTGTTTTGCTTGCCAAATTGATTTTTTAATTTCCACATCACACATGAGCCGATCAGTACTTCCACCAACAGGAATGGTGAGCCATTCACTTCCCTGTAGTGTTTTTATTCTATTACGATTGCGCCAGTCGTTTTTTGTATATTGAAGATCATCATAAAAAACAAACAAATCGGCCTCGTGAATCAGATCAAAATAGCCTTTCCATGGAATATAATTTGACTGCAAGACAACGACCGTCTTCATTTAAAAAAACTTCCTGGATGCGATAGTTTCAAACGACCCAACAAATCCGTCATTCTAATTGCCTTCCCAACATCAAAATAGCGATCATTAAATAAGTTTATAATATGTCGATGTACTTTTTCGGCATTTGGTGCGTGACCGGGACCAAATAGCCCCGCAAGAGATTCGTAATGACTGCTGGCAAAAAGCCCCTTCCCCTTGATCGCTTCTAACACATCAATGCTATTGTTAACTAGAATATTGAAACGCCAAGATTGAAATACCTCAGGGATCTGAGCTTCCTGTGCAACCCTCGCAGTATAAATAGAGTTCATGAGATACTTCATTCTCGACACGCGCCGACATTCCTGTTCGGCTAGTGACTGATAATACTCCCAGGATATATCGGGAGTAGTCGTATCAAGCCAATCACTCTCCTTGTAGGAAAAACGCTTCCGTTCCAATAGAGACTGCTTATAGCTTGTAACCAGTTCCTGCAGATCAATGGCGCTGAAAGGTAACTCAGAACTAATGTAGGGAAGATTTACATCGAGAACGCCAAATCCACCAAAGCCTAAATCGGCATATTTTGCATAACCTGTGCTATATAGCAGTGCATCGGTGTTGGGCGATAGTGAGCAACTGAAATCGGGAGGACACAAGCATCTATCATCGATAATAAGTGCACGAGGCGACAGAAACTTTATTTTGGCAAAGATAGCAGCGGTATCAAAAATAGCGCCATAGGACCTGACATAGATGATACCTGCTGGTCGCTTGTCAGGTTTCAGCCAGCGCTCAATAATTGCATCCTCATCCATGCAAAGTGTTTTCGGTGATATATCAATAAATTCAAATAAACGCTTTGCTTTATGCAGCACCATAGGAACAATCGGGCAGATATTTGCAGGCAATAAAAAAGGCCCACTCTCAGGGCAAGCATTGAGAATATTGAATAACACAGTGGCTGCCCGCTGCTCGAAAATAAAGCGTGCACTCGGCGCCATTATTGTGGAAGTACTAGAGTTCAAGGTCGTGTTCCCGAGGAGAATCATCTGCTCGACGCATTGATATAAAAATTTTCTGTCCATCTACATAAAAAAAAGCAGGATAATTTTCATAGTCGCACGCGCGTACTATATTGTAAAGATCACTCAACGATACGTTAGGATCAACCTCGGAGTCGGCGGGACTTCTTTTGGGAGCAACCACTTTGGTAAGAGAGGCATCCTGTGGAATTTCTTGCACCCTCCCCGTGACGATAAGTGGAAGTAACTCACCAATGAACTCAGGCATCCGATCATGAGCTTGCGCTTTAATAGAGGCCGTAGTACTAAACTTCGAAATGGAGAACTTTAACTGATGCAAAATATCTCCATCATCCAACCCTTGAGTAAGACGATGAGCAGTAATACCATGCTCCTTCTCCGCATTTATGATTACATAGGGCTCTGTGTGATAGCCCTTGTATTGCGGCAAAATGGCGGGATGAATATTGATAAGCAAACGATCCTGTAGTTGACTCAGCAGGGTCGCACCGAAAATTCGTCGCCAACCCATTGAGATGACGACATCAGCATTGAGTTGCAAAAGAGTATTAGCGATTTCATCTTGATCATACGATACCTGGATCGCCCGCTCCCCAAGTACCTCTCTAATAGCTTCCTGAGCAGCCGCAGGAAAGTGAGGTTCGTTGTCGGGCATGAGTACGTGTACTGAAGTTATATCCGCCGAATGCGCTCTTAGTATATTAATGTAATTTGTGCCCCACATATACACGATCTTCATATCACTCACCATCCTACATTCATCCTGCTAGCTTAAACTCTGCTCATATAAGACAACCTGGTAGCTAACGAGCTATGCCCTCTTTAAAACAGATCGATAACCAACTAATCTTTTCTCACCTGACTAGAGCGCTCTCTCATCGGCTCTTCGGTTGCCTCTCTTACAAGATATAGTGGCTTTCTGGAAGATTTGAAGTTGATACGCCCCAAGTACTCCCCGAAAACACCTAACACCAAAAGCTGTACACCTCCAAATGCTAAAATACCAGCCATTATAGAGGCGTATCCTGAAACAGTGACCTTCCCCGTTAGAAAGCTGAGGAAGATAATAGCCAACCATCCAACCCCCATAAAGAATGCTGTAAACCCGATCCATGTGGCCATCCTAAGAGGCAAATCAGAAAAGGTCACGAATATATTTATAGTATGCGTCACAAGTTTTTTTAATGTGTAGTTACTGGTACCATGAGCACGCGAGTCATGGGGAATGGAAACTGCAGCATAATTATTAGTCAGCCAGGAAAGATAGCCGTCTACAAAAGGATATGGAGAATCGAACTGTGTTAACGCTCGAGCAATATCGCCCCGAATCACACGATAGCTGGTATAGGCGTAATTCAATGAGGGAATGGCCTTACTAAACATCCATCGAGCCACGGCGGAAGTTATATTTCGCCACTTACTATGGGTGCGCTCCAAGTACACTCCGTAGACCAAATCAGCACCCTGCAATGCCCTTTCATATAGCGCCGGTATATGTTCAGGAGCTTGCTCCAAATCATCATCTAATGTAACAACCCACTCTCCTCTAGACTCAGCAAAACCACAAATAGTAGCAGCGTGCTGGCCAAAGTTTCGACTAAACTTAACACCCCGAACCCTCCCATCCTCCATCGCGATCTCTTGTATCACTCGCCATGATTGGTCGCCCCCCGAATCCTCGACCAAAATCAACTCGAAAGACAACCCAATGGATTCCATCACAGCAACTAAACGACGATACAACTCTCGCAATGTATTCTCTGCACGGTATACAGGAACGACAACTGAAATAGTTGGACATGACAATTTTCTAGCTTCTGAGGTCATTCAGTTACTTCCTACTTAACAATGAACCGGGCATGCATCTCCCACATCTTGCTCCATTTCCACTCTTTCACAGTATGTCAGATATGACTGAGATACTGAATACTCACCTCAAAAACGAATCTATATGACAACTTCAACCCACTCAGAAAACCAAATTTCGTAGCTCAAGGCACGATTCCGTTGGTCATGGCGATGATGCCCATCATTTATTGCGATTATGATTTTAGTATTTAATGGATGAATGGGGCCTCTCTTCGCAGCTGCGGTCGCAGATTAGTAAGCTCTGCAAAGGCATAACGTAAATATTGGAAAATCATGAGTCGCAGCATAGCGCATCGCCGCATAATCTAATCTAGGATGAGCTTAAAACCGCCTCTGCCCCGTGAGCATGCGAAATATCGTCGATGGATTGCCCATCTGTCAGACGCCTCAAAAATCGGCACGATGAAAATGACTGTGCAATTCTATCCCCACTGAGACCAAGAAAGGCTCCAAGCAGCTATCGAGTGATCAGCCCCGCTCCCTACTGCGACGAGCCATAAAAATCTGATTGAGCACTGAGCAGTCCAGGCCTCGATAATGTGAAAGCAGGTAATCGGTCGAATCAACCGACGCACTTCTCCTTTTAACTACGTAATGCTCCGCATTCAATGCAAGTTATTTTGCAAGCACATGTAAATACCCTATTGCTGCAAACCGCACAGAATAAGTAGAGCGAGACTAAATACCAACAAACACAATACGGTAGAAGCATGCCTGTATAATTAGATATTAATAGTGAAGCTCCGTCTGACACGAACTATTTTTATCGCTAACTTTCTTATAAATTGTTCCCGAAAAATTCCCATAGGATCTATCCGGATTGATAGGAATAACTGTAACAGCCTGATATAAACCTGAGTCTTCCACCATTTTTTGAATGGCTTCTGACCCAGGCACATCGGCTCGCGTCGTAGTCATCAGCACGTCAGGTGGACAGGCACACAATGCCATCTTGAACTTGACTTCATCCGAACCGAGATTAACGAATGCACCTGTTAGGTGGCTCATTTCATTGGACGGAGGTAACAGGCCTGTCAACGGATAGAGCGCAAACATATAGCCGCTAACACTTAACGTACTATTTGGAGAAGATATACTACGGATGGCTTCTGCCGCTAATAGATAGTTAGACCTACTCACCGCCTCTTCAGACCACGTGTTACTTCCCACCCCGGCCAGATTATTTCCAGTAGCAAGCCAAAAGCTCTTTAAGCTTACAAACTTATAACTAAGAAGCACCACACAAACGCAAGCAGCACCTATCGCAAATGTCATTTTTTTTCTGCTGGGATTTTTCATAATGAATTGCTGCCAGGCAAGAGCAGAAACTCCCGCAAGTCCAGGAAGACAAACAGCGAAGTGATAGGGATAACCTATTTTCGAAAATGGCTCTAGCAATGGCACAAGCGCTACGGTTACCCAGAACAAAAAACGCCTAAATAGGTTTGGACGTTTACCTGATAAACAGATAAAGAAAAGGCTGAACATCGAAACCACACCAATACATAACGAAACCATGGCTTCCTTTGCAGAGACAGTTCCATTAGCAATAAATAAAGGGACTCGTTGATTGGCCACTGCTGCATACAACCCGCCAGCCTCATGATAAGAGTCGATTAACCCCTGGACGCCGCCACGCGCGCACAATATCAAAATAACAATACCCAACCCACTGACTGCTGCGCCCATTGAGAAGCGCAGAAATACTTTCCAGCTTTGGGATAGCAATACTGTGATTGCGCCCACTAACATAAAGGGCAAAAATGTTTCGCGAAGTAAAATGGACAATGCAGTCAATGCACCGATAAAAAACCAAGTTTTTTCTTTCTCTGCGGTTACTCCCTGCGCCAACCGCATAGCAAGAAAAAGTGGTATATACGCAGCAAATATACTATTTTTAAAACCTGCCTGAATAAACAATGGCTGATTGATTGCAAACAAAAAAATTAACGAAATTAGCGCCCCACCCCACTTGCTCCGACTCTCAGTTTCAACCACCCTGTATAAGAGCCAGCCAGCGACCATTGCTACAATCATATCGACGAGACGTAAAAAAATCACATGATTGACGGACAGATCGAAAACCCAAGACAACAGCATTGGGTACAACATCAACATACCCGTATCGGGAAGCCCTTCGCCAGACACCAGACTTGAATGGATTAGCTGTGCATAATAGGCGTAAACACCTTCATCAGTACTTGGCAGGCTTCCAGCCACCATCAAATGGGGGAACCCGACCCCTGCAAGCACGACAAACAATCTTAGAAAAAAATCACTAAGGACCCGATATCTAACTGCCATAAAAGCACCTAACTCACATACTGTTACACAATCTAATAGTGCTTATAAAGAAAACAAAAAACATCGCCAAACATGAAAAATCAAATTTCCATCCGCAATTAATTTTCACCAAGACAACGTGATATCAGCGGTTTCAAATCGAGCCGACCACGTATTTTCCTTCACAAAGCATCTGCTTTTTTCTGGCGAGTCGCAAAACTCAATTGCAGCAACAGTTAGATTGTAAATATCGCTTGGTACTTTGCAGATAAAGGTGCCTGGCGCGTTATCACGAAACTGCATTTCACCAAAGTCAGTTGAGATGACGGGTAGGCCAAGCGCACGATATTCATAGTACTTAATTGGATCAACAGAAACAGTCAACTCACTTCTTTTAAAAGGAATAAGCCCTACATCAAATTCACACATGGCTTTTAATGCCTCTGCATGGACGCATGGCGGTAGCAATTCGACGTTTGGTGGCAACTCAAATGGAGCAGGAGAAAAGACAGGACCAATCAGACGAATGACGTCTCCGGATCGTAATTTGGCAAGGGTCAGCACCCAGTCCCAATCAAACCAAGCGCCAATAGTTCCCACATAGCCAAAGATTTTTCTTTCGCTCTCAACTCTAGTCAGAGTTGCAGGAGGTAACAGGGCATCATCAAGTGCGTTAGGCACAAAAGACACGGTAGCACCTGCTGATTCCCAGCGAGTCCTTAATGCAGTGCTCGATACCCATACCTTTTCTACCCGCCGAACTAAACAACTCTCGCGTCGTGCCATTGCCAAGCGTGACAGTCCAGAGTAAAACGCAGGAAAATCATCCATGGCATCATAGATAGAGTGCTTCGGATTAAATACGTCCAAAACATGTAACGCCAACACTGAAGGCTTACCCACAACCACCAGCGGTTCACGCTCGCCTACGAGTGCTTTCAATTCGTTGATCAACGACGACCACAATCCACTGTTCAACCATCCAGAGCCTGGCAACGGCTCAATCGGCAACGCCTTAGGCGTCAATATCTTTAGCCACTGAGGAGGCGCCTTACCTGCCTCCTGTTTGATCGAGGCTGTCCGATTGAAATCACTTAGGCGAGGAAATCGCGTTGGATAGGGTTCGATCCAGATTACTTGTCGCCCGGTGCGCCGGTGAAACCACTCGACAAATTTGTGAGGGCGCTGAGAAAAACTCGCCCACGGAACAGGCGACAAATAAATCAAACTCATCAGTTGAAGTACTCTCGCAGCGCGTTGACGATGCGTTCTGCGCCATGCCCATCACCGTAAGGAGAAACGCCACGGGCCATCTCGCGATAGGCCGTCTCGTCGTCCAGCAAGCGTTGAGCTTCATTCACGATTGCGTCGTAGTTGGAACCAACCAGTTTGACGACCCCGTGCTCCACTGCTTCCGGACGCTCGGTTTCTTCACGCAGCACCAGAACCGGTTTACCCAATGCAGGCGCTTCTTCCTGCACACCACCGGAGTCGGTCAGAATCAGATAGGCGCGCTTCATGGCCGCCACGAAAGGTGCGTATTCCAGCGGATCGCACAGTACAAAATTGGCAACCGGGCCAAGCAGTTCGTGAGCAACATCCTTGACGTTAGGGTTTGGATGCACCGGATACAGGAACTGAACGTCCGGATTGTTTTCGGCCAAGGTGCGCAACGCACGGCAAATATTGAGGAACGGCTCACCGAAGTTTTCACGGCGGTGCGAGGTTACAAGTACCAGCCGTTTGCCTGGATCAAGTTCAATCCCCAGTTCCAGATCCTTGGCAGCCGTCATGAGCAGTGCATCGATCACGGTATTGCCGGTGACAATGATGTCGGCGTCTGAAACGCCTTCACGCAACAGGTTCTGCCGGGAGCCTTCGGTCGGCGCAAAATGCCAGCGGGCAAGTTTGCCAGCGATTACGCGGTTGGCTTCTTCCGGGAATGGGTTCTGCATATCCCAGGTGCGAAGCCCGGCCTCTACGTGACCAATAGGTATTCTGTGGTAGAAACAGGCAAGGGCAACGGTCATTACAGTCGTTGTATCACCCTGAACCAGAACGATCTCCGGCTTCTCGGCGCTCAGTACATCATCCATTTCCAGCATCAGGCGCGCAGTCAACGTGGTCAGGGCCTGGTTTGGGCGCATGATGTTCAGATCGATATCTTGTTCAATACCGAAAAAACTCATGACCTGGTCAAGCATATGGCGATGCTGGGCTGTGGCGAGCACCCGCACATCCGCCCAAGGCTCATTTTTCAACGCCAGAATGACCGGGGCCATTTTGATCGCTTCCGGACGAGTCCCAACAACGCAAAGTATTTTTCGTTTCACAAGCGTATTCCCACAAATTAGTTATTAGCTTTAGAGACTTTGGAGCTTTTCTGCATAGATAGCCGCTCTGACGTCCCAGCTGTTCTGATCAGCCAAGGTACGTAGCCGCTCACGATACGCCTGGTCATTGCAGGCAATGAGGGCTTGGCGGATCGCCCTGGTGAGCCCGGCAGAGTCGCCACCGGAGAAAACCACTGGATAAACCGTGCACTCGTTCATATCTGCAGTCACAACAACCGGCTTCTCAAGCGCAAAGTACTCATAAAGTTTCAGAGGAGATGTAGATCGCGCAACATCGCCCGGCTTGAATGGAATGAAGCAGGCGTCAAACAAGCGGGCGGACGCAGGTAACTGGGCATAGTTGACCGGACCAAGATAAAGCACATTCGCGCGCTGCGGCAACAACGGGACGCAACCGCTATAGTCAGGCCCGATAAACACGAACCCCACATCCGGCATCCCCGAACAAACCTGCTCGATCACCTCGTACCATAGCCAGGGGGCGATGGCACCAAAGTAACCGACTACCTGTTTGTAACGGCCTCTGAATTCGGCAAGTGCTTGGGGAACAGTGAAGCCTTGTTCCTGAGACGCACGATAATGACTAACGTCTACGCCGTTCGGGACGCAGACACAACGCCTGTCCCCACACTCTGCCAACGCTTCGTTGTGTAACACCGTAGCCGAGGACACGATGACATCAGCATCCCCTTCAAATGCTGCAGCTTTCAGATCAAGCAATCGACGGATGGCGCCCTTGCCACCAGAAATCGAGGCGTCTATATGGTCGATGTACTCGTAAACTACACGGCCCCGAGTACGCGCGACCGCCATAGCCTCACGAGTGGCCAAAAGCGAAGTGCTGTAGAAGCAGCGCACCGCACCGGGAATGGTATTCACCGCCGCATCATTGGCGATCCATACATTCTCGGCCACTTGTCTGAAGCCCAGAACGTCATCACCCGTTGTCTGAAAGACAACCAGACAGTTGAGACGGCCCAGTGCCATTGCCATGTGATGTGGACGCTGAAACAGCGTTATCCCCCAATCGACATTCGCTTCGAAAATGACGACAAGACGATAACTGGTCGCGTTCAGCACCTGGCTCTGAAACTCGGCGCCTGTCAGGTCTCCGGCTCGGATCGAAGTGCGCACGCTACGGCTGCGCAGCCAGCGAACAATCGCATGCCGAACACCGTGTAGCCGGTTACGCAAGGTAGCCGGCAACAACCAGAAACAACAGCGAGCCAGTGAGTGCACTGAAATACGTGAACGATTGGCCATTTAACCGAGCTTCATCGCAAGAGGTTCACTCACCTGAAGTGTTTGGCCACCGATCAGTTCCTGAACGAGGTTCACGTAACTTTGGTAAGTGCGCTCTTTGTCGAGCCCTTCAAGCTCACGTTCCGAGAATTGCGGACGAACGCCATTGTTCAGGACACGCAACATGGCCTCGGCCAGAAGCTGTTCGAACTGCGCGTTGGAGCGCATCTCGGTAACGCTTCCGGTGAATTGCGCCATGTCATAAACAGGATCGACGAGTTCAATACCAGCATGCTTTACAAAGTACGACGCACAGCCAACATTGGACATGGCAACCGGAATATTCGCCTTGATCGCCTCAAGCAAAGTCAGTGGCCCGCCTTCGAAAAAGGTCGCTGAAGTAAAAGCATCAGCCATGGCCAGGTATTCATGAACATTGGTCGCAGAGCCGCAATATGTCACGCGTTCCTGCAAACCGTGCGCCTCGACATAGGCGAGCATCTCGGCGAGCAACTGCGGTTCGTAGACCGGCCCCAGAATGAACAGGCGAAGCTTGTCACTCGAGCGTGCCGCAATCTCGAACGCCTTGATGGCGCCCAGATGATTTTTCTGATGATTGATCGACCCGATGTCGATGAATGCAAATTCATCGTCGGCAATAGCATACTGCGCACGCAAGCGAGCACGAGCAGCGTCCTGATCGAGTCCCTCGAATGGCTTGAAGTCAATGCCGTTGGGAATGACCACGCAGCTCTGTGCAGGCACGCCCAGACGAGCAACGCTGTAATCCTTCACTTGCTGTGATACCGCCACAAAGGCACTTGTCTTCTGCGCTACCGAAGCAAACTCCTGACGCTGCTGATCGTTGAACCACATGTAAATGTTGTGGATGACCTGCACAAACCCAATGCCTTTTTCGCGGTAGACATCTGCGCCACTAAACGAGTAATGAGCCAAGACAAGTTTGGGTTGCAACTGGTCGATCAACTCGCCGTGGGACTGCGCCGAGTAAGGACGGTACACCACCATCTGCCCTGTATCGCGGGCCCGTTGGACTGCCGCGCCCTGAGTGCCCTGAACAAGCAGCACAACACGCAGCCCGGCCTTGATCATTGTCTCGTTCAGATCAAGTACAACGTTTTCCAGACCGCCAGCCTCAAAATTATCAACTTGAACCAGAACGTCGCAGGTTGGCAGAGTTTCATGCACAACGTCGTACGCAGGGTTAACGTCGACTGTCTGGACCAGCGGTCGTGACTTTCCCAGGATTGGACGCAAATCGCGCCAGACCTTGCGTGCAGCACGCCCTTGGAGGGTACCCGCAGGCAGCACGCGCCGCGCGATGTCGGCAACGAACTGGCGCACATTTACTTTTCGCATATTCAGCCTGCGCGCGTTACGAACCGGCGGCGTGAAATAGGCAAAGATCTGGTCGGCGCCCGTCTGGCGCACTTCCTTCAATCGTTCGTAAACCGAAAGGTTCGCTTCTGCCAACACCACACGCTCTGCTTCATCAGGCAAATTGCCGGCGAGGAAGTTCTCCAGAGTGATGTAGCGCATCCCCAACGTCTTGAAATCACCAATGTCTTCGCAGTCGACGATCGGCACGATACCCATTGCAAGGTATTCAACGAGCTTCGTCGGGCAGGCCGCACGGTTGACGATGATGTCTTCCCGAAGGATGAAACCGTAGTGGCATTGCGGATAAAGCGTCATCAGTTCAGCGTGGGTTTTACCCTCGACAGCCACAGACCCCAGCAACTCTGCCGGCAGCATGTCTTTGACAATCTGAGGCTCCGGGCAATAAAAACGATGATTACACCGATCGGCAGTGCGGATGATTGCATCAATCATCTTTGGAACCTGCTGCCACTTGTGCAGGCCACCTGCATAAACCACAACCGGCTTGCCGTCGATAAGCGGACGTGTTGCGTGTGTCGGGGTGAAGCGAGGGAAGATCGGAAAAGAAACCGAACGTGCTTTCAGTGCCCCTCGAAACTTCTGCTGCAGATAGTTCTTCATCGCTTCGGTTACAACGATGACGATACCGGCCTTCTGTACGGCAAGCCGCTCTTCCTTCTCGTAAAGAACAGCACTGAAGAAATCGTTGTGCATGCGGAATTCTTCAGGCACAACACCGTGAATATCCACAGCCTTGCGAATGAATGGCAGATGCATGAGTTTGCCAAAGCGGTTGTCGTACATGCGCAACACGCTGTGGAAATAAATCTTCCGGCAGCGCAGAACGGCCATCAAGGCCAACATGCGCACAAGAATTCTGCGCTTCTTGGAACCATTGATTCGCAGCACCAGCACATTAGGCTCAGGCCGATCAAACCAAATGTTGCGCCCCTTCAGCTCGTCACTTTCGACGTAGACGCGCCACCGATCAGCAAACATGCGATCGACAATCTGAATACGCTGAAAGTAACCATCGCTTTGACGCTCAGGGTAGAAATACCCACCAAAGAAGACGATGCCATCAAATTTCAGAATGAAATCCAGGCTGCGGCGTACGAACCACAGCAACCGGCCCAGACGCGTTTCCGGGCGCGCAGAAAACGCCGCAGAAGTGGCAGGTGGCGGGAGGTCGACGCCGCGGGTACCGTCCTCGGCTGGGGAAGTGATGAACGTGTGGATGGCGAAATTGCAATCAACCCGCTCATAGACCCCGGTCGCAATGGTTCCAAGATCCGATTTGAGCACAGCAGCCTCGCCGGCCTGTACGACCCCACCCGTCAAGGCACGCTGAATACGTGCTACGACCTCATCCCAGAGAGAGATCAAGTCCGCATAAGCGCGCGCAGAAGACACCGCCTTCAGGAGCGTCTCCGGCACCACACGACCCTGAGCGAACAACGCCTCGGTCAGCTTGCTGAATTCCGATTCGAAGTAGCTGATCTGCTTGCCAAGATTGTCTACATACAGCTCAAAAAAAGGAGCTTGCAGAGGCAGCAAGTCTTGATGCGACAGCGCGAATTCGACGTCCATTGCAAAAGAGACGATCGGCTTCTCCGGTCGGCGGCGCCAGGTTATACCGTGCTTTTGTTCCAGGTATGCCTTGTTGCGCTGCGCTCGCTCGCTGAAATACTGATATTGCAACTGGCCAAACGATGCCGATCCCCAGTGGTGGATAAACACATCTCGTGCCAGATGAATTTCATAGCCGGCGTTACGGGCGCGCAGGCAGTAATCGTCATCCTCAAATCCGCCCGGGAAGAATGTATCGTCAAGCAGACCGATTTTTTCAAAGGCAGCCTTGGACACCAGAACGCAGAAGAACGTTACGTCCGTTTCAACCAGATTGCCTTTCCAGGCTGAATTCCAGCGCTCGGCAAAATTGGAAACGCGCTGATATACCTTATCGTGCAGAGTCTCTGTGCGATGGTCCAGACACTCAGCAAACTCCAACTGATAGTCGACAGGAACACATTGTTCGCCGTCAGCCTTGTTAGTGACCGCACTGATAAGGTCCGAACCGCTTGCCAACAGATTGTCCAGCCAGAAATCCGTGACGATGACGTCGCTGTTGAGCAAGCAGATATGAGTAATTTCTTCGTCGGCAAGAAACTCGGAAATACCGACGTTGTTGCCGCCGGAAAAACCCAGATTGGTATCTTGCTCGATGTAGCGCCACGAGGGCCCCACTTCAGCAATATGATGGGACATCGCTTCGCGAATTTTATCTCGTTCGCCAGACTCTGAAGCGTTATCGACCAGTAATACTTTGTAGGCGGATTCGTTAAAGGCACGTCGCATACTCGCCAACGTGATCCTGACTGCCTCAGAGGCATTGTAAGAAACAATGACAATCCCGGTTTTCGTGACTTTGTTACTCATTTCCCAACTCTCCGGACAATCCCACGCAGGATTCTCTTCCATAACGACCGCAATGAGCCCTGGCGGCTTAGAGCCAGCAGACGATTGATCTCGATATCTCTTTTGGTAATTTCCTGCAGAAGATCCAGCGAGGCGTTTCCATCGTCTGCACTGAGTGCGGCCAGTAGACGAACGATTTCTGCATCCCTTTTGACAATTTCGTCTGCAAGCATCTGGGAATGAGCATCCAGCGTCCTCACTTCCTGAGCAAGACTCTGGGCGTGCTTGTCTTGTGCGACGACTTCGCGAGCCAGCTCGTGAGTTCGGCTTTCCAGCGTGTTGACCTGCTCAACCAGCCCCCGGCACGCGGAATCTTTCTCTCCCAGTGCAGCCATGAGGCCACTGACGGAGTTGCTCACGTCGTGGAGCTTCTGGTCATGCTCAACCAGCTGACGCTCAAAGAAGCCGCTGGATTCCTGGTAAACCAGGCCAGGGCGAAGCGCAACACTGTCCAGAACGGAAAGCCTGTAAGCGGCTCGCGACGCCTTGTCCAGCAACTGAGCCGCTTCTGCGAGCCCAAACGGCAGTGGCGATTGAGGATCACCACTGATGTTCAACCAAGACCCACTGACAAGACGCTGCACCTCGGCTACCGCGCGGACCAGGTAGTTTCGTGCCGCGGACTCATCGCCGCGAGCCACGGCAAACTCCGATAACCATTGCAACGCATCGACGACCTTGTTGCCAAGCAATGGGCTGTAAGCCATCACATCAATGCTGGCGCACGCAGTGAAACACTCGATTGCGTCCTGGAAGCGACCGTGTCCCCGTGCAAGTTCGCCACCGGCAAAGAGCAGGGAGACCTGCCAACGCAACTGGTGTGGAGACGGATTGGCAATAGCTGCAAAACGTCGAATGTCAGTCAAAAGCGCTTGATAGCGTTCAATCGGCAGATCAATCAACTTGGCCTGGTTATAAACCTTGCCGCATAGCGCTGCACCGTAATCAACCGAATCCGGGGCGGCCGTGGCCAACACCCGATCCTGCATCGTTTGCAACAAAGTAGCCGAACGCGCGCGCTGGCCCTGAGCAATCATTCCACGCACCAACCAGGGGTTCTGGTAATCGCGGGCAAATGCGCTGACCGAGAATTCAGGCGAGTCCGGCAATGCCCATTGAGTTTCCTCATACGGCACCGACGCCCCTTCCAGCGGATCGGCCATACCCAGCAACAGGACCCACTCCGCTTCCTGTTCAGGCGTGCGGTCGACCGGGACAGTCTCCCATTTACGCGGGGAGTGGTGGCACTTCATAGCACCACCCGCCGTTTGCAACATGCCTTGCTCCAGCAGGAAATGCGTACCGCACTCCTCCACTAGTCGATCCCAGGTATAAACATGCAAATGGTGAGGATTAGGATCTTTACCGGTTTCGTCTGCCCAGTTATTCGGGGCGCAGACCATCACGCGACCACCCGGTTTGAGTACGCGTTTCAACTGGAGCAGATATTCCATTGGCTCGGGAACATGCTCGATTGTTTCGAATGCAGCAATGAAGTCGATGCTGTTATCTGCAATTGAGCTGAGCGCTTGAGCGTCACCGACCTCGAACTCGACCTTGCCTGGGCGACCGTAATGGGCATTGGCATAAGCGATACCAAAATCACTCAGGTCAACACCCAATACCGATTGGGCCTGCGAAGCGGCATACAGCATGTGACTGCCATAACCAAGGCCGCACGCAACGTCCAGCACACGATCGCCCGGGCGCACTAATTCGGCAGCCTTCTGATAGCGAATACAGTGCGCGTCACCACGTCGCCCGACCTCACGCAGCATGTCCGTATGGAGCAGTCGCTCTTCAACCAGAACAGACAGGTCGTAATGGCGCAGCGCCTCGGCAGGCACCTTCTCCAGCAATACGAATATCTGACGCCCGTCTTCGTTCAGCGCTTCATAAGGATTGATCTGATAGTACAACTCGTGCTTTCGGAACCCGGCCTCGAAACACTGCGCCTCCCACCAGTCACGTTTGGCGGTCGTCAACAGAGAACGCTCGCCCTCTTCAACAGACGTTGTTATCTGCAAAAAAACGTACCGGGAAGAAACGCGGTACATCTCACGCAAAGCCGCCGGCACATCTTCAGGATGAAGATGCTCCAGACAATTGGTGGAAACTACGGTGTCAAACTGGCCGTCAGCGAACGGCAACGATAAGGCCGAGCCTTGGCTGAACCGCTCGGAAAAGCGTTTGTTGGCGGCTTCAACTGCAAGGGACGAAACATCCACCCCAACAGCATTGATGCCCAACGACAGGAGTTCTGAAACCAGCCCTCCCAGACCGCAACCGATATCCAGCACAGAGCCGTTACCGCAAGTTTTAGCAACCCACTTGGACGACTCGTGAAAATCGCCATTGCTCTCACCCGAGGCAATCACGGCTTTCCAGTAATCGTTATTGAGCGAGCTGTAATCAATCGAATTTGTTGGACTCATCATTACCACCTGGCGGCCATATGTAAGTCGGATATTCCACCGAAAAAGTATTCATCCTGCCGCATCAGTGTCTGGAAAAACGCTGCTTCATCTTTCCAGTGCAAAATTCTTTGGGCGGTATAGTCAGGCTTGCCTTCATAGGAAATGGATGCCTGAATCTCATAGAGGTTCGAACCTAAAGAGCAGTCGCATTCCAGCCAGACATGGAACTGCTCTCCGGCCTTGAGCTGACGCTTCCAGAACAGCTCGCCCTCACGCAGTCCGGCCAGAATCTGCATATCCTGGTTCAAAGTGCCCCAGGAATATATTTTTATCCCCTCACGACTCCGAATACGCACGCCAACGTTGATGCTGTCGGTATCAATATGCGAAACACAGTTGACTCGAATTCGAATGACGTCGCCGGGATAGAAAACCGCGCACGGCTCGTCATCGACGCCAAACGTGCCGACAGACAACACTTCAACGCCCCCGTCTCCGAAGGACATCTGATCAGCGCGTCCAGAGACAGCTGGCGCCTGGCTTTTTTCCGAGGACTCGCTCGACTCAGGTGCCGACTCCCCTTCGCTGGAAGCGTTCGAGTCAGTGGACTGAGGAGCCGAAGCCGGAGCGGGAGCCTTGTCTGGGGCAGGCTGCATCAGCTTGGAGAAATAATCCGACTCTTCCTGATGCAGCAGTTTGCGATAATCGAGCAGGACCTGGGAGGCAGAACCCATCGAAACTTCTCGGCCACCCTTGAGAAGGATCGCACGATTGGTCAGTGTTCGAACCGACTCCTGATCATGGGATACAAACAATAGGGTCACGCCATCGGAAAGCAGCTTTTCGATCCGGCCAAAACAGCGTTTCTGGAACAGCGCATCACCAACAGCCAGCGCCTCGTCGACGATCAAAATGTCAGGCTCGATTTGAACCTGCACTGCAAATGCCAAACGTACCAGCATGCCGCTGGAATAGGTCTTGACCGGTTGATCGAGGTAATCGCCGATATCGGCAAAGGCTGCAATCTTGTCAAAGCGCTCATCGACCTCATCATGGGTCATACCAAGCAACATGGCGTTGAGATAAACGTTGTCCCGGCCGGTGAACTCGGGATTGAAGCCCGATCCCAGCTCTAGCAGTGCCGCGACTCGGCCACGGGTTTCAACAGTACCTACCGTCGGAGCGATGGTTCCTGTGATCAACTGAAGAAGCGTACTTTTCCCGCTACCGTTGCGGCCGACAATACCAAAAGCCTCGCCTTTGCGAATGTCGAACGAAATGTTCTCCAGAGCCCAGTACTCGCGGCAAAACGACGACGGTTCACATCCTACTAACCGTTGAATCGGAGGAATAATGAACTGCTTTAAGCGGTCACGCGGCGTCGCATAAATCTCGTAGCATTTACCAAGACCATTTACGCGGATCGAGTACTCATCAGAGGACATCTGCAAACCCCTTTCGTGTCTTCTGGAACCAAACAAAACCAAACCATGCAATTGCACAGGAGATCAACAGATAGAGCCCCCAAACCCGCCAGTCCATAGACTCTCCCCAATACATGAGACCTCGCGTTTGCTCGACCGCGACAGTGATGGGGCTGACTTGCACTACTGCCTGAAAGCGCTCAGGCAAGCTTTTCAGCGGATAAAAAACCGGAGACAAGAACATCAGGACCGGTACCAGCGTACTGATGACCTGCGCCACATCGCGCAGGTATACCCCGAGGGAAGCCACGAACCAGGTGACCCCGAGAGTCATGAGGGCCAATGGCAAAAGTACCAGCGGGAAGAACAGCACACCGAGATGAGGCACACCGTAGAAGATCACATAGAAAACCAGCCAAACCAGAAAGTTCACTATCAGGTGAAAAAGTGCAGACCCCAGCGTCACGATGGGTAATATCTCCAATGGAAATATCACTTTCTTTACATAATTGACATTCGACAGGATCAAACTTGGGGCGCGGTTGATACACTCTGAAAACAGGTTAAACACCATCAGACCGGCAAACAACACAAGTGCAAACTCAGCCTTTGAATCGCTTCCGCCAACCCAACGAGCCTTGAACACAACACTGAATACAAAAGTATAAACAGCCAACATAAGGACAGGGTTAAAAAAAGACCACAACAACCCCAGAACAGAGCCGCTGTATCTTCCGGCAATATCTCTTTTAATCAGGCTATATATCAAACCACGATTTTTACTGATAGAACGAAACAATGTAATGGGGGATGTTGAGCGAACAGCGTGCGGGTTCATGCGTAGCCCTTTGTGTTTTCTGTCAATTTCATTTTTTCTTTCGACCATCGAGGCAAGTTAACAGCGGCAACCGCTACGAAAACACACCGGAATCGGGAGCTCCTGAAAACCATTCCCTGCGTGGGAATCGCCCCCGGGCATAAAATGTGACCGACATTAGCTTCCTTGACCAAAATTCGAACGCCCCACAGTTTTAACGACAAGACTCATGAGCAACAGGGTCAACCTCGTCGAAACGTTTCCAACGCGCGCCTTTGCGATGCGAGCGACAAATAAACCGCCATTCATCGTGTAAAAACTCCGATGAACGGGGCATCCACAGTATCAAAATAGTCGGCAATCCTAACAGGTTTGGCCATCCCCGGACAATGGCAGGACGGGCAGCGGTCAAAGCTGACGCATTATCATTGAACCGAGACACAAGCGCTCCGAAAGGCTTCAGATCTGCAATTCGGCTTTCCCGGCACTAAATCTGAAAGCGAGAAAAACCAATGGCAAACAGGTTGCGATCAAACCTGTAAAACCATCCAGATAACCCTTTGCGACCAGAACTGCCATAGGAAATACCCAAAAAACATTTATACAAGTCACACCTAATGTAACGACCTTGTGACTGGCGAAATGCCGGGAAGCATATTGATAAGCGTGACTGCGATGAGCCTGATAAATCTTCTCTCCTCGCACAAGCCTTCTCAGCAACGTCACAGTTGAGTCCACTGTAAAAACTGCCAGAAGGATGAGCCAGCCCCACATCAATGCGGAGTTACTCCACGCCACATAAAGCGAAAGAACTCCCAGAACCATACCCAAAAAGCCACTTCCGGCATCGCCCATGAAAATACGGGCCGGAGGAAAGTTCCAAAGCAGGAATCCGGCCACTGCACTGGACAAAAACAAACTCACAAAAAGTACAGACTGATTTCCGGCCATCAACGAAATAACACATCCTGCCAGACAGACAAAAATAGCCTGAACACTTGCAATCCCGTCAATACCATCCATGAAGTTATATAAGTTCAGCATCCAGACGAGATAAATGGCTGCGAGCACACTTCCCACCCACCCCAGTTGAATGCCCATGCCGAACATGGAAACAGGCGCCATACCGCCCATCCAGCACAAAGCCCAGACAGCGGCAACAAAATGACCCAGCAAACGCCATCTGGCCGCGATATGCCCATGATCATCAGCAAAACCGATCAGCGCCACCAACAGGCCAGAGCCAAGCAAACCGTAAAACAGGTTGAACTCAAGCAATCCAAAACCGTAAAGCGCGGGAAGGGCCAGAACAAAGGAAACGACAATCGCCACCCCTCCTCCGCGGGGAGTAGGGACTACGTGAGAACTACGCTCATTGGGAATATCCATCAAACTCTTGGCCAGCGCATAACGGCGCAAAACGAAGGTCAGCCCCCAAGAGACAATAAATACCGCCGCCAACAGCCACCACACATTCATTTGGCGCTTGTATCCAGAAAATGATTAACAGTTTGGCGCATCGCACGATCTACGCTGACCGGTGGCAGCCAACCAAGCAACTCGCGATTCTTGTCGATATCAACCTGCAATGAGCCACACAAGCGCTGAACGACTGCCTGCATGCCGAACATTGAAGCCACCAGCTTGAGCAACCATTCAGGGACCGGCAGCAGCCGCGCCCGCCTCCCGAATGCCCGGGACAACCGATTCAACAGCTGCGAGGTGGACAGGTCCTCACCATCACTGACGAGAAAAACCTGATTGGCTGCTGCCGGATGATCGATACAGGTGACGATGAGGCTGATCAGATTTCCTATCGACACCAGACTTCGCCGGTTCCTCACCGCCCCCAATGGCAGCGGGATACCTCTGCGCAGCCATCCCAACAGACTCATGAAGTTGGCCTTTACCCCCGGCCCATAAACCAGTGGCGGACGGATGATGACGATCTCCATGCCGGTTTCGCGCCCAAGATGCTTCAACGCCTCCTCGGCTTCGTACTTGGAGATACCGTAGGGATCCATGGGAGATGGAAGATCATCAGCCCTGAAAGCCTTACCCGTCGTAGTGCACTCACCATTGACCTTGATTGAGCTGATAAAGATGAAGCGCTTGACCCCCGACTCTGCCGCCTGCTGGGCCAGCTTTAGTGTTCCTTGCACATTGATGTCGCGAAACTCGGCCAGCGCATCCGCAGCCTCCTCCCGCATGACGTGCACCCTGGCCGCCGCATGAACCACAACCTGAATACCCTCAAAAGCCGGCAAAACTTCGGCGCGAGCCAGATCGAAGGGCATCACGCGACACAACCCCTGCAAGCGAGTAGCCCCCCGCGCGGCCGCAACTGGACAAAAGCGCCTCTCGACCAACAAGTGCATAACCAGGGCCTCACCCACAAACCCACTGGCGCCGGTGACTAAAACATTCAGGGGCATCATCTGACTTTCGTTCCTATGACCGCGGTTGCCCAGCAAATGCAAAAGAAGAATACCTTGTCACGCCGCCGTCGGCGGCAGCGCCAGGCGCTAAATGACAGACGTAACAGTTGCGTGCGGCGCAAACTCAGCCACCCCCGCACAAATGGATCGGTTTCCCGCCCCACCAACCGGGCTATCAGCTGCACCTGACTGAACCACCATCCGTCATGAATCGTCTTGTAACGAGATATCAGGGAACTGAGCCCCTTATTGGCACCGACCTGGTTTCGCTCATGCTGGCGATATTCCATGGACGGCCGGGGATCGATATACCAGCTAAAACCATGACTGCGGGCAAAGGCATAACAGTACCAATCGTGCAAACTGACATCTTGCAGTAGCTCCCAATTGGCAATCATGGAGGACTTGAGCACTTCAATGACCTTCTTGCTCATCACGTAAGTGCATCCGGGCCCGGCGGCCTCGAACAGGAAGTCCCATTCAACCTGCGGCTGAGCCTTGTTCAATAGATGAGCACCGCCATTCGGCCAAATTGCCGTGACGTTGCTGGAGTAGGCATCGAATTGGCGCTCACGAATGACGCGAGTCGCTCGCTCCAACTTATCGGAACGCCAGATATCATCTTGATCAGCAAACGCTACGAAGTCGAAGTGATCCAACTCGACGTCGCGAACCAAACGAAAAAAGTTGCGCGCCGCTCCACCAAAAATTCCGGCCGGTGGCAAAACAATCACTGAAGCATGATCATCCGCATACTTTTCGCACCAGACTTCAGTGCCATCCGTGGAGGTATCAACACTGATATAAACAGTGACATCAACGCCTTCCTGAGCAAGGATCGAAGTCAATTGCTCTTCGATCCAATGCATACCGTTGTAGGCCGCCAGCAAAACCGCAATTCGAGGATGCTTTACTGACATGCAATCCCTGCCGCACCGATTAAGCGCTTCATCTTCAAGGGGCCTCCCTTCCAATCAGCGTGAAGGTGAGTCCAGCAGTTTCTGCAGGTATTGCCCATATCCGGTTTTTTTCAATGCATCTGCCTGGGCACCCAGCTGCTGCGTAGTGATCCAGCCATTGTGATAGGCGATCTCTTCCAGGCATGCGACTTTCAGGCCTTGGCGCTTCTCAATGGTATGCACAAAGTGGCTCGCTTCAAGCAGTGAGTCATGAGTACCTGTGTCAAGCCAGGCAAAACCGCGACCAAGCATTTCGACGTTCAGAGTCTGCTGCTCAAGGTAGGCACGATTGACGTCGGTGATTTCCAATTCACCACGTTCCGACGGTTTGATGTTCTTGGCGATCTCTACAACCTGGTTGTCGTAGAAGTAAAGACCTGTAACTGCATAGTTCGACTTAGGCTTCAGTGGTTTCTCTTCAATGCTCAGCGCCCGACCAGTTTCGTCGAACTCAACAACACCGAAGCGTTCCGGATCGGAGACGTGGTAGCCGAATACAGTAGCGCCACGCTGTTGATTGCTGGCGGAGCGCAAGTTGTCCGAGAAGTGCTGACCGTAAAAGATGTTGTCGCCCAGGATCAGGCAGCAAGGATCTTCGCCGATAAACTCTTCGCCGATAATGAACGCTTGTGCAAGACCGTCTGGACTTGGCTGCTCGGCGTAGGTCAGCTTGATACCGTACAGGCTTCCGTCACCCAGCAACTTGCGGAAACACGGCAAGTCTTCAGGCGTGGAGATAATCAGGACTTCACGCATGCCCGCGAGCATCAGCACCGACAGCGGATAAAAGATCATCGGCTTGTCGTAGATCGGCAGCATCTGCTTGGACACTCCGAGCGTCAACGGATGCAGACGCGTACCCGAGCCGCCGGCGAGGATGATGCCTTTACGATTTGTCGTGCTCATTTATTCAGAACTTCCCTAAGCATTCGGGTTACGCCACTTTGCCAATCCGGCAAGTGTAGAGAAAAATTGTCACGCAGCTTCTGAGTATTCAAACGCGAATTCAGAGGGCGGCGCGCAGGTGTTGGGTAAGCCGTCGTTTCAATCGGATTGATCGCCGTTACGGCGAGCTGCTCGCCGTTGTCTTGGGCGAAGCCGATCACATGGCTAGCATAGCCGTGCCAGGACACTTCGCCAC
>Ga0182007_10000397_pt1 | contig 26971 bp, 16 predicted proteins | sample Sormic07211113_1_FD_123023 | JGI IMG/M metagenome (GOLD analysis project Ga0182007, IMG submission 123023) | Rhizosphere microbial communities from Sorghum bicolor, Mead, Nebraska, USA - 072115-113_1 MetaG | ecosystem: Host-associated > Plants > Roots > Rhizosphere | place: USA: Nebraska...
AGCCGTGCTGGTCGTGCCCGAGGGGGACGGGGAGGGGGCGCGGCTGGTGGTGCTCGCGGCGGACGGGGGCGCGGGGGTCGCCGCGTGCGGGGAGTACGCGGCGGCGGCGGAGGCCGCGCGGGCCGGGGGGTCGGCCGGGAGCGGGAGCGCCGAGGAGGAGCTGGTCGTCGGGGTGTCGGCGCCGGTCGGGCCGATCGCGGCCGCGGCGGCGTACAAGCAGGCCGAGCAGGCCCTCTCGGTGGCTCGGCGGCGCGGGCGGGTGTATGTGGAGCATGACCAGCTGGCGGCGGGGTCCGTGCTGCCGTTGCTGGCCGACGACGCGGTGAAGGCGTTCGCGGACGGGCTGCTCCGGCCGCTGTACGAGCATGACGCCACCGGGCGGGGGGATCTGGTGGCCTCGCTGCGGGCGTGGCTGTCGCGGCACGGGCAGTGGGACGCGGCGGCCGCCGACCTCGGGGTGCACCGGCACACCCTGCGCTACCGGATGCGGCGGGTCGAGGAGATCCTGGGGCGGAGCCTGGACGACCCGGATGTGCGGATGGAGCTCTGGCTGGCGCTCAAGGCGACGTCGGCCGAGTAGACCTGTGGCCGCATAGCGCCAATCCGGCACCTCCAGCTGTGCGAGTACTCCACCCCGGCCAACCGCACCCCCACCCCCACCCGCCTACCGTGGGACCCGAAAGCCCTGCACACACCCCTACCGCCGAAGGGCCGGGACTCGCACATGACCTCCACCACCGCCTTCTGGCTCGCCGGCCGCCAGGCCACCGGCGAGGACACCTTCGACGTCACCTCCCCGTGGGACGGCCGGATCGTCGGCCAGGTGAGCGTGCCGACGGACGCTCAGGTCGAGGAGGCCGTCGCCGCCGCCCACGCCGTACGGGACGAGTTCGCGGCCACCCCCGCCCATGTCCGCGCCGCCGCCCTCGACCACGTCAGCCGGCGTCTCGTCGAGCGCACCGAGGAGATCGCCCGGCTGATCTCCGCCGAGAACGGCAAGCCGATCAAGTGGGCCCGGGGCGAGGTCGGGCGCGCCGTCTCCGTGTTCCGGTTCGCCGCGGAGGAAGCCCGGCGCTTCAACGGCGGTGAGGCCCAGCGGCTCGACACCGACCTCGGCGGCCAGGGGCGCCTCGCCCTGACCCGCCGCTTCCCCAAGGGTGTCGTCCTCGGGATCGCGCCCTTCAACTTCCCGCTCAACCTGTGCGCCCACAAGATCGCCCCCGCGATCGCGGCCGGCGCCCCGATCATCCTGAAGCCGGCGCCCGCCACCCCGCTCTCCGGGCTGGTCATCGGCGACCTGCTCGCCGAGACCGAACTCCCGGCTGGTTCGTGGAGCATCCTCCCGGTCGCCAACGACAGGATGGCCGCCCTCGTCCAGGACGAGCGCCTGCCGGTCATCTCCTTCACCGGTTCCGAGAAGGTCGGCTACGCGATCATGGACTCGGTGCCGCGCAAGCACTGCACCCTGGAGCTGGGCGGCAACGGCGCCGCGGTCGTCCTCGGGGACTACGCCTCGGACGAGGACCTCGACTGGGCCGCCACCCGTATCGCCACCTTCTCCAACTACCAGGGCGGGCAGTCCTGCATCTCGGTGCAGCGGGTCATCGCGGACGCGTCGGTGTACGACCGGCTGCTGCCGCGGATCGTCGCCGCCGTCGAGGCCCAGGTGACCGGTGACCCCTCCGACGACAAGACCGACGTCGGGCCGCTGGTCAGCGAGGACGCCGCCCGGCGGGTGGAGTCGTGGGTGAAGGAGGCCGTCGAGGCCGGCGCCACGCTGGTCACCGGCGGCGACCGGGACGGCGCCTCCTACGCGCCGACCGTCCTCACCGACGTGCCGGCCGACACCACCATCTCCTGCGAGGAGGTCTTCGGACCGGTCCTCACCGTGCAGAAGGTGGACGGCGAGGCGGCGGCCTTCGCCGCCGTCAACTCCTCCAAGTACGGCCTCCAGGCGGGTGTGTTCACCCATGACGTGCAGGTCGCCTTCCGGGCCCACCGCGCCCTGGAGGTGGGCGGCGTGGTCATCGGCGACGTGCCCTCCTACCGCGCCGACCAGATGCCGTACGGCGGCGCCAAGCAGTCCGGCGTGGGCCGCGAGGGCGTGAAGTTCGCGATGGACGACTACACGTACGAGCGGGTGCTGGTCCTCACCGGACTCGCCCTCTAGTAAACGACAATCGTTTTCATGTAAGCTCCTCGGAGAAGAGGCCCGGCACCGATGCCTTCCGGTGCCGGGCCCCTTCTGTCCGTCGGCCGGTCCGGACCCTCAACCGGAGAAGCCGACGTGCGCGAGCCGCAGCGGGCCGCGCAGCCTGAGGTGCACGTCCCGCACGCCCTCGGCGACGAGGCCGGCGGTGAGGGTGGTGTAGTCGTACGGGGAGGGCGTGGCGTCCTTCAGCTCCAGTACGGCCGGTGCCGCGCCGCCGCCCAGGGAGAGCTCCACGGTGCCCTCGCCCGCCACGGTCACCCTCACCTCCGTGACACCGCTCCCCAGGTCGCAGTCGCGGTACAGCAGTTCGGCCACCCTGCCGGGCTCCGGGGTCACCGCGTCGCCCGCCGTCTTCGTCCGGTCGACGATCGAGGCACCGCTCTGCTCGTCGAAGTCGGCCGCGTCCAGGCCCCGTCGGAGCACCGGACGCGGGGCGGGCGGCTCGCCGTCCAGCAGGATCGTCGTACGCAGCCGGACGTCCTCGCTGGAGGCGCCGACCAGGAGGTCGTACGGGCCCGGTTCCAGGCGCCATCCGCCCCGGGCCACGTCCCAGAACTCGAAGGCGGAGAGCGGGACTTCGTAGGAGAAGGTCTTCTGCTCGCCCGGGGCGAGAGCGGTGCGGCCGTGGGCCAGGAGCTCGCGGCGGGGGCGGGGGACCGTCGCCTCCACGGCGCGGGTGTAGAGCTGGGGGACCTCGTCGGCCGTGACGTCCCCGGTGTTCGTGACCGTGAAGGTCACGTGCAGGGTGCCGCCGTCCACGCGCGTGGTCAGGTCGCCGTAGGAGAAGGTCGCGTACGACAGACCGTGTCCGAACGGGAACAGGGGTGTGCCCTCGAAGTACAGATACGTCTGGCGGCCGCCGATCACGTCGTAGTCGAGGAGGTCGGGCAGGTCGCCGTCGCTCTCGTACCAGGTCTGCGGGAGGCGGCCGGCGGGGGAGACCTCGCCGGACAGGACGCGGGCCAGGGCGGTGCCCGCCGCCTGGCCGCCGTGGGACATCCACAGGACCGCGGGGAGGGCGGAGGTGGCGAGGGTGTACGGGTAGGCCGAGACCAGAGCCAGGACCGTGCGCGGGTTCGCGGCGCGCGCCGCGTGCACGAGGCGTTCCTGGTGGGCGGGGAGGCGCAGGGTCGTACGGTCCTCGGTCTCACGGCCGTTGATGTGCGGGTCGTTGCCCGCCACCACCACGACCACGTCGGCCCGCTCGGCGACCCGCCGTACCGCCTCCTCGCCCCGCTCGGTGATGATCAGTTCCAGTACTTCCGGCCGCGCGGCGGATTCCGGGTCCGCGTCGGCGACCGTCACTCCGTCGGCGGTGACACAGACATGGCGACCGGTGCCGAGGTGCCTGAGGAGGTGACCGTTCCCGTGGGGTTCCAGGCGGAAGGTCTCCTGGACGAACCAGCCTCCGGGCTGGTCGGCGGAGGCGCGTACGTAACCGTCGTCGGCGACCGAGAGACAGCGGCCGTCGGGAGCGCGCAGGGTGAGGACGTCGTCGCCCCAGTCGATCAGGGCGAGTTCGGTGCCGTCCGGGTCGGTGGTCAGGGGCGGGAGGTCCGTACGGCCGGCCAGCAGGGCCGGGTCCAACGCGCCCTCGGCGCCGCGCACCCGGTCGTCGGCGTCCACCACGGGCACATGCAGGAAGTCGCCCGAGGACGTCCGCAGGCGGACGCGGTCCACGCCCTCCGCGAACTCCACGCGCTCGGCGCCGAACTGCTCGTACAGGCCCTCCAGGGGAGTCGAGCGGTGGATCAACGTGCCGCTGTACCAGTCGAGTTTGCACTCGTCGGCCAGCAGACCGACCACCGCGACCCGGGTGCCGGGGGCGAGGGGCAGCACACCGTCGTTCTTCAGGAGCACGATCGACTGCTCGGCGGCCTCCAGCGCGAGGGCGCGGTGGGCCGGGGTGTCGAAGTCCCGGACGCCCGCGTGCGGGTCGAGGCGCGGGTCGAACTCACCGAGGCGGAAACGGACGGAGAGCTGGCGGCGGACGGCGGTGTCGATGTCGGCCTCGGTCACCAGGCCCAGCTCGTACGCCTTCCCGACCCGCCCGACGATCGGCGAACTGTCGGTGTTGTGGTCGGTGAAGCTGTCGACCCCGGCGATCAGCGCGGCCGCCGTCGCCTCCTCATGGGTGTCGAAGTAGTGCTCGTGATCGACCAGGTTGGAGGGCGCGCCCGCGTCCGAGCACACCACCAGGTCCTCGTCCGTCCACGTGCGCAGATGCTCGCGCAGATACGGGGAGACGTGGTTGGGGCGGCCGTTGACCAGGTTGTACGCCGGCATCACCCCGGCCACCGCGCCCGCCTCGACCGTCTCGCGGAAGGCGCGCAGATCGTACTCGTGCAGCACGCGCGGGCGGACCGAGGACGACGAGGTCGCCCTGTCCGTCTCGTTGTTGTGGGCCAGCCAGTGCTTGAGGACCGGGGCGGTGCGCCAGTACGTGGGGTGGTCGCCGCGCAGTCCGCGGGTGTAGGCGGTGGCGATGGCGGAGGTGAGCTTCGGGTCCTCGGAGTAGCCCTCCTCGTTGCGGCCCCACAGCGGGTGGCGCAGCAGGTTCACCGTGGGGGACCAGACGTTGAGGCCCACGCGGTCGTCCTTGGCGCGCATCGCCCTGATCTCCTTGGAGACCGCCTCGCCGACGCGCCGTACGAGATCGGTGTTCCAGGTGGCGCCGAGCCCCACCGCCTGCGGGAACACGGTCGCCGGGCCCATCCAGGCCACGCCGTGCAGCGCCTCCTGTCCGGTGCGCCAGGCGGCGATGCCGAGGCGGTCCACACCCGGGGTGAACTGGTGCAGGAAGGAGATCTTCTCGTCGAGCGTCAGCCGCTCCAACAGGTCGTCGATGCGCTTCGCGAACGGCAGGTGCGGGTCGCGGAACGGCGGCGTGGGCGGCGTCTGTTCGGTCACGTGGGGATCCCCTTGCGATGGAGCGACGGAACGCTTTCGAAGCGCTTCGATGCTCATTCGACGTATGGGCGGGTGTCAAGAGACGGGCACGGATAGTTCATGCGGCGCACAAGAACAGGATGGGTGTGAGAGCCCGCAGGAATCTTGGGATCGACCCTTGTGCACCCCCAGGCGTTCACTTAACCTCACAGCAACATCGAAGCGCTTCGACTACGGACTCGACCACGGACTGAGCCGCTGTCCGTCGGAGGCCCGCTTCAGCTCAGCCAGTTCCACTCGAGACACCGCAGCCGACGGCCACCGCCGGGTGTCCTGGTGCGCCACGAAGGGTTGACGCAATGACGCCGAATGCCGCTTCCCCCGCCTCCGGATCCTCCGGACCGAGCCGGAGAAGGTTCCTCGCATCGACCGCCGTCGCCACGGCGGCGGTCGCGGGCGGGATGCCGTTGCTCGCCGCCTGCGGAGGCTCGGAGAGCGGGTCGGGCGGCGGCACGACGTCCGGCAGGAACGCGCGGAAGGTCCTTCCGGCCCATGTGGCCAGCGACGTGGTGACGCCGGACATCCCGTCGAAGAACGGCTCGTCCATGGGCTTCACCGGCAAGCTCGACGTGGACACCCTCAAGACCTCGGTGCCCACGAAGCTCGGCAAGGGCGGCAAGGTCACCGTCATGTCGCCGTTCTGGGGCTCACCGCCGAAGCAGAACTGTGCCTACTACACCGCGGCCAACGCCATGATCGGCGTCGACGTCCAGTGGCAGAACCAGGACGGCAACACCTACGACCAGAAGCTCGGCGCGGTCCTCGCCTCCAGCGACATCCCGGACGTGGTGGTCATACCGAGCTGGAACATGACCGCGAAGATACCCAGCGCGATCATCGGCAAGTTCGCCGACCTCGGCCCCTATCTGTCCGGCGACAAGGTCAAGGACTATCCCAACCTGGCGGCGATCCCCACCGACGCCTGGCAGCGGTCCATCTTCGGCGGCAAGCTGATGGGCCTGCCGATGCCGGCCTCGTACGTCCAGAACATCGTGCCCCTCTACCGGCAGGACATCTTCGACAAGCAGGGCTACCAAGTCCCCAAGTCCGCCGACGAGTTCCTGTCCCTGGCCAAGGAGATCACCAACGCCAGGGCCAAGCGGTGGGCGTGCGGCGACATGAAGTGGACCGCCTTCAACACCTTCGGCGTGATCAGCGGTGGCGAGAAGTCGCTCGGCTGGACCATGGTCGACGGCAGGATGACCCACCGCATGGAGACCCCGGAGTACCTGGAAGCGCTGGAGTGGACGCGCAAGCTGTTCGCCGCCGGGTGCGTGCACCCCGACTTCGAACTGGGCAAGAGCCAGGCCACCGACCCGAGCCCCAAGTTCGCCGCCGGCGAGTTCCTGATCTGGAACAACGACATCTCCAACTGGTACGGCCAGCAGGCCATCCAGGCCACCCAGAACCCGGGCTTCAAGATCTGGGGCATGGACATCTGGGGCCACGACGGCGGCAACCCCGTCCTGTGGGCCGCGAACCCGGCCGGCATCTTCGCCTTCATCAACAAGAAGGCCTCCGCGTCCGTCATCCACGACGTGCTGTCCGTCGCCAACGTCACCGCGGCGCCGTACGGCACCAAGGAGTGGATGATGACCAACTACGGCGTCGAGGGCACCGACTACACCCTGAAGAACGGTGTGCCGGTCAAGACCGACAAGGGCAACAACGAGGTCGCCAACGCCTACGTCATGATCGCGAGCCCCGCCGCGACCATCGCCCACCCCGACTTCCCCGACTACACCAAGGCCATGGTCGAGTGGCAGCAGCGGATGGGCGCCTTCACCAGGAAGTCGTCCTTCTGGGGCCTCCAGGTCGTCGAGCCCAACCGCTACACCAACCTCACCAACGACATGGAGCAGCTTGAGGACGACATCGTCCGCGGGCACAAGAAGATCAGCGACATGCAGCAGTACATCTCCGACTGGAAGAGGAAGGGCGGGGACCGGCTGCGCGACTGGTACAAGAAGCTCCTCGACGACAACGGCTCGGCGGCGAGCTGACCCCCGGCGCCGACGCAAGGAGAACCGCTGTGTCCCACAGCACGGTGCCTCGGAGCAGCGCCGAGGCCACTACGCCGGTGAAGGCCCGGGTGGCGTCCGGCGGCGCCACCGGCTCCCGGGCGAAGAAGGTGCCGGACAGGCTGAGCCTGCGGCTCAGGTTCCGGCGCGACCGGCTCCTCATCCTGATGACCGTGCCGGCCGTCGTCCTGCTCCTGGTCTTCAACTACCTGCCGATCCTCGGCAACGTCGTCGCCTTCCAGGACTACGACCCCTACGTCAGCGACAACGGCGTCGTCGCGATCCTGCACAGCCCCTGGGTGGGCCTGGAGAACTTCCAGCAGATCTTCGCCGACTCGGCGTTCTGGAACGCGGTGCGCAATACGCTGGTCCTGTTCTTCGTCCAGCTCGTGCTCTACTTCCCGATCCCGATCCTGCTCGCGCTGCTCATCAACAGCGTGGTGCGGCCCCGGGTCAGGGCGCTCTCCCAGGCGATCCTGTACCTCCCGCACTTCTTCTCCTGGGTGCTGGTCATCGCCGTCTTCCAGCAACTGTTCGGCGGGGCCGGGCTGTTGTCGCAGCTGCTGAGGCAACACGGCTTCGACGGGCTGAACATCATGACCGACCCGTCGACCTTCAAGTTCCTCGTCACCGCGCAGAGCGTCTGGAAGGACGCCGGGTGGGGGATCATCGTCTTCCTCGCCGCGCTGGCCTCGGTCCCCCCGGACCTGTACGAGGCGGCGGCGATGGACGGCGCCGGGCGCTGGCGCCGGATGTGGCACGTCACCCTGCCGGCGCTGCGGCCGGTCATCGCCCTGCTGCTGGTGCTGCGCGTCGGCGACGCGCTGACCGTCGGCTTCGAGCAGATCCTGCTCCAGCGCGACGCCGTGGGACCGGGAGCCGGTGAGGTGCTCGACACCTTCGTGTGGTGGAACGGCGTCCGCAACCAGGACTTCAGCTACGCGGCCGCCGCCGGCCTCGTCAAGGGCGTCGTCAGCATCGGGCTGGTCCTCGCCGCCAACAAGGTGGCCCATCTCATGGGCGAGCAGGGGGTGTACAAGAAGTGAGCGCCGTCATCGACAAGCCCGTGCGTGAGCCCGCGGCGGCCAGGCCGAGCCGGTGGGCGGCCCCGCCCCGCCCGGTGTGGGAGGAGGAGCCCGGCAAGGTCGGCCTCGCCGGCAAGGGGCTGGTCCTGGGCCTCGCCTGTCTGGGCATCCTGTTCCCGCTGTGGATCGTCGTGGTCACCAGCCTGTCGTCCCGCAGGACCATCAACGAGGCCGGCGGACTGGTGATGGTGCCCAAAGGGGTCACCTTCGTCGCCTACAAGGAACTGCTGAGCGGAGGGCAGGTCACCCGGGCCGCGATCATCAGCGTGCTGATCACGCTGGTCGGCACGTTGTTCTCGATGGCGGTGTCCGTGCTGTGCGCGTACGGCCTCTCGCGGACCGGGTCGCTCGGGCACCGGTGGATCCTGATGCTCCTGCTGGCGACCATGTTCTTCAGCGCCGGACTCATCCCGACGTATCTGCTGGTGCAGTCGCTCGGGCTGACGGACTCGTATCTCGCGCTGATCCTGCCGAGCGCGATCAGTGTCTTCAACATCCTGGTGCTGCGCGGGTTCTTCATGGGGATATCGCAGGAACTCGTCGACAGCGCGCGGATCGACGGGGCCGGGGACTTCCGGATCCTGTGGCAGATCGTGATGCCGCTGTCCCGGGCCGTCCTGGCGGTCATCACCCTGTTCTACGCGGTCGGGTACTGGAGCGCCTGGTTCAACGCGTCGCTCTATCTGAACGACCAGAACATGATGCCGTTGCAGAACGTGATGATCCAGCTGGTGCAGAAGCAGCAGGCGCCGGTGGGACTGGGACAGGCGATCCGGACGGGGCAGTTGTCGGGGCTGGCCGTTCAGATGGCCGTGATGGTGATGGCCCTGCTGCCGGTGGCCGTGCTGTCGCCGTTCGTGCAGCGGCATTTCAAGAAGGGGATGCTGACCGGCGCGGTCAAGGGCTGACCGGCGCCCGTTGAAGCGGGGGCTGTTGTCCGACGGCCCGAGGTAGGTCCCCCACCCCCTGATCAAACAAAGCGAGGTGTGTCATGGGCATGTCCCGTCTCAGTCGGCGTGCCGTTCTCGGTGGTACCGCTGCCGCCGCCGCGGTCACCGCCGTACCGTTCCTGCCCGGCCGCGCGCAAGCAGCCGGAGCCGACTCCGCCGCCCCCGCCTACCGCTGGCGCAACGCCGTCATAGGCGGCACCGGATTCGTCACCGGTGTTCTCTTCCACCCCTCCGTCCGCGGCCTCGCCTACGCCCGGACCGACATCGGGGGCGCCTACCGCTGGGACGACCGCGCCGCCCGCTGGACACCCCTCACCGATCACCTCGGCTGGGACGACTGGAACCTGCTCGGGGTCGAGGCCGTCGCCGTCGATCCCGCCCACCCGGACCGGCTCTACCTCGCCCTCGGTACCTACACCCAGCCCTGGGCCGGCAAGGGAGCCGTGCTGCGGTCCGACGACCGCGGTGCCACCTGGAGCCGTACCGACCTCGGTGTGCAGCTCGGGGCCAACGAGGACGGGCGGGGGGCCGGGGAGCGGCTGCTCGTCGATCCCCGGGACAGCGACACCCTGTGGCTCGGGACCCGGCACGACGGGCTGCTCAAGTCGACCGACCGGGGCGCCACCTGGGCGGCCGTCAGCGGCTTCCCGGCGGCGCCCAGTGCCACCGGGCAGGGCGTGGTCCTCCTCGTCGCCGTCGGGCGGGCCGTCTACGCCGGGTGGGGTGACGGGGGAGGGACCTCCGCCAACCTGTTCCGGACCCTCGACGGCACGTCCTGGGAAGCCGTGCCCGGGCAGCCCGGCGGCCCCTCCGCCAAGGTGCCGATCCGGGCCGCCCACGACCGCCACGCCCACGAGCTGTACATCACCTACGCCGACGCGCCCGGGCCCAACGGACAGTCCGCCGGCAGTGTGCACAAGCTCGCCGTCCACACCGGCACGTGGACCGAGGTCACGCCCGTGCGGCCCGGCGGGACCACCGACGACGGCTCCGCCGACACCTTCGGGTACGGCGGGGTCGCCGTCGACGCCCGCCGGCCGGGCACCGTGGTCGTCTCCACCAACAACCGCTGGGCGGCCGTCGACACCCTGTACCGCACCACGGACGGCGGCCGTACCTGGACGTCCCTGAAGGACTCCGCGGTCCTGGACGTGTCCGAGACGCCGTTCCTCACCTTCGGCGCCGACCGGGCCAAGTTCGGCTGGTGGATCCAGGCCGTGGCCGTCGACCCGTGCGACTCCCGGCATGTCGTGTACGGCACCGGCGCCACCCTCTTCGGCACCCGCGACCTCACCCACTGGTCCCCGTGGATCCGCGGCCTGGAGGAGACCGCGGTACACGTGCTGATCTCGCCCCCGGTCGGGGAGGCGCACCTGCTCAGCGCGCTCGGGGACGTCGGCGTGATGTACCACGAGCGGCTCACCGCCTCGCCCTCCCGAGGCATGGCCACGCATCCCGTGTTCGGGTCGGCGACGGGACTCGCGCAGGCCGCGGGCAGGCCGGCGTACGTCGTGCGGACGGGGTGGGGCGACCACGGCAACGGCGCGTACTCGAACGACGGTGGGCGGACCTGGGCGCCCTTCGGGGGCCAGCCCGCCATCGCCAAGGACGCTCCGGGGCCGATCGCCGTCAACGCCGACGGCAGTGTGCTGCTGTGGTCCTTCGTGAACGGGGACGGCACCAAGTACGCCGCCCACCGGTCCGCCGACGGCGGGGCCACCTGGACCGAGATCTCCTCCTTCCCGAAGGGCGCCACGCCGGTCGCCGACCCGGCCGACCCGACGCTCTTCTACGCGTACGACACCGATACGGGAAAGGTACTCGCCAGCACTGACAGTGGCCTCTCGTTCACGGAACGTGCCGGCGGGCTGCCCGCCGGGGACAGCCAGTTCCAACTGGTCGCGGCGCCCGGCAGATCCGGTGACCTGTGGCTCTCCGGCAAGGGGAACGGGCTGTACCGGTCCACCGACGGCGGGCTCACCTTCTCGAAGGTCGCCGGCTGCCGGGCCTCCCACACCCTCGGCTTCGGCAAGGCGGCCGACGGCGCCGGCTACCCGGCGGTCTACATGGTCGGCTCGACGGACGCCGTCACCGCCGTGTACCGGTCCGACGACGGCGCGAGGAGCTGGGTGCGGATCAACGACGACCGGCACCAGTGGGGTTGGACCGGCGAGGCCGTCACCGGTGACCCCCGGGTGTACGGGCGGGTCTACCTGGCCACCAACGGGCGGGGCATCCAGTACGGGGAGCCCGTGTGACGCCGGGCCTGGGGGACGCCACCCGCGGCCGCATCCTCTTCGGCGGCGACTACAACCCCGAGCAGTGGCCGGAGGAGACCTGGCACGAGGACGTCCGGCTGATGAGGGCCGCCGGCGTCAACTCCGTCACCCTCGGCGTCTTCTCCTGGGCCAGGCTCGAACCCCGTCCGGGAGAGCGGGAGTTCGGCTGGCTCGACACCCTCATGGAGCTGATGCACGGCAACGGCATCGGTGTCGTCCTCGCCACGCCCACCTCCTCGCCGCCGCCCTGGCTCGGCCGGCTGCACCCCGAGACCCTGCCCCGCGACGCGGACGGCCGTACCGAGTGGTGGGGCGGACGCCAGCACTTCTCGCACTCCAGCGCCGTGTACCGCCGCCATGCCGCCGCCATCACCGAGGACCTGGCCGCCCGTTACGGCAGCCACCCCGCCCTCACCATGTGGCACATCAACAACGAGTACTGCACCTACGACTGGGGCGACGAGGCCGCCGCCCGGTTCAGGGCCTGGCTGCGGGAGAAGTACGGCGGCCTCGACGCGCTCAACTCCGCCTGGGGCACCGCCTTCTGGAGCCAGGGCTACGGCGACTGGGAGGAGGTCCTGCCACCGCGCCACGCGCACTACCTGAAGAACCCCGGGCAGGTGCTGGACTTCAAACGGTTCACCTCCGACATGCTCCTGGAGTGCTTCGCCGCCGAGCGGGACATCGTCCGCCGGCACACGCCCGCCCACATCCCGGTCACCACCAACTTCATGCCGCTGTGGGTCGGCCAGGACGCCTGGCGGTGGGCCGAGGAGGAGGACGTGGTCTCCGTCGACATCTATCCCGACCCCCGTGATCCGCTGGGCGCCCAACAGGGCGCCCTCGTACAGGACATGACCCGCTCGCAGGCCCGTGGGCCCTGGATGCTCATGGAGCAGGCGGCGGGCCCGGTGAACTGGCGGGGTGTGAACCACCCCAAACCCCGTGGCCTCAACCGGCTGTGGTCCCTGCAGGCCGTCGCCCGTGGCGCCGACGCCGTCTGCTACTTCCAGTGGCGGCAGTCGCGACAGGGCGCCGAGAAGTTCCACTCGGGGATGGTCGGCCACGCGGGGGAGCAGGGGCGTACCTACCAGGAGGTGAAGCGCCTCGGGGCCGAACTCGCCCGGATAGGACCCGAGGTGACGGGCAGTCACTCCAAGAGCCATATCGCGATCCTGCACGACTGGCACTCCTGGTGGGCCGGCGCGCACGAGGGCCGCCTCTCCACCCGCGTCGACCACGCCCAGATCCTCACCGCCTGGCACCGCGCCCTCTGGCAGGCCCACCTCACCACCGACTTCGCCCACCCCGAGCACGACCTCACCGGCTACAAGCTGGTCGTCGTCCCGCAGTCGTACGCGCTCACGGACTCGGCGATCGACAACCTCGTCGCCTATGCGCGCGGCGGCGGCACCCTCGTCAGCGGCTTCCTGACCGGCGTGGCCGACGAGGACGACCGGGTGCGCCCCGGCGGCATGGACGCTCGACTGCGCGCCCTGTTCGGCATCCGCACGCTGCACGAGTGGTGGCCGCTGGACGAGGACCAGAACGTCGAGACCGACGGCTTCCTGGGACCCTGTGGTCGGAGGAGATCGAGAAGGACGAGGAGGCCTCGGCGGAGGCCACCTACAAGGGCGGCGAGCTCGACGGACTGCCCGCCGTGCTGCGCAAGGGCCGGGCCCGGTATCTCTCCACGCTCCCCGAGCCGGACGCCCTGCGCACCCTGCTCGCGGCGATCGCCGCCGAGGCCGGCGTCCGTCCGGTCCTGCCCGGTCTGCCCGACCAGGTCGAGGCGGTGCGCCGCGGTGACCTGCTCTTCGTCCTCAACCACGGCCGCGAGCCGGTCACCGTCGAGGTGCCGGACACCCGTCGTGATCTGCTGACGGACACGGTTGTCGCGGGTCGGTTCACCCTCGACCGATACGGCGTGGTGGTCTTGTGCTCATGAACAATCCCACGCACACCTCCGCGACCGTCGTCCACGGCACCTGGGAACCCGCTCCCGCCGACCGCTGGGAGGACGGCTTCCTCAGCGGCAACGGTCACCACGGCGCCCTCGTGTTCGGCAGCCCGAACGACGAGCGGATCGTCGTCACCCACCACACCCTGGTCCGCCCCAACGGCAGCGAGAACGCCCGCCCGCCCCGGCTCGCCGCCCGACTGCACCACCTGCAAGATCAGTTGCTGGCCGGTGACCTGTACGCCGCCGAGACCTTCACCGACGGCCGCGACCTGCAGTGGGTGCAGCCCTTCCACCCCGCCTTCCAGGTACGACTGCGCAGATCGCCCGGCGAGGACCCGCACCGCTACCGCCGGTCCGTCGACTTCGCCACCGGCGTCGTACGGGAGGGCTGCGAGGGCTGGAGCAGCCGTGTCTTCGTCTCCCGCGCCGACGACGTGATCGTCCAGCAGGTCACCGCCGCCGACCTGGCCATCGCCCTGGACCACCGGCTCCCGAACGCGCCCGAGTCTCTCGTCGTCGGCGACGGCGCCGTCCTCACCCCCGAGGGCGCCCTGCTCACCCTGCGCGTCCGCTACCCCGGCAGCGACACGGCGTACACCGGTCTGACGCTCGTCGTGGTCACCGGCGGCCGGACGGAACTCGCGCCACCCGGCATCGAGGTCACCGGCGCCGAGTCCGTGCTCCTCCTCACCCGCGTCCTGCGCCACACCGGCGACCTGGACACCACCGCCCACCACGACGCCCTGCGCCGACTGGCCGCGGGCGGCGAGGAGCCGGGCGAGGAGACATACGACCGCCTGCTGGCCCGCCACACCGCCCTGCACCGCACCGCCTACCAGCGGGTCACCCTCGACCTCGGCGCCGACCCGGCCCAACGCGCCCTGCCCGGCTCCGAGTTGCTGGGCAAGCACCCGCAGAGCCGCGCCCTCCTGGAGCGCCTCTTCGCCGCCGGCCGCTACCACCTGCTCTCCGCGAGCGGCTTCAACCCGCCCCGTCTGACCGGCCTGTGGACCGGCGACTGGGACACCGCCTGGTCCGGCGCCTTCACCAACGACGCCAACCTCAACCTCCAGACGGCGTCCGCGGCGGCGACCGCCCTCCCCGAAGTGACCTCGGCCCACGCTTCCCTGATTCTTCGTCAGCTCGACGACTGGGCCGAGAACGCGCGCACGGTCTTCGGCGCCCGTGGAGTCGTCGCCCCGGCCCACACCGACGGCGAGTCCGGGCTGGCGTACCACTTCGAACGCGAGTACCCGCTCCACCTGTGGACGGCGGGCGCCGACTGGCTGCTCAAGCCGCTCGTCGACCACGACGAGACCCGCGGCGAGCGCGATCCCCGTACGGCCGACGCGCTCGCCCGGGTCGCCCAGTTCTACGAGGACTTCCTCGACCGGCGCGACTCTGACGGCCGACTGGTGATCGTCCCCTCCTACTCGCCCGAGAACCGTCCCGCGAACGCCAGTTGGGGTGCCATCAACGCGGCCATGGACCTCTCGGCCGCCCGGCACGCGCTGCTGACCGCCGCCGACTACCGTCCCGGCACCCCCGACGCGGACCGCTGGCGTGCGCTCGCCGACCAGTTGCCCCCGCACCGGATCAACTCCGACGGCGCGCTCGCCGAATGGGCCTGGCCCGGTCTGGAGGACACCTACGACCACCGCCATCTCAGCCATCTCTACGGCGTCTGGCCGCTCGACGAGATCAACCCCTACGACACCCCGGACCTGGCCGACGCGGCCCACCGCGCCCTCGAACTGCGCGGCGCCGAGAACGACTCGGCCCACGGGCATCTGCACCACGCCCTGGTCGCCGCCCGGCTGCGCGACGGCGAACGGGTCGCGCACGCCCTCGGCCAGGTGCTCGAAGGGGACTTCTTCCACGCCTCCCTGATGAGCGCCCACTACCCGGACCGTCGCGTCTACAACGCCGACGCGGCGCACACCCTGCCCGCCGTGCTGGTCGAGATGCTCGTCCAGTCCACGCCCGACCGGCTGGTCCTGCTGCCCGCGCTCCCGGCGGCGTACCCGACCGGCCGGCTCGTCGGTGTCCGTACCCGGTTCGGGGCGGTCGTCGACCTCACCTGGAGCCCCGACGAGACCACGGTGGTGATCCGCCCCACCCGGACCCACCGCGTCGACCTCCGGACTTCCTCCGGCGCCCGACCGCTCGACCTGGTCGCCGGAGAAGACCACGTCCTCACCCTGGGGGCGTGGTAGCCACCCGCAACTCCCCCCACCCATGGAAGGGGCACCATGTCAACACGCACCCTGAAGCGGCGGCTCACCCTGGCAGTGCTGGCCCCGGCGATGGCCCTCGGCGCGACCGTCGGCCTCGCCTCCGCTCCCGCCTCGGCCGCCGTCTGGAGCTCCTGCGCCCAGTACGGCGCCACCACCCTGAACGGCTACACCCTCTACAACAACATCTGGGGTTCCGGCGCCGGCGCCCAGTGCATCTGGGCCAACTCCGGGACCAACTGGGGGGTCAACGCCAACCACCCCAACACCGGCGGCATCAAGTCCTACCCCAACGCCTCGAAGGTGATCAACAAGTCGATCACCTCGCTCGGTTCGCTCTCCAGCAGCTACAACGTCTCCGTCCCGTCGTCCGGCGCGTACAACACCTCGTACGACATCTGGGACACCGGCCACAAGTACGAGATCATGCTCTGGATGAACAAGACCGGCGCCGTCGGTCCGCTCGGCACCTCGCAGGGCGGCCTCACCCTGGGCGGCCACAGCTGGACCGTCTACAAGGGCAACAACGGCTCCAACGACGTGTTCTCGTTCGTCCGCACCTCCAACTCCAGCTCCGGCACGGTCGACGTGCTGCCGATCCTGAAGTGGATCAAGGACACCAAGGGCTGGTTCGGCAACGTGACGATCGGGGACTTCCAGTTCGGCTTCGAGATCACGTCCTCGTCCGGCGGCCTCAATTTCGTCGTGAACAGCGAAAACGTCAGCAACAGTTGACCAAAGCATTAACCGGGGTGAGGTTTCATATCCTCATGCGAATCAGCACCCCCCTCAGTACCACCGTGATCGCCGCCGCCGCGCTGCTCGCCCTGCCGGGCACCGCGACGGCGGCACCGCAGACCTCCCCCCTCAACCCCGTGGCCTCCCTCGCCGCCGACCGCCTGGCCACCGCCGACCTGGTCGCCGCCGCAAAGTGGGGCACCGACAGTCCCATCGACGACCCGGCCCGCGAACAGCAGGTCCTCGACACGGTCGCCGCCCAGGCCCAGCGGATCGGCGCCGACCCCGACGAGATCCGCCGGGTCTTCCGCGACCAGATCGAGGCCAACAAGCTCGTCCAGCGGGCCCTGTTCGCCGAATGGACGGCCCACCCGGAGCAGGCCCCCACCACCAAGCCCGACCTGAGCGTCGTCCGTCAGACGATCAACCGCATCAACACGGACCTGGTCCAGTCCCTGGCCGACACCACCCCCGAGCGCTCGGCCCGCACCTGCGGTCCCGAACTCGCCGTCGCGGTGATCGAGGTCCACCACGAGAAGCACCCCGACCTGCTGCACACGGCGGCCCTGACCCGTTCCCTGGTCTCGGTCTGCCGAGACTGACCAAGAAAGGACCGGTTCCCCTCTCCTGAGGGGAACCGGTCGTGCTCTCAGGAGCGCGGGGCCGTGTCGACGGGCAACCGCCTGCCGTCCCGCAGAAACAGCGGTATCCGGTCCAGCGGCGCATCCACGGTCACCGCGGCCCCGCCTTCGTACGTCTCCCCGGTCCACGCGTCGGTCCAGGTGGCCCCCGCCGGCAGATACGTCGTCCGAGCCGTCGCCCCGGCGGTCAGCACCGGCGCCACCAGCAGATCCCGTCCGAACAGATACGCGTCGTCGACGGCCCAGGCCGCCTGATCCTCGGGGAACTCCAGGAACAGCGGCCGCATCACCGGCAGCCCCTCCTCGTGCGCCTCCCGCATGACCTCCAGGACATACGGCCGCAGCCGCTCCCGCAGCCGCAGGTACTTCTCCAGCACGCCGTACGCCTCCTCGCCGTACGACCACACCTCGTTCGGCCCGCCCGTCATCCCCGGACCGAGCGGCATCCCCGGGTCCCGGAAGCCGTGCAGCCGCATCAGCGGCGACAGCGCCCCGAACTGGAACCAGCGGACCATGACCTCCTGGTACGCCGGATCGTCCGGGTCGCCGCCGTGGAAGCCGCCGATGTCCGTGTTCCACCAGGGGATCCCGGACAGCGCGGTGTTGAGCCCGGCCGCGATCTGCCGCCGCAGCGTCGGGAAGTCGGTGCCGATGTCTCCGGACCACAGCGCGGCGCCGTACCGCTGACTGCCCGCCCACGCCGACCGGTTGAGGGTGATGACCTCCTCGCCCTCGGCGCTCAGCCCCTCGTGGAAGGTGCGGGCGTTCTCGGCCGGGTAGACGTTGCCGACCTCCAGCCCCGGACCCGCCCAGTACCGCAGGTTCTCCTGGAAGCCGGGCTTCAGCTCCGGTTCGCAGGCGTCCAGCCAGAAGGCCGAGATGCCGTACGGCACCAGGTAGTTGTCCCGCACCTTCGACCACACGAACTCACGCGCCTCCGGGTTGGTCGCGTCGTAGAACGCCACCTGCACGGTCGACGCGACCCCCTTGTCCGGCCAGTCCGCGTGGGCCATCGGCCCGTACTGGGTGCCGATGAAGTAGCCGCGCTGTTCCATCACCGGGTGGTTCTCGCTCAGCGGTGACACCGAGGGCCAGACGCTGACCACCAACTTGACGCCAAGCTCGTCCAGTTCACGGACCATCGCCGCCGGGTCGGGCCACTCGGCGGGGTCGAACCTCCACTCGCCCAGATGGGTCCAGTGGAAGAAGTCGCAGACGATCGCCGAGAGGGGGAGACCGCGCCGCTTGTACTCCCGTGCCACCGCGAGGAGTTCGTCCTGGGTGCGGTACCGCAGCTTGCACTGCCAGAAGCCCGCCGCCCACTCCGGCAGCATCGGCGTGCGCCCCGTCACCGCGCTGTAGCGGCGCTGCCCGTCGGCCGGGGTGCCCGCGGTGATCCAGTAGTCGATCTGCCGGGCGGAGTCGGCCACCCACCGGGTCCCGTTCCCCGCCAGCTCCACCCGGCCGATGGCCGGGTTGTTCCACAGCAGCGTGTAGCCGCGGCTGGACGACAGCACCGGGACGGTGACCTCCGCGTTGCGCTGCACCAGGTCCAGGACCAGGCCCTTCTGGTCGAAGCGGCCGTGCTGGTGCTGGCCCAGGCCGAACAGCCTCTCGTCGTCGTAGGCGGCGAAGCGCTGCTCCAGCCGGTGGTGGCCGTTGCCGACGGCGGTGTACAGCCGCGAGCCCGGCCACCAGAAGTGGGCGCGTTCCTCGGCCAGCACCTCGCTGCCGTCCTGGGAGCGCAGAAAACGGACCAGGCCCTCGGCACTCACCTCGACGGTGAGCGCGCCGACGGTCAACTGCCCTTCCCCGTCACCGATCTTGACGCTGCTCTCGGTGTCCGGAGCCCGGTCGAGGAGGGCGCCCGGGAGCCCGTCGAGGACGGGGCCGCCGAGCCGGGCCCGCACCCGGACCGCGTCCGGACCCCACGGCTCGACACGGAGGGTCTCCTGGCGGCCGCTCCACTCCAGGGCGCCGCCCCGCTCACGGAAGGTGCCGACGGTGGGGGACGACTGCGCGAGGCTGACCTGAGGCCGGTTTTCGACAGACGGGTCTTCGACGGGCGGGTCTTCGACGGGCGGGCCATCGACAGGCGGGTTTTCGGCAGACTGGTTCACGAAGGATGCTCCCGAAAGGACGAGAGGTGCCTCTCAGGGCACCCGAAGAGCGGGGTCAGGAAGTGCGGGAGGGCGCCGGGCCCGTGCTGGTCCGCAGCGTCAACTCCGGTGCGATGAGCACGACTTCGTCCGTGCCGCGGCCGTCGAGCTTGGCCACCAGGTGTTCCACGGCGTACCGGCCCATCTCCTGCGCCGGGATGGCGACGGACGTCAGCCGCACCGAGGCCTGCACGGCGACCTGTTCCGGACAGATCGCCACCACCGACACGTCCTCGGGCACGGCACGCCCCTGCTGGCGCAGCAGGGCGAGCAGCGGCTCCACCGCCGACTCGTTCTGCACGACGAACCCGGAGGTGCCCGGGCGCTCGTCGAGGATGCGGGCGAGCGTGACGGCCATCGCGTCGTACCCGCCCTCGCACGGACGGTGCAGCAGCCGTACGCCCAACTCCTGGGCGCGGGAGCGGAGTCCGTCGAGGGTGCGCTCGGCGAAACCGGTGTGCCGTTCGTAGACGGCGGGCGCCTCCCCGATGACGGCGATGTCCCGGTGGCCGAGCATCGCGAGGTGCTCCACACACAGCGCGCCCGTCGCCCTGAAGTCCAGGTCGACACAGGTCAGGCCGGTGGTGTCGGCCGGCAGTCCGATCAGGACCGACGGCTGGTCGGTGCCGCGCAGCAGCGGCAGCCGCTCGTCGTCGAGCTCGACGTCCATCAGGATCATGGCGTCGGCGAGCCCGCTGCCGGTGACCCGGCGTACCGCGTCCGGGCCCTCCTCGCCGGTCAGCAGCAGGACGTCGTAGCCATGGGTGCGGGCGGTGGTGGCCACCGCGATGGCGATCTCCATCATCACCGGCACGTACATGTCGGTGCGCAGCGGGACCATCAGCGCGATGATGTTCGACCGGCTGCTGGCCAGGGCCCGGGCGCCCGCGTTCGGGTGGTAGCCCAGCTCGCGGATGGACTGCTCGACCCGCTGCCGGGTGGTCGTGGAGATGGAACGCTTGCCGCTGAGGACATAACTCACCGTGCTCGCGGAGACTCCGGCGTGCTGGGCGACCTCGGCGAGGGTGACCATCCAGCTCTCCCAGCGGTGTGAAGCGCTTCGACAGTGCGCATGATGTACAGGGGTGGGTGTGGGGTGGTTCGACACTAGCTCTGGCGAGAGCGGGTGTCCATAGTTTATCGAAGCGCTTCGACGCAGTTTCTCGCCATGAGAGGCCGTGGCGGAACCGTCCCCCGGGAGGCCCCCTCGGCGCAACATCGGCCGAACGGCTGCACGAAGGGTGGTGGGCCCGCCCGGGATCGGGTACATACGATCGGGTAGCACCCGTCGGTAACCAATTACGGTCCATGATCCCGATTCGCGGCGAGGTGAGCCTCATGTCCGCCAGCCCCACCGACTCTGCTGGACGCCCTACCGTCTCCGAACGTGAGGCCCGTGAGGTCGCCGAGGCGGCCCGGGAACAGGAGTGGCGCAAGCCCAGCTTCGCCAAGGAACTGTTCCTCGGCCGCTTCCGGCTCGACCTGGTCCACCCGCACCCGACCCCGTCCACCGAGGCCGTACAGCGCGGCGAGGAGTTCCTCGCCAAGCTCCGCGACTTCTGCGAGACGAAGGTCGACGGCGCGCTGATCGAGCGCGAGGCCCGCATCCCCGACGAGGTCATCAGCGGCCTCAAGGAGATCGGCGCCCTCGGCATGAAGATCGACACCAAGTACGGCGGCCTCGGCCTCACCCAGGTGTACTACAACAAGGCGCTCGCCCTGGCCGGTTCTGCCTCCCCGGCGATCGGTGTGCTGCTGTCCGCGCATCAGTCGATCGGCGTACCGCAACCGCTGAAACTGTTCGGCACCCAGGAGCAGAAGGAGCGGTTCCTGCCGAGGTGCGCCCGTACCGACATCAGCGCGTTCCTGCTCACCGAGCCGGACGTCGGCTCGGACCCGGCCCGCCTCGCCACCTCCGCCGTACCCGACGGGGACGACTACGTCCTCGACGGGGTGAAACTGTGGACCACCAACGGCGTCGTCGCCGACCTGCTCGTCGTCATGGCCCGGGTGCCGAAGAGCGAGGGCCACAAGGGCGGCATCACCGCCTTCGTCGTCGAGACCAACTCGCCCGGCATCACCGTCGAGAACCGCAACGCCTTCATGGGCCTGCGCGGCATCGAGAACGGCGTCACCCGCTTCCACCAGGTCCGGGTACCGGCGGCCAACCGCATCGGCCCCGAGGGCGCCGGCCTGAAGATCGCCCTGACCACCCTCAACACCGGCCGCCTCTCCCTGCCCGCCTCCTGCGTGGCCGCCGGCAAGTGGTGCCTGAAGATCGCCCGCGAGTGGTCGGCGGCCCGCGAGCAGTGGGGCAAGCCGATCGCCCACCACGAGGCGGTCGGCCAGAAGATCTCCTTCATCGCCGCCACCACCTTCGCCCTGGAGGCGGTCCTCGACCTCTCCTCCCAGATGGCCGACGAGAACCGCAACGACATCCGCATCGAGGGCGCGCTCGCCAAGCTCTTCGCCTCCGAGATGGGCTGGCTGATCGCCGACGAACTGGTCCAGATCCGCGGCGGCCGCGGCTTCGAGACGGCCGCCTCCCTCGCCGCCCGCGGGGAACGCGCGGTCCCGGCCGAGCAGATGCTGCGCGACCTCCGTATCAACCGCATCTTCGAGGGCTCGACGGAGATCATGCACCTGCTGATCGCACGCGAGGCGGTGGACGCGCACCTGTCGGTGGCCGGCGACCTGATCGACCCCGAGAAGTCCTTGCAGGACAAGGCGAAGGCAGGCGCGAACGCGGGCGTCTTCTACGCCAAGTGGCTGCCCAGGCTCGTCGCCGGACCCGGCCAACTCCCGGCCTCCTACAGCGAGTTCAAACACGAGGTCGACCTCTCCCCGCATCTGCGCCACGTCGAGCGCCACGCCCGCAAGCTCGCCCGCTCCACCTTCTACGCCATGTCCCGCTGGCAGGGCAAAATGGAGACCAAGCAGGGCTTCCTGGGCCGGATCGTCGACATCGGCGCCGAACTGTTCGCCATGAGCGCGGCCTGCGTCCGCGCCGAACTCCTGCGCGGCCAGGGCAACCACGGCCGCGAGGCCTACCAGCTCGCCGACGTCTTCTGCCGCCAGGCCCGCATCCGCGTCGAGGAGCTCTTCAACCGGCTGTGGACCAACACGGACGACCTCGACCGCAAGCTCGTCAAGGGCGTCATGTCCGGCACCTACACATGGCTGGAGGAGGGCATCGTCGACCCGTCGGGCGAGGGCCCATGGATCGCGGACGCGACACCGGGACCGTCCGAGAAGGAGAACGTGCACCGGCCGATCGGCTGACCGGCGGACGCCGGCGCGTCCCCCCGCCGCCCCCCGTCCGGGGGACGAGGGGGACGCGCTGTCCTCACACACCGCCCTTACGGCCACAATGGAGGGATGAGCGACAGCCCATCCCCTCTCGCCGACCCGCACCTCGTCTACGACCCCGTGGCGGGCGGCGGTCCCAAGGACGTGGTCATCCTCGGCTCCACCGGGTCGATCGGCACCCAGGCCATCGACCTGGTGCTGCGCAACCCCGACCGCTTCCGGGTGACCGCGCTCTCCGCCAACGGCGGCCGGGTCGCCCTCCTCGCCGAACAGGCGCACCGACTCCGGGCACGAGCCGTCGCGGTGGCCCGCGAGGACGTCGTACCGCAACTGCGCGAGGCGCTGACGAGCCTGTACGGCGCCGGGGAGCCGCTGCCCGAGATCCTGGCCGGCCCCGACGCGGCGACCGGAGTGGCCGCCTCCGACTGTCACACCGTCCTGAACGGCATCACCGGCTCCATCGGGCTCGCCCCGACCCTCGCCGCGCTGGAGGCGGGCCGCACCCTCGCGCTCGCCAACAAGGAGTCGCTCATCGTCGGCGGCCCGCTGGTCAAGGCGCTCGCCAAGCCGGGGCAGATCATCCCGGTCGACTCCGAGCACGCGGCACTGTTCCAGTCGCTCGCCGCCGGCACCCGGGCGGACGTACGCAAGCTGGTGGTGACGGCGTCCGGCGGACCGTTCCGCGGCCGTACCAAGGCGGAGCTCGCGCGGGTGACCGTCGCGGACGCGCTCGCGCACCCCACCTGGGCCATGGGCCCGGTGATCACGATCAACTCCGCGACCCTGGTGAACAAGGGCCTGGAAGTGATCGAGGCACACCTCCTCTACGACATTCCCTTCAGCCGCATTGAGGTGGTCGTCCACCCTCAGTCGTATGTCCACTCGATGATTGAGTTCACGGACGGATCCACGATCGCCCAGGCGACGCCCCCCGACATGCGCGGGCCGATCGCCATCGGCCTCGGCTGGCCCGAGCGCGTCCCGGACGCGGCGCCGGCCTTCGACTGGAGCAAGGCGTCGACGTGGGAGTTCTTCCCGCTCGACAACGAGGCGTTCCCCGCGGTCGACCTCGCCAGGCACGTGGGCGAGCTCGCGGGCACCGCCCCCGCGGTGTTCAATGCGGCCAACGAGGAGTGCGTGGAGGCGTTCCGCACGGGTGCCCTGCCCTTCAACGGGATCCTGGAGACCGTCACCCGGGTGGTCGAGGAGCACGGCACCCCGCGCACGGGAACCTCACTCACCGTGTCGGACGTCCTCGAAGCGGAGACCTGGGCGCGGGCCCGGGCCCGGGAACTGCCGGTGACAGCGCAGGCGCCCAAGGCGCCCGCGGAGGCGCGTGCATGACGACCTTGACGATGATCCTCGGCCTAGTCGTCTTCGCGTTCGGCCTGCTGGTCTCGATCGCGTGGCACGAGCTGGGGCACCTGTCCACGGCCAAGCTCTTCGGCATCCGCGTACCCCAGTACATGGTCGGCTTCGGGCCGACGATCTGGTCGCGGAAGAAGGGCGAGACCGAGTACGGGTTCAAGGCCATCCCGTTCGGCGGCTACATCCGCATGATCGGCATGTTCCCGCCCGGCGACGACGGCAAGATCACCGCCCGCTCCACCTCGCCCTGGCGCGGCATGATCGAGGACGCCCGCTCGGCGGCCTTCGAGGAGCTCAAGCCCGGCGACGAGACGCGTCTCTTCTACACCCGCGCCCCCTGGAAGCGGGTCATCGTGATGTTCGCGGGCCCGTTCATGAACCTGATCCTGGCCGTGGCGCTGTTCCTCACGGTCCTGATGGGCTTCGGCATCTCCCAGCAGACGACGACCGTCAGCTCGGTCTCCCAGTGCGTGATCGCGCAGAGCCAGAACCGGGACACCTGCAAGAAGAGCGACCCGGCGTCCCCGGCCGCGGCGGCGGGCCTGAAGGCCGGCGACAAGATCGTCTCCTTCGACGGCGTCCGCACGGACGACTGGAACAAGCTCTCCGACCTGATCCGCGCCACCCCCGGCAAGTCGGTCCCGATCATCGTCGACCGCAAGGGCCAGGAGGTCACCCTCCACGCCACGATCGCCACCAACCAGGTCGCCAAGAAGGACTCCAGCGGTCAGATCGTCCAGGGGCAGTACGTCAAGGCGGGCTTCCTCGGCTTCAGCGCGGCCACCGGCATCGTCCAGCAGGACTTCGGCCAGTCGGTGACGTGGATGGGCGACCGGGTCGGCGACGCCGTCGACTCCATCGCGAGCCTGCCCGGCAAGATCCCCGGACTGTGGGACGCGGCCTTCGGCAACGGCAAGCGCGCCCCGGACTCCCCGATGGGGGTGGTCGGCGCGGCCCGTGTCGGCGGTGAGATCTTCACCCTGAACATCCCGGCCACCCAGCAACTCGCCATGTTCGTCATGCTGGTCGCCGGCTTCAACCTCTCCCTGTTCCTCTTCAACATGCTCCCGCTGCTGCCCCTGGACGGCGGCCATATCGCGGGCGCCCTGTGGGAGTCCCTGCGACGCAACGTGGCGAAGGTACTCCGCCGCCCGGACCCGGGCCCGTTCGACGTGGCGAAGCTGATGCCGGTGGCTTATGTGGTGGCGGGGATCTTTGTCTGCTTCACGCTTCTCGTACTCGTGGCGGACGTCGTCAACCCGGTGAAAATCACCTAGACACCAGGAGTTCACGGCGGCCCGGGACCCTTGGTTCCGGGCCGCCGTCCGGTGTGCGGGGTGAGCCGTCCTCTTATGAGTGGGGTGAGTGGCCGGATGTGCTCGGGCCTGGGCGCGTGCCGTAATCTCGAAGCCTGGAGCCCGTTGTTCCGGGACCGGACCTTGATCCACGACTTGGGGTTGCACAGCAGATGACTGCGATTTCTCTCGGCATGCCGTCCGTTCCGACCAGGGTTGCCGAGCGTCGGAAGAGCCGGCAGATCCAGGTCGGGTCCGTGGCGGTGGGCGGCGACGCCCCGGTGTCCGTGCAGTCGATGACCACGACCCGTACCTCCGACATCGGCGCGACGCTCCAGCAGATCGCCGAGCTGACGGCCTCCGGCTGCCAGATCGTGCGGGTGGCGTGCCCCACGCAGGACGACGCGGACGCGCTGGCCACCATCGCCCGCAAGTCGCAGATCCCGGTCATCGCCGACATCCACTTCCAGCCCAAGTACGTCTTCGCGGCCATCGAGGCCGGCTGCGCAGCGGTGCGCGTGAACCCCGGCAACATCAAGCAGTTCGACGACAAGGTCAAGGAGATCGCGCGGGCCGCCAAGGACCACGGCACGCCGATCCGCATCGGCGTCAACGCGGGCTCGCTCGACCGGCGGCTGCTCCAGAAGTACGGCAAGGCGACCCCCGAGGCCCTGGTCGAGTCGGCGCTCTGGGAGGCGTCCCTCTTCGAGGAGCACGACTTCCGGGACATCAAGATCTCGGTCAAGCACAACGACCCGGTCGTGATGATCGAGGCGTACCGGCAGCTCGCCGCGCAGTGCGAGTACCCGCTGCACCTCGGGGTGACCGAGGCCGGTCCGGCCTTCCAGGGCACGATCAAGTCGGCGGTCGCCTTCGGCGCGCTGCTCTCGCAGGGCATCGGCGACACGATCCGGGTCTCCCTCTCGGCCCCGCCGGTCGAGGAGGTCAAGGTCGGCAACCAGATCCTGGAGTCCCTGAACCTCAAGCAGCGCGGCCTGGAGATCGTCTCCTGCCCGTCCTGCGGCCGCGCCCAGGTCGACGTCTACAAGCTCGCCGAAGAGGTCACGGCCGGCCTCACCGGCATGGATGTCCCGCTCCGCGTCGCCGTCATGGGGTGTGTCGTGAACGGCCCGGGCGAGGCGCGTGAGGCCGACCTCGGCGTCGCCTCCGGCAACGGCAAGGGCCAGATCTTCGTCAAGGGCGAGGTCATCAAGACGGTCCCCGAGTCCAAGATCGTGGAGACCCTCATCGAGGAGGCCATGAAACTGGCCGAACAGATGGAGGCAGCGGGGATTTCATCGGGCGAGCCGACGGTGTCGGTGGCCGAGTAGGGCGATAGGGCGGGTGGGCCCTGGGAGCCTGCCGGCTCCCGGCCTCCGTCACCGACGGCGGCTGGGCCCCGGGCTACTGGGTCGACGAGGCGCGCAAGATCCGGGCGAGCTACATCGTGCTCGCCACCTTCCACTCCCGGCTCGGGTACGCCCGCCCCTGGCCGTCGGCCATCCCCGGCTCGTGCTCGACGAAAAGGGACATCCTCGGTGAACTGATCAAGGCCGCGAACGCCAAGGGGCTCAAGGTCATCCTCTACATGACCGACGACCCCAAGTGGCACGACGAGCAGGGCGTGGAGACGCTCGACTCCGCCGCCTACTCCGCGATGGACTACACCGCCATGGTCGACGGCCGCTTCCCGCCCCAGCAGGAGAAGTTCCTCGACCTGATGAAGGACTACCTCCCGCCCGTCTGGCAGTCCCTGCACGGGGTGTAC
>Ga0182007_10000398_pt1 | contig 26908 bp, 21 predicted proteins | sample Sormic07211113_1_FD_123023 | JGI IMG/M metagenome (GOLD analysis project Ga0182007, IMG submission 123023) | Rhizosphere microbial communities from Sorghum bicolor, Mead, Nebraska, USA - 072115-113_1 MetaG | ecosystem: Host-associated > Plants > Roots > Rhizosphere | place: USA: Nebraska...
CGACCGTCTGATGAAGGAGCTGAACCACAACGTCGCGCTGCGCGTGAAGGAAACCGGCGACGAAACCACGTTCGAAGTGGCCGGCCGCGGTGAATTGCACCTGACCATTCTCGTCGAAAACATGCGCCGCGAAGGCTACGAGCTGGCCGTGTCGCGTCCGCGCGTGGTGATGCAGGAAATCGACGGTGTGAAGCACGAGCCGTACGAGAACCTGACCGTCGACATGGAAGACGCGCATCAGGGTGGCGTCATGGAAGAACTGGGCCGCCGCAAGGGCGAAATGCTCGACATGGCGTCGGACGGCCGTGGCCGCACGCGTCTCGAGTACCGCATTTCGGCACGTGGTCTGATCGGCTTCCAGTCGGAATTCCTCACGCTCACGCGCGGCACGGGCCTGATGAGCCACACGTTCGACTCGTATCAGCCGGTCAGGGAAGGTGCGGTCGGCGAGCGTCGCAACGGCGTGCTGATTTCGCAGGACGACGGCGCGGCAGTCGCTTACGCGCTGTGGAAATTGCAGGATCGCGGCCGCATGTTCGTGTCGCCGGGCGAGCCGCTGTACGAAGGCATGATCATCGGCATTCACAGCCGGGACAACGACCTGGTCGTGAACCCGATCAAGGGCAAGCAATTGACCAACGTGCGTTCGTCGGGTACCGACGAAGCGGTGCGCCTCGTGCCGCCGATCCAGATGTCGCTGGAATACGCGGTTGAATTCATCGACGACGATGAACTGGTCGAAGTCACGCCGCAATCGATCCGTCTGCGCAAGCGTTATCTGAAGGAACACGAGCGCCGCAGCGCAAGCCGTAAGGGCGCCGTGGACTGATTGACCGCGCCTTGCGCGGCATGATGGCAAGGTAAGACAAGCAAAAGCCACCTCCGGGTGGCTTTTGCCGTTTCTGGCGCGCGAATCGCGCTGTGCGTAGTTGCTAGCGGTTGGCAAACCGTTGATGCGCGTTCGTCCACGTTTATCGCAGAAAGACCGTTGCGCGCACTGGATACCGGCCGCAAAGCCCGTCGCGGCGGGCTTGAGCGGCAAACCGTCGGCTATCTGGACTATTTGATCTGTGCTATGCTCCCCGGGTGCAAAGTTTTAGGTCCTTCCAAGCAAGACTTGATTCGCGCAATCCGCTAAACGGTCAGGCCGTGTCGCGGAAGGTTCTGTAACCCGCTATTTCTCGAGAAACTCGAAGAAAGGTGAGCGTAAAAATGATGAAGCAATTCCAGTCGAACTCTTATCTGTTCGGCGGCAATGCTCCGTACGTTGAAGAAATGTACGAAGCATATCTCGACAATCCGGCGTCAGTGCCCGAGAACTGGCGCAGCTATTTCGACGCGTTGCAGAACGTCCCTGCATCGGATGGCACCAGTGCCAACGACGTGGCCCACGGCCCGATCGTCGAATCGTTTGCTCAACGGGCCAAGGCCAACGCCTTCATCCCGCGCACGGCAACCGGTGGCGAAGATCTCGCCACTGCGCGAAAGCAAGTCTATGTGCAGTCCCTCATCGGCGCATATCGCTTCCTCGGCTCGCAATGGGCCAATCTCGATCCTCTGAAGCGCCGCGAACGTCCCGCGATCCCCGAACTTGAACCCGCGTTCTACGACTTCACCGAAGCCGACATGGACCAGGAGTTCAGCGCAACGAATCTGTATTTCGGATTCGAGCGCGCTTCGCTGCGCGAGATCGTCAAGGCATTGCGCGACACGTACTGCGGCACGATCGGCGCCGAGTACATGTACCTCAGCGATCCGGAACAGAAGCGCTGGTGGAAGGAGAAGCTCGAGTCGATTCGCTCGACGCCGAACTTCTCCAACGAAAAGAAAAAGCACATCCTGAATCGCCTGACGGCCGCCGAAGGCCTCGAGCGCTTCCTGCACACCAAGTACGTCGGCCAGAAACGCTTCTCGCTCGAAGGCGGCGAAAGCTTCATCGCGTCGATGGACGAAGTCGTGCGTCATGGCGGCGCCCGCGGCGTGCAGGAAATCGTCATCGGCATGGCTCACCGTGGTCGTCTGAACGTGCTGGTCAATACGCTCGGCAAGATGCCGGCTGATTTGTTCGCCGAATTCGAAGGCAAGCATGTCGACGACCTGCCGGCCGGCGACGTGAAATACCACAAGGGTTTCTCGTCGGATATCTCGACCGACGGCGGCCCGGTTCACCTGTCGCTCGCGTTCAATCCGTCGCACCTCGAAATCGTCAACCCGGTGGTCGAAGGTTCGGCGAAGGCGCGCATGGATCGTCGCGGCGACGACAACGGCCTGCAAGTGCTGCCGGTGCAGATCCACGGCGACGCGGCCTTCGCGGGCCAGGGCGTCGTGATGGAAACGCTGAACCTCGCGCAAACGCGTGGTTACGGCACGCACGGCACGCTGCATATCGTCATCAACAACCAGATCGGTTTCACGACGTCGGACCCGCGCGATTCGCGCTCCACGTTGTACTGCTCGGACGTCGTCAAGATGATCGAGGCGCCGGTGCTGCACGTGAACGGCGACGATCCTGAAGCGGTGGTTCTGGCCACGCAACTGGCTATCGACTTCCGGATGCAGTTCCACAAGGACGTCGTGGTCGACATCGTCTGCTTCCGTAAGCTGGGTCACAACGAGCAGGACACGCCGGCTGTCACGCAGCCGCTGATGTACAAGACCATCGCGAAGCATCCGGGCACGCGCGCGTTGTACGCCGAGAAGCTGGTGCAACAAGGCGTGATCACGGCCGAAGAAGGCGAGGAATTCGTCAAGGCCTACCGCAAGGCGATGGACGAAGGCCATCACACGGTCGACCCGGTGCTCTCGAACTACAAGAGCAAGTACGCGGTGGATTGGGTGCCGTTTCTGAACCGCAAATGGACCGACGCAGCCGACACGGCCGTGCCGCTCGCCGAATTGAAGCGCCTCGCCGAGCGCATCACCACGATTCCCGAAAACTTCAAGGTTCACCCGCTGGTCGAGCGCGTCATCAATGACCGCCGCGCAATGGGCCGTGGCGAAGCGAAGCTCGACTGGGGCATGGGCGAACACCTCGCGTTCGCGTCGCTGGTCGCCTCGGGCTACGCAGTGCGCCTGACCGGTCAGGACTCGGGCCGCGGCACGTTCACGCACCGTCACGCGGTGCTGCACGATCAGAATCGCGAACGCTGGAACGACGGCACCTACGTGCCGCTGCAGAACATCGCCGAAGGTCAGGCGAAGTTCACGGTGATCGACTCGGTGTTGTCGGAAGAAGCGGTGCTCGGCTTCGAATACGGCTACTCGACCGCTGAACCGAATACGTTCGTCGCATGGGAAGCGCAGTTCGGCGACTTCGTGAACGGCGCGCAAGTCGTGATCGACCAGTTCATCTCGTCGGGCGAAGTGAAGTGGGGCCGTGTGTCGGGCCTTACCATGCTGCTGCCGCACGGCTACGAAGGCCAGGGCCCTGAGCACTCGTCGGCGCGTATCGAACGTTTCCTGCAACTGTGCGCGGACCACAACATGCAGGTCGTTCAGCCGACCACGCCGGCGCAGATTTTCCACCTGCTGCGCCGTCAGATGATCCGCCTGTTCCGCAAGCCGCTGATCGTCGCCACGCCGAAGTCGCTGCTGCGTCACAAGGAAGCCGTGTCGGATCTGTCGGAACTGGCCAACGGTTCGTTCCAGCCGGTAATCGGTGAGATCGATCAGGCCATCGACGCGAAGAAGGTCAAGCGCGTCGTGATTTGCTCGGGCCGCGTCTATTACGACCTGCTCGCGCATCGCCGTGAATCGAAGTCGAACGACGTCGCGATCATCCGCATCGAACAGCTCTATCCGTTCGCGCATAAGCAGTTCGAAGCGGAAATGAAGAAGTACGACAACGCGACCGAAGTGGTGTGGGTGCAGGACGAGCCGCAGAATCAGGGCCCGTGGTTCTACATCGAGCACCACCTGAAGGAAGGCATGAAGGACGGGCAGAAGCTGGCATACAGCGGTCGTCCGGCTTCGGCTTCGCCGGCAGTCGGCTACTACGCGAAGCACTACGAGCAGCAGAAGGCGCTGGTCGAAGGCGCTTTCGGCCGCCTCAAGAGCGCGTCGATCGCTAAATAACGAAAACAGACGAACCGGGAAAGCGCCACGCGCTTTCCCGTGCCGCATCCAGTGACCATTGAGGGTTCATTCGCGGCAGACATGGTTCGCAGGCGGTCGTCGAGTCCATGGATCGCGCGCCGTCACCCGATACGTATTCAGGATATTCATAATGGCTATTGTTGAAGTCAAGGTTCCCCAGCTTTCCGAGTCGGTTTCGGAAGCCACGATGCTGCAGTGGAAGAAGAAGCCCGGCGAGGCTGTGGCTCAAGACGAAATTCTCATCGAAATCGAGACCGACAAGGTCGTGCTCGAAGTGCCGGCACCCTCGGCCGGCGTGCTCGCGCAAGTCATCGCGAACGACGGCGACACCGTCACCGCCGATCAGGTCATCGCCAAGATCGACACCGAAGGCACGGCCGGCGCCGCTGCTGTCGAAGCCGAAGTCAAGCCGGCGCCTGTCGCCGCACCGGCTGCCGCACCCGCGGCTCAGGCCGCATCCGCAACGGGTGCGAACACCGCTGCTTCGCCGGCTGCCGGCAAGCTGATGGCCGAGAAGGGTCTGTCGTCCGGCGACGTCGCCGGCACGGGCCGCGACGGCCGCATCACCAAGGGCGACGTGCTGACCGCGGGCGCTCCCGCCGCCAAGGCCGCAGCACCGGCGCCGGCCGCCGCACCGAAGGCTGCCAAGCCGTCGCTGCCGGACGTCAAGGCGCCGGCGTCGGCTGATCAATGGCTGAAAGACCGCCCGGAACAACGCGTGCCGATGTCGCGTCTGCGCGCGCGTATCGCCGAGCGTCTGCTCGAGTCGCAGCAAACCAACGCCATCCTCACCACGTTCAACGAAGTGAACATGGCGCCGGTGATGGACCTGCGCAACAAGTACAAGGACAAGTTCGAGAAGGAACATGGCGTGAAGCTCGGCTTCATGTCGTTCTTCGTGAAGGCGGCCGTTCACGCGCTGAAGAAGTTCCCGCTGGTGAATGCGTCGATCGACGGTAACGACATCGTCTATCACGGCTATTTCGACATCGGTATCGCTGTCGGTTCGCCGCGCGGTCTGGTGGTGCCGATCCTGCGCAACGCGGATCAGTTGAGCCTCGCGGAAATCGAGAAGAAGATCGCCGAATTCGGCCAGAAGGCGAAAGACGGCAAGCTGTCGATCGACGAAATGACCGGCGGTACGTTCTCGATCTCGAACGGCGGTGTGTTCGGTTCGATGCTGTCGACCCCGATCATCAACCCGCCGCAATCCGCGATTCTCGGCGTGCACGCCACCAAGGAACGCGCCGTGGTCGAAAACGGCCAGATCGTGATCCGTCCGATGAACTATCTGGCGCTGTCATACGACCACCGGATCATCGACGGCCGCGAAGCGGTGCTGTCGCTGGTCGCCATGAAAGACGCGCTGGAAGACCCGGCGCGCCTGCTGCTCGACCTGTAAAAGCCGCTCCGGCCGGCGCCAGTTGCCATTGCGCAAACTGGCGCCCTATAAGCATCACGTCTTTCGCATTCCGCAGTACAGGAACAGGGCGCGCCACGAAACGTGGCCGCGCGCCGTTCCGTCATAAAAAGGATTGTCATGTCCAAAGAATTTGACGTCGTCGTGATCGGCGCAGGCCCCGGCGGCTATATCGCTGCAATTCGCGCCGCACAGCTCGGCAAGACGGTTGCATGTATCGAAAAATGGAAGAACCCGGCCGGCGCGCTGAAGCTCGGCGGCACGTGTCTGAACGTGGGCTGCATTCCGTCGAAGGCGCTGCTCGCCTCGTCGGAGGAATTTGAAAACGCGCAGCACCATCTCGCCGATCACGGCATCAACGTGTCGGAGGTGAAGATCGACATCACGAAGATGCTGGCCCGCAAGGAAGGCATCGTCGAAAAGATGACGAAGGGTATCGAATTCCTGTTCCGCAAGAACAAGATTACGTGGCTCAAAGGTCACGGCAAATTCACCGGCAGGACGGACGCCGGCGTGCAGATCGAAGTGAGCGGCGAAGGCGAAACCGAAGTGGTCACGGCGAAGAACGTGATCATCGCGACGGGCTCGAAGGCGCGTCACCTGCCGAATGTGCCGGTCGACAACAAGATCGTGTCGGACAACGAAGGCGCCTTGAGCTTCGACACGGCACCGAAGAAGCTGGCCGTGATCGGCGCGGGCGTGATCGGTCTGGAACTGGGTTCGGTGTGGCGCCGTCTCGGCGCGGAAGTGACCGTGCTCGAAGCGCTGCCGGAATTCCTCGGCGCCGCCGACCAGGCGCTCGCGAAAGAAGCCGCCAAGCAGTTCAAGAAGCAGGGTCTCGACATTCACGTCGGCGTGAAGGTCGGCGAAGTGAAGACCACCGCGAACAGCGTCACGATCGCTTACACGGACAAGGACGGCAACGCGCAAACGCTCGAAGCCGACCGCCTGATCGTGTCGATCGGCCGCGTGCCGAACACCGACAACCTCGGTCTCGAAGCCATCGGCCTGAAGGCCAACGAACGCGGCTTCATCGACGTCGACGATCACTGCGCGACCGCGGTGCCGAACGTGTACGCAATCGGCGACGTGGTGCGTGGCCCGATGCTCGCGCACAAGGCCGAGGACGAAGGCGTGCTGGTCGCGGAAATCATCGACGGTCAGAAGCCGCACATCGACTACAACTGCGTTCCGTGGGTCATCTACACCGAACCGGAAATCGCATGGGTCGGCAAGACGGAGCAGCAACTGAAGGCGGAAGGCCGCGAGATCAAGACGGGCCAGTTCCCGTTCATGGCGAACGGCCGCGCGCTCGGCATCAACAAGGCGGATGGTTTCGTCAAGATGATCGCCGACGCGAAGACCGACGAACTGCTCGGCGTGCACATCATTTCGGCGAATGCATCGGACCTGATCGCGGAAGCCGTCGTGGCGATGGAGTTCAAGGCGGCGTCGGAAGATCTCGGCCGTATTTGCCATCCGCACCCGTCGCTGTCGGAAGTCATGCGCGAGGCGGCGCTGGCCGTCGACAAGCGCGCGCTGAACATGTAATGACGCGCACGCCTGACTGATCGCAGCACTTTCGCATCACCACAAAGGCGGGCGGGTTCAATCCCTCCCGCCTTTCTTTTTGCAGCAACACAATGAACGTCACCGAATACTACGAAAAAGAACTGCAGACGCGGGGTTATCAATCGGACCCGGCGCAGCGCGCGGCGGTCGACCGTCTGCAACGGTGCTATGAAGAGTGGGTCGAATACAAATCGCGCCGCTCCAATGCGTTCAAGAAACTGATCATCCACCCGGACCGGCCGCGCGGCGTGTACATGTGGGGCGGCGTGGGGCGGGGCAAGAGCTTCCTGATGGACAGCTTCTACATGATCGTGCCGGTGCAGCGCAAAACGCGGCTGCATTTCCACGAGTTCATGCGCGAGGTGCATCGCGAACTGGAAGAACTGAAGGGTCGGGCCGATCCGCTCGACGAGCTCGCGCTTCGTATCTCCAAGCGCTACCGGCTGATCTGTTTCGACGAATTCCACGTGTCCGACATTGCCGATGCGATGATCCTGTACCGTCTGCTCGACAAGCTGTTCGAGAACGGCGTGCAGTTCGTGATGACGTCCAATTACGCGCCGGACACGTTGTATCCGGATGGCCTCCACCGTGATCGCATGCTGCCGGCGATCGAACTGATCAAGGAGAAGGTCGACGTGATCAACGTCGACGCCGGCGTCGACTACCGGCAACGCACGCTGGCTCAGGTCGAGGTGTATCACACGCCGCTCGGCGCGGCCGCCGACAAGGCGTTGCGCGACGCTTTCGCGCGTCTCGCCGCCGTGCCTGACGAGAGCCCGATTCTGCACATCGAAAAACGCGAGCTGAAAGCGCTGCGCCGCGCGGACGGTGTCGTGTGGTTCGATTTCGCCACGCTATGCGGCGGGCCGCGCTCGCAGAACGATTACCTCGAACTGGCGAGCCGCTTTCACGCGGTGATTCTCTCCGGCGTGCCGCAGATGTCGGCGCGCATGGCCTCGGAGGCGCGCCGTTTCACCTGGCTGATCGACGTGTTCTACGACCACAAGGTCAAGCTGTTGATGTCCGCGGCGGTGCCGGCCGAGCAGTTGTACGTCGACGGACCGATGGCTAACGAATTTACGCGCACGGTGTCGCGCATCGTCGAAATGCAGTCGAAGGAGTATCTCGACGCGCCGCGCCGGATCGTCGATACGTCGTTGACCTGAAGCGCTGCCGGGAGCGGGCCGTGATGCTTTCGCGATAGATCACGATCCGCTACGCGAATACACGCGGTCCGGCGGCGTATTTTCAAGATTCGGACTCGTCTTATATTCCCTCACCGGACGACTGGATATCTTTTGTCGTGATTCTGACAAAGGAGAAATCATGAATCCGTACCGTGACATCAATGACGAAGAATGGCAACGCGTCGCACCGTTGTTGCCCGAGCTGCGTCCGCGTTCCGAACTGCGCGGCCGGCCGCTTGCCAATACCCGTTCCGTGCTCAATGGCGTGCTGTGGGTGATGTACAGCGGCGCTACCTGGTCCGCCATGCCGCGCAAATACCCGTCCTACCAAACCTGCCATCGTCGCTTCAAGGCCTGGCACGAATCCGGCGTCCTCAAACGTGTAATGGAGCAACTGTTCGGCGCGGCAAGCGAAGAACTCTGCAATTTGATGGAAGCCCGCATGCGTACCCACGCGAGCGCGGAACAGAAGAGCGTTGAAGCACAAGAGGCTACGACCCAGATTGCCGCCCCCGCGGGGTACAGTCCGGCACCGTCCAAACCACAGCCGTCCTCGCCGTTCGCGTATGCGTCGCCCTTCAAGCACGCTGCATGACAACTACACCTAGCCGATTTCAGGCAAAAAAAACGGCCGAACGATAATGATCGTCGGCCGTTTTCTTTTCTATCGGGGCTGCGGCACGTAGGCGGCTCCAACGTCCAACTGGCTGCCAATCCGTCTTAACAGGCGATCAGGCGTCGGCGCCTGGATTGTCCGTGGGCTATTGCTGACGTACCCAGGTCTGCGAGCGGCCCAGCAGCGAAACGCCGATATAGCCGCGCACCACCAACTTGTTCCCGCCATCTTCCAGGTGCATCTTGCACTTGTAGACCTTGCCGTTTTCCGGATCGAGAATCTGGCCGTGGTCCCAGCCGTCGCCGTCCTTTTTCATATCGTTGATGATCGTCATGCCGAGAATCGGCTGATCCTTGCGCGCGTCCGTGCATGCGGTGCACCGGCGACCCGGCTGGTCGTTCGGGCCTAGTCCCTTGATCACCTTGCCGTTGAGCGAACCGTCGCCGTCCTGAGCGATCTGCACGAGCGCTTTGGGCTGACCGGTGTGATCGTCGATGGTTTGCCAGGTGCCGACCGGGCTGTCGGTCTGCGCCATTGCCGTGACGGCGCCGGCGAGCAGTACGCCGGCGAGCGCTGCATGCCTGGCTGCGCGAAGCGCGATTGCAAGGGTGCGTTGGGTGAACTGCGTCATTGTCTTCCTCCTTGATAAAAGACGGCGCGATCATGAGCGCGCGGCGTGATTGGCATCTCGGGCGGACTTGAGTCACTCGCCGCCGTGATGCCTGATATGGCGCTTGGGTTTTTGCTTCAGGGGTATTGATTTGCTACTTGCTACTTGCTACTTGCGACTCGCGGCTTGCACGCCGCCGGTCGAGAGCGTTTGCGCAGAATACGTGAAAGCGCGTGCGTCGTTTGATAGTGGAACCTCTAATCAGCACGCCGCGCCGTGCGCATCGATTCAGCTGGTACGAGAAGGTCGCGTTGATGCGCGGGCTGCGCGATGCGCCTTCCAAAGACGCGTCGCCGATCGCTTTGGGCCACTGCAAGATCCAGGCTGTAGTACTTCGCGTCCGAGATCCTGAAACCGAGCGCAATCGACGCAAGCCTCGACGGCGAAGTGGTACTCGCATGCACACCGACACGCGCCGTGTCGAACGAAACATAGGGCGTGAATGTGCACCGATACGTGAAGCTCGGCGTGAACGAACGGTTGCTTGCGAACATCGCTCCCAATCGGAATCGCCTGACGCTTCGCCCGGTTGACGGTCTTGCGCAAAACGCTGCGCGCCGAACGACATCCGTTCAAAGGTCGCGAGCGAGACCGCGCTGTATTGACCGGTGAGTGCGATGGCGGTGCCGATTTTCAGCGGCCACTCGTTGGTTAGCGAAAAGCTTGCACCTGTACGCACGAAGTTGATCGACGCCGGATTGATGACCCGGCAAGTCAGGAAGGTTCGAGTCGTCGGATTTCGACGCCCTCGGAAATCGAGCGCCTTCGCCACATTGAAACTCTCAGGCGCACGTAACCCGATTGCACACTGATGTAGTCGGCCCGCACTTGCGAGCGCAAGCCAGCCGGTGCCGGCCGAAAGCGCCGCGCAAGCGTGGGTGGACCGCGGCAAATGGGACATGGCGGAGCCCAACCGCGTGCTTGCGCCGCTCGACGCAACGGCTGGCGCCGCCAGGATACAGCGCTCAATCTGGGCATCAGCCGCAAGATGTTGTGGGGAAAAATGCGCAAGTACCAAATTTTTGACGAAGAGCCCGAAACACGCGAAACTGAGTAATAATGAGACGGTTGTACTAAAACAAAAACTGTTTAAGCAGGATTTACATGGACCACAAGTCGAAACTACGACAGATTGCCTTGGCCGCACTGGTCACGATGGGGGCCGTGCAAGGCGTCGCCGCGCAGGCGATGACGGATAGCGGCGCGAGCGCTGGCGTCGTTTCCCAGCCGGGCGCGTCGGCGGCGCTGCTGGGCACCGCACAGGCTGACCAGCCTGCTCAGTCTGGACAAGCGCAGACCACCGCGCTGACGCCGGACGAAGCGAAGCAATCCGCCGCGGGGAACGTTGCGGAATTGCAGCAGATGATCCGCGGGTCGGACGTGAGCGAATTGCGCACGACATACAACGGCAGTTACGGCGCGAGCTTGCTGTTTTACGGCAAGGAGATGACGTACTACGTAGCCTTGTTCCAGCAGAAGAATTTCTGGCGCGTCATCAAGACGCAGGACGCGACGCGCGCCGACATGATCTACAAGGATTTCGTGCGTCAGACGCTGCAACTGTCGGACGTCGAGATTCGCCGCACGCAACTCGAGGCGCAGAAGGCGTTCACGGACCGGATGATCGCATTGTCGCAAGACCGCGCGAATCGCCTGCAAGCCGACCTCGACGTGGCGCACCGGCAGCAGACCATCGTCGCGAGCCAGCAGCAGCAGACCCGCGCCGAAGCAACGGCGCTCGCGCAGCAAAAGGCCGTCGCGCAGGAGCAACTGCGCGCCGCGCAACGCCAGGTGCGCGATCTACAGCGTCAATTGGAAAGCGGCTTGCCCTCGCACTGAGCGCGATGGTTTGAAAGCTGCCAGAGGTAAGGCGGCGGCATCGATCGCCGCCGCTCGAGTCACCGCGGGGCACCTCGCGCGGGCTGTTTCTAGCCGCGCTCGAATCGCGGGTCCACAAGCGGCTACCGCCGCTGTTTTCCGCGGCACACATCCCACAACGAATCGGCGCGGCAGGTTTGCCGGATGAACGATAGCGCGTGAGCGTGAGCCGCTGGTTTTCCGCTGCGGCTCGGAATAATTCCCCTCAAATTACGGCGGACTGTCTTCCGGGTTCGTGCTCGTCTCGCCAGCGCACACACGCTGTGCGCGAGAGGCGGCGACTCGCCGACTCTAATGCCGCTTCTTGCCCGCCGACGACACCTCTTTCACCGACACGTGATGCGGATCCGTCATATCGACGGCGATCGGATCGCTGGCGGGAAAGCTTTCCTCGAGTGCTTCGTCGAGCCGGCTCTCAGCGGACTGAACGGCGGACGGCCGCGCTTTCATGGGATTGCGGGGTACGGGCTGTTTCTGCCTGGTCATGACATGCTCCGTTGGACGCGAGTCAACGATTTCAGCATAACGCAAAGCGAGTCGCGGCGAGTTAAAAGCATGCTGCATTGACTCGTTCTCCGAGTGTCGCAGAAAAGCAGAGCGGGAACACCTACACATCCGCCGCATGCCGTGAACCCGGGGTTGTCCAGTCGGGAAGGGAGCAGGAAAGGACCAGCGAACGACAAGGCAGCGAACAGCATGAATCGAAAAGACCCCGCACGCACGCGGCGCTTTAACGCGTCACACGTCGTGGAAGCTGAGTTGGAACACCTGGAGTGGGCAACGAGACAACCGGCGCTGCGCATGCTGAGCGCCGGTTACTGGCGGCGCCGCGTGCTGGCGGTTAAAAGCGGATTTGAGTTGACGGAACGACAGGTAATGCGTCTGGAGAAGATCTTGCAGCGGCTCGGTCATCCGGCGGACTAGCGGGCCGCCGCGGCGGCCGTTTATTCGTTGGCGCCGTTACCGCCGTTCCCACCATTGCCGCCGTTACCACCATGATTGCCGCCGCCGTGATTACCGTCGCCGCCGGTGCCGAACAGACGCCGACGGCGCGTGACGACCACGGGGCCGTCGGACGTGCTGTTGCCGCGCTCGGACGACGAACGCTCCGAAGACGGCGCGCCATACGACTCGCGCGGTTCACGCGGTTCGCGCGGCTCACGATGATCGCGTGGTTCGCGCGATCCATGCGGACCACGCGTGGTGTGCTCGCCGTGCGAAGGCCGCCCCGCGCGCGGCGCCGGACGCGTGCCGGTGTCGAGCTGGATCGTCGAGATCGCGCGCTTGTAGATGCCTTGCAGGCCGACAGGCGTGCGCAGCATCACCAGATACTGATCGAACGACTCGATGCACCCGGTCAGGCGAATGCCGTTGACCAGATAGATCTCGACGCGCTTTCGTTCTTTGCGCGCAGCGTTCATGAAGTCGTTTTGCGGATGCGATTCTGCGGAAGCCATGGACAATTCAGGTTAGAAAGACGGTTGTTCGCCGCGATTCTACCCTGTATGAGGGTGGAACGCGTCGGCGGGCGAACTGCGACCACTATAACGGCTTGTGCGCAGGGAAGCACCTGATAACTATTGACTGTAACGTTGAGTTACGAATCTGCCGACGAATCGCGCTTTCTTCCGCCATGCGCGGGCCGTCGGAATAGGTGTGGCGGAAAAAGATAGCCGGCGTGACGTTCGCGCGGAATAAATCACCACGTGCCAGCGTTAAGTCAGGCATGGCGGCGTTACATGGCACATAACGCATAACGCATTTCGCATCCCGCACGCATCCGGACGGATTGCAGCCGGCGGCCCACACTCCATTCACGCGCCCGCCTCGAGCCGGGCGCTCATCAGGAGACTCATATGAAAACATCCCGCATTTTTTCCACCCTCTTCGTGATGATGGCGCTCGCACTCGGCACGCTCGCGACGAGCGCGTGCACGACGGCGGACAACAGCGCGTCGAGCACCAGCGGCGGCAGCAGTAGCGGCGGCTACTGAGCGTTTGCGCGCCGGGTGAGCTTCGAAGCGGAAGTGGTTGCGTGGCTCCCGCAGTTGCGCCGCTATGCGCGCGCACTGACGGGCGACCGCGCGTGGGCCGACGACCTCGTGCAGGACACGGCGGAGCGCGCGCTCGCGCGCTGGTCGGCGTTCCGGCCCGACAGCAATCTGCGCGCCTGGCTTCTGACGATCCTGCGGCATCTGTATATCGATCAGTTGCGCGGCCGCCGCGAGATCGCCGTCGACGACGAAAGCGCGCCGTGGCGCAATCTCGAAGCGCCGCATGGCGAAGTCGACGGTCTGGTGCTGCGCGATCTGCAGCGCGCGCTGTATTGCCTGCCGGTCGAGCAGCGCGAAGTGCTGTTGCTGGTGTGCGTGGAGGAACTGTCTTATCAGGAAGCGTCGAAGGCGCTCGGCGTGCCGATCGGCACGGTGATGTCGCGTCTTTCGCGCGCGCGCGAGCACATGCGCGTGTTGCTGACGGTGGGGCCGGCCGACGGGGCGGCCGCGGGAACGGCGCGTAAGAGCGCGCCGTTAAAAGTAGTGAGAAATCCGTGATGAATAACGACGACCACGATTCCAGCTTGCCCGGCGGGCTCGATCTGCGAGCGCTGTCGGCGTTTATCGACGGCGAATTGCCGGACGCGGAGCGTGCCGCGGTCGAGGCGCAACTGCGGGAGCATCCGCAGGCCGCCGCGCGCGTGGCCGCGTGGCGCGCGCAGAAAGCCGCGTTGCGGGCGCTGTGCGGCGCGCCGCGGCACAGCGAAGCCGACGTGCGCCATGAGCGCAACGAGGCCGACGAGCCGGCCTTCATCGTGGTGCGCCGGCCTGCGCCGTGGTGGCAGCGCGCCGGCATCGCGGCATGCTGGCTCGCGGCCGGCGCGGGGCTCGCGCTTGCCTTGGGGCCGCTCGCGCCGCGCCTGACCGGCGGCGCGTGGAGCGGCTTGGGCGGCCAGCCGCCGAGCTTCGCCGAGCGCGCCGATATCGCCTACGCGGTGTACACGCCGGAGCGGCGTCATCCGGTGGAAGTGGCCGCGAGCGAGGAAGAGCATCTGATCAGCTGGCTGTCCAAACGCCTGAACCGGCCGCTCTCGGTGCCGTCGTTGCAGGAGTACGGCTATTCGCTGGTGGGCGGGCGTCTGTTGCCCGGCGAAGCGGGGCCGGCCGCGCAATTCATGTACGAGAATCAGAGCGGCGCGCGGCTCACGCTGTACGTGACCGGCAGCGCGCGCGACGAAACCGCGTTCCGCCTGTTGCGCGACGGCAACCGGCGCACCTTCTACTGGGTCAGCGACGGCATGGGCTACGCGTTGTCCGGGCCGATCGCGGAAGGCAAGCTGCGCTCGATCGCCGTCGAGGTATGCAGCGCGCTCGGCGGCAAGCCGGAGGCGTGGCAGTGAGGCGCACGCCAATGCATCGTCGACATCTCACGAGGGACACACCTTGACCCGCAGCCTGCCGCCGAACGTTTCCGCCGCCCAGTTCGACCGCGCGCTCGCCGGCTGGCGCGCGATCGTCGGCGAAGCGCAGGTGGTGAGCTCCGCGGCCGGACTTGCCGCGTATCTCGATCCGTTCGCGCCGGGCGAGCCCGCCGCGTTTTCGGCGAGCGCCGCGGTGTTGCCCGCCTCCGTCGACGAGATTCGCGCGGTGCTACGGATCGCAAACGAATTCCGCATTCCGTTGTGGACGGTCTCGACCGGACGCAACTTCGCCTATGGCGGCGCCGCGCCACGGCTGCCGGGTTCGGTGGTGCTCGATCTGCAGCGGATGAACCGCATCATCGAGGTGAACGAGACGCTGGCCTACGCGCTGGTGGAGCCGGGCGTCAGCTACTTCGAGCTGCACGCGCATCTGCGCGAGAAGGGCTACAGGCTGTGGGTCGATCCGCCGGCGGCGGGTTGGGGCAGCGTGGTCGGCAATACGCTCGAGCGCGGCTTCGGCTACACCGCTTACGGCGATCACGCGGCGACGCAATGCGGCATGGAAGTGGTGCTCGCCAACGGCGACGTGTTGCGCACCGGCATGGGCGGGATCGACATCGGCACGGCATGGCAGTTGTATCAGCCGGGCTATGGGCCGTCGTTCGACGCGATGTTCATGCAGTCGAACTACGGCATCGTCACCAAGCTGGGCGTCTGGCTGATGCCCGCGCCGCCCGCGTATCTGCTCGGCGAGATCCAGTTTCGCCACGAAGCGGATCTCGAAGCGATCGTGGACATCCTGCGGCCCTTGCGGCTCGATGAAACGATCCGCAATCACGCGGTGATCGAGGGCGGCGTGCGGCGTGCCGCCGGATTGTCGGCGCGCGCGCACTGGTACGAGGGCAAGGGCGCGATGCCCGAGAGCGCGGTGACGGCGATGCTGGAGAAGCTGAACGTCGGCCGCTGGAACCTGCATTTCGCGCTGTACGGCACGCCCGAACTGATCGACGCGCGCTATGCGATCGTGCAGCGCGCGTTCGCTCGCGTGCCGCAGGCAAGGCTCTTCGCCGCGCGTTACGCGGGCGACGCCGAGCCCACTGCGGGCGGCGATCGCAACCTCGCCGGCATTCCGGCGATGAGCGCGTTTCGCATGCTCGACTGGCGCGGCGGCGCGGGCGCGCATGTGGACTTCGCGCCGATCTGCCCGGCGACCGGCCGCGACGCGCTGCGCCAATACACGATGGTCAAGGCGCGCGCCGCGGAATACGGCTTCGATTACTACGGCGGCTTCACGGCGGGCGTGCGTCATCTGCATCATATTTTCGCGGCGATCTTCGACCGCGACGACGCCAACCAGGTCGAGCAGGCCGGCTTGCTGCTGCGCTCGCTGATGAGCGACGCGCGCGCGGCCGGCTACGGCGAATATCGCGCGCATCTCGCGTACATGGATCTGGCCGCGGCGCAGTACAGTTTCAACGACGGCGCGTTGCTGCGGCTCTCGGAAACGATCAAGGACGCGCTCGACCCGAACGGCATTCTCGCGCCCGGCAAGCAGGGCATCTGGCCGGCGGCGTGGCGCGACCGGCGCGGTTATACGTGAGGCGCGTCCGCGCGTGGCACAACGCACGCGCGGCCTGAAACGGCAAGCGGATCGAACAATGGACCGACGCACGTTCGTATTGACAGGCGCATGGCTGTCCACCACGGCGGGCGGCGCATGGCCGTGGCTCGCGCAGGCGGCCGCGCGCGGCAACACGCTGGCGGTGGTCGATTCGACGCTGGCGTGCGGCCCCGCGTTCGCCGGGTACGTCGCGCGCATGAAGCTGCCCGCGTTCGACACCGGCGACGACATCGGCGCGCTCTGGTACACGACGCTGGCGCCGCTTCTCAGCCGCACGCTCGCGCCGGCGCCCGCATCGCTGATCGGCCTCACGCGCGCGTCGGATTACTTCGTGCTCAAGGAACTCGCCGTGCGCGCGGGCCAGATGGTGGCGCACAGCCATGAACAGAGCGCGGGGCGTGAGGTGGACCACCGGGTAGACCATCGGGCCGGCCATCAGGCAGGCCATCAGGCAGGCCGCGACGCGCAAGCACCCCACGTCGCATTCGTGCTGGCCCCGCGCGCGATCCGCTAGAACTTGTACGCCTTGTTCTTCGGATCGAAGGTCGAGTCGTCGAAGGTCTTCGGCGTGATGGTTTCGAAAACGATTCGTTCGAAGATCTTGCCGTCGTTGTCGTAAGACTCGACGCTGCGGAAATACGGATGCCGCAGATCGAGCCCGAGCGTCTCTTTCTTCGCGTAGAAGCGCGGCTGGCCGATCGGCGTTTCGAACGTGAAGGCCACCACGCGCACGCCTTCGATCGTTTTGACTTCCACCTGAACCGAGCGCGGCAAGCCGGCCTCGATGTATTTCTTGCCCTCGGCAAGGTACTGCCTGGCGATGTACTCGGTGCCGAGATCGCGCACGTGGTGATTCGATTGCGAACGGGCGAGGGCGCCGTTCAGCGAGGTCCACAGCGGCATGACGTTCAGCATGCCGCCGAGGTGCCCATACATTTCGTCGGCGCGTTTGGACTCGTCGTAGATGATCTCCTGGCCCGCGTGCGCGCCGTCGGGCAGCCACTTCGCGTAGATTCGCAGCGGGTCGCGCGCGAGGCGCACGAGCATGTGATCGGGCTTATCGGGCCATTGACCGCGAATGCGTTCCGAGCGCGACATCGTGAACTCGTAGGACGCATAGCCGTTCGGCCCCGCCTTGATGTAGCGCGGCAACGCGAGCGGATCGAGCGACTGGAACAGCGCGACCAGTTGCGCGTCGTCAAGCGCTGCGAGCGCGCCGCTTTGTTGCGCGGCGCGCAGCCATTTGACCTGCTGATCCAGCGTGAGCTTGCCGACCTGCGAAGCCGGCGTGGCCGGCGCCTTGACGGCGCTCGCGGTTTCCAGCGGGGGCGGCGTGTCGTCGTTTTGCGCGAGGGCCGGCGGCATGGCCAACGCCGCGAGGCAGGCCCCCAGCGCGCCGAGCAAACATTGCCGCGACAAGCCGGCAAGCAACGGCCGCCATGAACGCATGTTGCTCAATCGGCGCAAGCTCACGGACATACTCTGCTTCACGAGTCTCTCTCCACGAATAGAGCGCCAATGTGCATGAAGCTTGTGCAAGCAGCGCCTTACCTGTCAGGCAGGTTTTTGCTTCGCGAGTTCCTCGTCTCGCAGCGCGCGGCGCAGAATCTTGCCGACGTTGGTTTGCGGCAACTCATCGCGGAACTCCACCTGCTTCGGTATCTTGTAGCCCGTCAGATTCTTGCGGCAATGGGCGATCACCTGTTCCTCGGTCAACGACGGGTTGCGTTTGACGATGAACACCTTCACCCGCTCGCCTTGCGCCGCGTCGGGCACGCCGATCGCCGCGACTTCGCGCACGTCGGGATGCGCCGCGATCACGTCTTCGATCTCGTTCGGATAGACGTTGAAGCCCGACACCAGGATCATGTCTTTCTTCCGGTCGATCAGACGAATGTAGCCGCGCGAATCCATCACGCCGATGTCGCCGGTGGCGAGCCACCCGTCGCTGTCGATCGTCCTCGCGGTTTCTTCCGGGCGGTTCCAGTAGCCTTTCATCACCTGCGGACCCTTCACGCACAATTCGCCCGCTTCGCCGATGTTCGCCCACGTGCCGTCGTCCTTCCTGAAGCGCACCTGGGTGGAGGGCGCGGGCAAGCCGATCGAGCCTTCGAAGTCGCGCAGATGGGCGAGGTCGACGGGATTCATCGAGACGATCGGCGAGCATTCGGTGAGCCCGTAGCCTTCGATGATCGGTTTGCCCGTCACCGCCTTGAAGCGCTCGGCCACCGACTTTTGCGTCGCCATGCCGCCCGCCATCGCGAGCTTCAGGTTCGAGAAATCGCGCTGGCGAAACTCCTCGTTTTCGAGGAACGCGTTGTAGAGCGTGTTCACCGCCGTCATGCCGGTGAACTTCTCGTGGCGGATGATCATCATCACGCGCTTCATGTCGCGCGGATTGGCGATCAGGATGTTGCGCCCGCCGAGTCCCATGAAAATCAGCGCGTTCACGGTGAGCGAATAGATGTGATAGAGCGGCAGCGGCGTGAGCACCGTTTCCGCGTCGCCGCTCAATTGCCCCTCGGCCCACGCCTTCGCCTGCAGCAGATTGGCGACGATGTTCCTGTGCGTGAGCATCGCGCCCTTGGCGACGCCGGTCGTGCCGCCGGTGTATTGCAGGAAGGCGATGTCGTCATGCGTGGGGCGCACGGGCGTCAAGGGCCGCGAGTAGCCGATCGCGAGCGCTTCGAGCAGCGGCACCGCTTTCGGCAGGTTATACGCGGGCACCATCTTTTTCACGTGACGCAGCATGAAATTGAGCAGACGTCCCTTCAGATTCAGGCCGTCGGCGAGCAGATCGCCGAGACCCGTCACGATGACGTTCCGCACCTTCGTGCCCGGCAGCGCCTCCTCGACCACCTTCGCGAAGTTCTCGAACACGACGATGGTTTGCGCGCCGCTGTCCTTCAGTTGATGCGCGAGCTCGCGCACCGTGTAGAGCGGATTCACGTTCACCACCACCGCGCCGGCTTTCAACACGCCGAACAGCGACACCGGATACTGGAACGTATTCGGCAGCATGATCGCGACGCGCTCGCCCGGCTTCACGCCGATACTTTGCAGATACGCGGCGAACGCGGTCGCCTTGCGGCCGAGTTCGCCGTAGGTCAGGCTCGCGCCCACGCTCACATACGCCACGCGCTCGCGGAACTTCGCGATGCATTCGTCGAAGAACTGCACGAGCGATTCGTATTGCGTGACGTCGATTTCGTGCGGCACGTCGGCGGGGTAGGACGCGTACCAGATGCCGTCGGTGTTGGGCGCCTGGGCGGGCGCGTTGGCCCCCGCTGGATTCGGCGCCTGAGGGGGAACCTCGCTCGCCGCGTTGGCCGATGACGCGGACTCGGTCGGCGTCGAGGGCGGGGCTGGGTTGGGCTGGGTCATCGGTCGTCTCCTGAAGCGGTGGCTTCGTCTATTCGTGTGCTGGTCTCGCGGCCAGTCATTGAAGCAATCAAGGCAAATCTAGCGATAGCGTTCGAAGCGAAAACATGCGGTGAAACAAGTGCTAAAACAAGGTTGAAACGGAGCGACGCTCAGCGTTCGAGAATCGCCACCACACCCTGGCCGCCCGCCGCGCAGATCGAGATCAGCCCGCGCGCGGCGCCGGCCGGCTTGTCGAGTTGCGCGAGCATTTTCGCCAGGCCGGCGACGATGCGCCCGCCCGTCGCGGCAAACGGATGACCCGTGGCGAGCGAACCGCCGTTCACGTTCAGTTTCGTCCGGTCGATCGCGCCGAGCGGACCCGGCAAACCGAGCTGCGTGCGGCAATATTCATCATCCTGCCACGCCGCGAGCGTGCACAACACCTGCGCCGCGAACGCTTCGTGGATTTCGTACAGATCGAAGTCCTGCAACCCGAGCCCGGCGCGCGCCAGCATGCGCGGCACCGCGTAGGCGGGCGCCATCAGCAGCCCTTCCTGCTTGTCGAAATAGTCGACCGCGGCGGTCTCCGACCAGCTCAGATAGGCGAGCACCGGCAAGCCGTGTTGCGCGGCCCATTCATCGCTCGCGAGCAGCACGGCGGAGGCGCCGTCGGTGAGCGGCGTGGAATTGCCCGCGGTGAGCGTGCCGGCGTCGCGGTCGAACGCCGGCTTCAGGCCGCTGAGTTTTTCGAGCGTCAGGTCAGGGCGCAGATTGTTGTCGCGCGCGAGGCCCCGGTACGGCGTCATCAGATCGTTGACGAAGCCGCGCGCATACGCGTCGCTGAGCTTGCGGTGACTCTCGTAAGCGAGCACGTCCTGGGCTTCGCGCGAGATGTTCCAGCGTTTGGCCATCAGTTCGCAATGCTCGCCCATCGAAAGCCGGGTGCGCGGCTCGCCGTTGCGCGGCAGCAGCGGCTTGAAAAACATGCCGGGACGCAGCTTCGCCAGCGCGCCGATGCGCTGCCCGGCGCTCTTGCCGCGATTCGCTTCGAGCAGGATCTGGCGCATCCGTTCGTTGACGGCGATCGGCGCATCGGAGGTCGTGTCGACACCGCCCGCGATGCCCGCGTCGATCTGCCCGAGCGCGATCTTGTTGGCGACCAGAATCGCCGCTTCGAGTCCCGTGCCGCAGGCTTGCTGCACGTCGTAGGCGGGCGTTTCCTTCGCGAGCGTGGTGGACAGCACGGACTCGCGCGTCAGATTGAAGTCGCGCGAATGCTTGATGACCGCGCCCGCCGCGACTTCGCCCAGACGTTCGCCATGCAGGTCGTAGCGGTCGACCAGGCCTTGCAGCGTGAAGGTCAGCATGTCCTGATTCGACGCGCTCGCGTAAGCGGTGTTCGAGCGGGCGAACGGAATCCGGTTGGCCCCCACGATGGCGACGCGGCGCACGGCTGGCAGCGGGTTGGACATGCTCGGCTCCTTTGGGTCGTGCCCGGGTGGTTCAATGATGCGAACGGCGATCGGTTCAAGGCGTCCTGATTCAACAACGATTCGCGGCGGCGCGAATTCCATGCATGGATGAAATCCCGCGCACGCCTGCGTGCCTCATTGCAGCCGCCACTGCATGCGGCCGCGCAAATGCGGCTTGTCTCCGGCGATATCCCGCACCTCGATGTCGCGTTCGATCAGCGAGGGCGACGCGCTCCACAGCGACGCTTCGCCCGGCAGCAGCATCGGCGCCTTGAATTCGGCGCTCAGCGTGGCCTCGGCGAGCGGCTTCGGCGGTTGCAGCGCGGAGGCCGCGCGCGCGAGCGTCCACATGCCGTGTGCGATCGCGCGCGGAAAGCCGAACGCCTTCGCGGATAGCGCGGTGAGGTGAATCGGGTTGTAGTCGCCGGACACACCCGCATAGTCGCGGCCGAGTTGCGGCGCGAGTTGCCAGCGCGCGATGCGCTCCAGCGCGGCGGGGCCGAGTTCGAGCGGATCGAGCGGATTGCCGGTCGCCGGCACGCCGCGTTTCAGATAGACGCTGTCGCCGTCCCACACCGCTTCGCCGCGGCGATACATGCGCGTATGCAGCACGAACGCCTGGCCCTTGTCGTGCCGCAGCAGCGCGCCGAATTCCACCTCGACGCGCAAGACGTCCTTGTACGCGAGCGGCCGGCGCAGCCGCACATGATTGGCCAGATGCACGAGGCCGAGCGCGGGCCAGGGAAACGCCGGGTCGGTCAGCATCAGCAGATGCAACGGAAACGCAAGCAGATGCGGATAGGTGAGCGGCACGCCGTGCTCGGGAATGAAGCCGCACACGCGCGCATAACGCCAGATCGGCCCGGGGTCGAGCGCGACGGCGGGGCGCACGAGGCGCAGCGCGGGCAGTTGCGTGGCCCGAGCGCGCTTGACGATGCCGGTCAACGCGCGCGCATAGAGCTTGGCCGGCGCGGGCAACGGCTCGACGACCACGGTTTTCGGGCGCGCCGCGCTCACGGTAAGACCGCCCCCGAACGGATCACCCGGCTCACGCATGGTCACGCTCCAATCAGGCTTTGTCCGCACACGCGCACGACCTGGCCGGTGATGCCCGCCGAGCCCGGATGCGCGAGCCATGCGATGGTTTGCGCGACGTCGACCGGCTGGCCGCCCTGGCTCATCGCGTTCATGCGGCGGCCGGCTTCGCGCAGCGTGAGCGGCATCCTGGCGGTCATCTGCGTTTCGATGAAGCCCGGCGCGACCGCATTGATCGTGATGCCGCGCGCGCGAAGATGCGGCGCCATGCCTTGGACGCGGCCGATCACGCCGGCCTTCGAGGTCGCGTAATTGGTTTGCCCGAGATTGCCCGCGATGCCGCTGATCGACGACACGCCGATGATGCGCCCGCCGTCTCGCACGATGCCGGCGGCGAGCAGCGCGTCGTCGATCCGTTCCTGCGCGCACAGGTTGATGTCGATCACGCTTTGCCACACGGAGGCGGTCATCTTCGCGATGGTTTTGTCGCGGGTGATGCCGGCGTTGTGCACGACGATGTCCACGCCTTGTTCGTCGAGCGCCGCCGCGATTTGCGCGGGCGCTTCGGGCGCTGCGATGTCGAAGGCGAGGGCCGTGCCGTTCAACTGACGCATGGTCAGATCGAGCGCGTCGCGCGCGGCGGGAATGTCGATGCCGATCACGTGCGCGCCCTCGGCGGCCAGCACGCTCGCAATCGACGCGCCGATGCCCCGCGCGGCGCCCGTCACGACCGCGCGCCGGCCCGCGAGCGGCGCTTTCCAGTCGAACGCGGGTGCGGCGGCTTGCGGGCCCGCGCCGGCAGTGCTGCCGATGCGCACGACCTGGCCCGACACATACGCGGAACGCGGCGACAAAAAGAATCGCAGCGAGGTTTCAACGCCGCTTTCGGCGCCTTGCTCGACATAGACGAGATTCGCGGTGATGCCGCGCCGCGCCTCCTTGCCGAGCGAACGCGTGAAACCTTCGAGCGCGCGCTGCGCGGTCCATTGGCGCGGGCTCGCGCAGCTTTCCGGCGGACGCCCCAACACGACGATGCGCCCGCACTTGCCGAGCGAGCGCAAGGTGTCGTGGAAGAATCCGTGCAGCGGTTCGAGCTGGCTGCTGTCGTCGATGCCGCTTGCATCGAACAGCAGTGCGGCGAGCCTGCCGGGCGAGCCGGAATCCGCCGGTTCGAAACGGCCCGTCATCAAGCCGTGGCGAGTCGCGAGCGGCACCCACAGCCCGGCGCTTTCATGCGCGACGCTCGTCACGCCGATGCTGGCCACCAGATTCGCCAGCGCATCGAGCAACTGCGGTTCACGTCCCGCGCCGATCGCCGCCACGCCGCCGAACTCGGGCTCGTCCGCGCGATGGCGGCGCAGCACCTCGGGCTTCGGCAAGCCGAGCGAGCGCGCGAGGCGCGCGCCGAGCGGCGAGTTGACGAAGTTCAGATAAGAGTCGTTCATATCGGTCGTTGCTCCGCTGACAGCGCGCCGCGGGAAGTGCCCCTTGCGGGCGTCGGACGTGTGTCAGTGTGCACTGAGTTGGACGCATCCGGGGTGCCTCGCCGGGATGTTTTTTGCAGGCGCTCGTCAAGACGCTCGCAACCTTGTCAGGCTGCGGCTTCCAACGCCTTGTCGAGCGCCTCCTTGCGTTGTTGCAGACCGGCGAGCATGTCGAAGTCGGCCGCGAAGTCGTCGACCTTCACGACTTCCGCGCCGTAACGCGCATAGTCGTCGAGCACGCGGCGCTCGTCGGCGTCGAGCAAGCCTTTCTGCTCGGCGGACGCGGTCCACCCGGGCAGTTGCGCGAAGCTCTGCGGCATCGGTTCGAGCAGCCCTTGCTTGACCGCTTCACGCAGCTTCTGCTCGATCCGCATGAAGCGCGGGTTCAACTGGAACGCCAGCTCGCAGTAGCCGAGCGCATCCACATCGGGACGCGGTACATACGAATCGGCCACGAGACGTTCGCGCGCCGCGCCGGGCGTCTGCATCAATTCGGCGATGTCGCTGCCGAGCCGGTCGGACGGCTCGCGGTACGGCAGGCCGAATGGAAACGCCAGCGCGCGCACGAGGCCGGCGGCGAAGCGGTTCGGATAGTTCGCGAGCACGCCGTCGAGCGCGTGCTGCGCTTTGTACAGCGAATCCTCGACGCCCCAGCGCACCAGCGGCAAGTCTTCTTCCTGACGGCCTTCGTCCTCGAAACGCTTGAGCGTCGCCGAGATCAGGTAGAGCTGCGAGAGCACGTCGCCGAGACGCGCGGAAATGCGTTCGCGCCGTTTCAGATCGGCCCCGAGCACGAACATGGAGACGTCGGCGAGCAACGCGAACACGGTCGAGAGGCGGGTCGCCGCGCGGTAGTACGGCAGCAGTGGACCGTGCGCCGCGCGCGGCCTCGCGATGAACGCGCCGCCCGTCACGCCGTGGACGAAACTGCGCACCACGTTGGAGAGCGTGAAGCTCGCATGGCCGAAGAACGCCGCGTCGAAATCGCGCAGCGCGCGGGCGCGATCGGTTTCGCGCGTCGCGGCCATTTCCTTCAGCACATACGGATGGCAGCGAATCGCCCCCTGGCCGAAGATGATCAGGCAGCGCGTCAGAATGTTCGCGCCTTCGACGGTGATCGAGATCGGCACCTGCTGATAGGCGCGCGCGAGAAAGTTCGACGGCCCCATGCAAACGCCCTTGCCGGCGACGACATCCATGCCGTCGTTGATGACCATGCGCGCGCGTTCGGTGATGTGATACTTGGCGATCGCCGAAATCACCGAGGGCTTCTCGCCGAGCTCCACCGCCTGCGCGGACAGGCGGCGCGCGGCATCCATCACGTACAGATTGCCGCCCATGCGGCCGAGCGCTTCCTGCACGCCCTCGAACTTGCCGACGGCGGTGCGGAACTGGCGGCGCATCGCGGCGTAGGCGCCGGTGCCGCGCACGGCGATCTTCGCCATCCCCACGTTCGACGAGGGCAGCGAAATCGCCCGGCCCGCCGCGAGACATTCCATCAGCATGCGCCAGCCGTTGCCGACCTGCGCGCGTCCGCCGATCACCCAGTCGATGGGAATGAAGACGTCCTTGCCCGAGTTCGGGCCGTTCTGGAACACCGCGTTCAGCGGCCAGTGACGGCGGCCGATATTGACGCCGGGGTGGCGGGTCGGAATCAGCGCGCAGGTGATGCCGGGTTCGTCATCGGCGCCGAGCAGATGGTCGGGATCGAGCGCGCGAAATGCGAGGCCGAGCACGGTCGCGATCGGGCCGAGCGTGATGTAGCGCTTGTCCCACGTCACGCGAAAACCGAGCGTTTCGCGGCCTTCGAAGGTGCCCTTGCAGACGATGCCCACGTCGGGAATCGCCGCGGCGTCCGAGCCCGCGTAGGGGCTCGTCAACGCGAAGCAGGGGATGTCCTCGCCGCGCGCGAGGCGCGGCAGGTAGTGGTTCTTTTGCGCTTCGGTGCCGTAGTGCATCAGCAGTTCGGCGGGGCCGAGCGAGTTCGGCACCATCACCGAAACGGCGGCGGCCGAGCAGCGCGTGGCGAGCTTCATGATGACCTGCGAATGCGCGTAGGCGGAGAACTGCTTGCCGCCGTACTGCCTCGGAATGATCATGCCGAGAAAGCCGCGCTCCTTGATGTATTGCCAGCTTTGCGGCGAGAGGTCCTGCCACACCATCGTGGTTTCCCAGTCGTTCGCGAGGTCGCACAAATGCTCGCATTCGACGTCGAGAAACGCTTGCTCCTCGGCGGTGAGCGTGGCCGGGCCGTAGCCGAGCAGCGTGTCCCAATGCGGGCGCCCCGAGAACAGTTCGGCGTCCCACCAGACGGTGCCGGCTTCGATCGCGTCGCGCTCGGTCGGCGACATCTGCGGCAGGATCTTGCGGAAGAGCTCGAGCAGCGGCTTCGCGAGCCATGCGCGGCGCAGCGGTTTGATGGTCAGCACGAGGGCGGGGAGGACGAACAGAACGGCAAGCAAGACCGTCGCGGCCGGACCCGCGGCTCCGCTGACCTGCGCGGCCGCTACCCAGACGATCATGCAGGCGAGCCACCATGACGCGCGCGCCTGAACGTAGACGAGTGCGAGCACCGCAATGACGAGCACCAGGATGAACCACGGCATGACGTTTCCTCCCTTTTCGCTGGGTCTTTTCGCTGCGTGCGAACGCATCGACGGGCGCGGATGCGTTCGCCGTCATGTTGTTTTTCGAACCGGACGGTTCGGCTGCTTCGCCTGGACGCCTGGGCGACGACTTTGCCGGGCGACCTGCTCGCGGCTTCGGGTCGCGCCTGCTTGCGCTTCGCGTCCAATCACCAATCCCAGTTCGGCAGCGTGACGTCGCTGAGATGCGGGACCTGGATGTGCGGCGCGGGTAGACGGCGCTCACGGCGTTCGCCCGTGGACCGGCGGGTTCCTTAAGGTATATCGCCCGCATTCTCCGTGCCGCTTCCTCGCTAAGCCGCCCCTTGCGACGCATGATGAAACGAGTTCGCCGGAAGATTGCCGCGAGGGCGCTCGGCTTCCGGCATGGAAGCAGGTGGCGGTTGCTTACCGCCTTGCGCCTGCTGCGCGTCTGCCGCCGCAGCCGCAGCG
>Ga0182007_10000399_pt1 | contig 26817 bp, 25 predicted proteins | sample Sormic07211113_1_FD_123023 | JGI IMG/M metagenome (GOLD analysis project Ga0182007, IMG submission 123023) | Rhizosphere microbial communities from Sorghum bicolor, Mead, Nebraska, USA - 072115-113_1 MetaG | ecosystem: Host-associated > Plants > Roots > Rhizosphere | place: USA: Nebraska...
GAGTCCCATGCCGTGGATCTCGGTGATCAGCGACAGCAGAGGCGTGAAGGTCTGCTTGCCGCCGCGCACCATCGCGAACTGCGAGGCCTGCTTGACGGTGTTGAGCGTGTCGAGGCCCGAGTTGGCCAGCGCGATCACCTGGGCGCCCGAGTCCTGTGCCTTCAGCAGGTAGGACGACTGGTCGGACGAATTGAGCGGATGCCGCGACGAGCCCAGCACCTTGCCGCCCGACTTGTTGATGATCGCCGTGGCGTCTTTTTCGAGCGCGTTGCCGAAGGCGTAGTCGGCGGTGATGAAGTACCAGCTGTTCATGCCCTTTCTGATCAGCGCGGGCACGGTGCTGTTGGCCAGCGAATAGGTGTCGTACATCCAGTGAACGCTGTGGGCGGTGCATTGGTCGTCGCTGATGGTGGAGGCGCCGGCGCCGGTGACCATCGCGAGCTTCTTCTTTTCGTCGGCGATGCGCGTGACGGCGAGGGCGACGTTGGAGTAGGTCAGGTCGGTGATCATGTCGACGCCGTTCTGGTCGTACCACTCGCGCGCCTTGGTGGCGCCGATGTCGGTCTTGCCCTGCGAGTCGGCCGAGATCAGTTCGATCGGCACGCCGAGCACCTTGCGGTCCTTCGAGAATTCGTCGATGGCGAGCTGCGCCGCCACGATCGATCCCTTGCCCGCGTTGTCGCTCGACACGCCCGACAGGTCGGTCAGAACGCCGATCCTGACGACGTTGTCCGAGATGCGGGCCTGCGCCGCGGCGCCGGCAGCCAGTGCGACGAGGGCGGCGGCCACGGCGATGCGCCGCAGCTTGGGGGTCATCCGATGCATGCATGTCTCCTTGTTGTTCGAGCGGGCAGTCTATGCGGGCCCGGGCTTTCACGCCGCCGTCACAAACATCCGCGCTAATGCCGGGGCTCGCGCACGTTGCGCGGGCTTCACTCTGCAGGAACAACCAACAATGAACGAGCGATCGAGGATGACGTGGCTGGCGGCGGTGGGCGCCGGCCTCGTGGTGGCCGCATGCGGCGGCGGGAGCGGCGGCGGGTTCGCGCTGCCGGCGGGGGGCGCGAGCACTGGCGGCACAGGCGGCAGCACGGGCAGCGGCGGCAGCGTGGCGGCGGGCCAGGGCGTGAGCGGTGTCTTCCTCGATGCCGCGGTAGAGGGCCTGGACTACGTCGCGGGCACGGCTGCCAAGGCCGTCACCTCCGCCAAGGGCGAGTTCGCCTGCAAGGCGGGCGAGACCGTGAGCTTCAGCCTCGGCGCGCTCGCCATCGGCAGCGCCGCCTGCGGCACGTCGATCACGCCGCTGGCGCTCGCCGGCCAGCAGGCCACGGCCGACGGCCTGAAGGCCGACGCGGTGGTCAATCGCCTGGTGGCGCTGCAGAGCTTCGACGAGGACGGCGATCCGAGCAACGGCATCCGCATCACGGACGCACTGAAGAACGCATTGAAGGCCGGCGCGCTCGATTTCTCGGCAGCGGCCGCGAGCTTCGATACGGCGCTCAGCACGCTGCTGGCCACGCTGCCCGCGCCCTACGCCACCCGGGTGTCCGACGCCAGCCGACGCGCCCTGGCACGCGAGCATTTCGAGAACACGCTGGCTTCGCAGCTCGGCGCGCCGGTGACCGAGAACGCGACCCAGAGCAACGCGCTGGGCAGCATCGCGGTCAGCGTCACCCGCCATCAAATGCAGGCCGACGCCAAGTTCAACGTGCCCTACGAAGGGTCCAACGACAAGATCCGGGCCGACTTCCCGAACGGCTTCCTGCCGGCCTACGGCTCCGGCCTGGCCTTCAAGGGCACGGCCGCCGACGGCGCGCTGGAGTTCTACGCGATCACCGATCGCGGCCCCAACGGCGACGGTCCGACCGCGCCGGTTCCCGGCGGCGCCGGCACCAACATCAGCAAGGTGTTCCCGGCCCCCTCGTTCGCGCCGAGCTTCGGACTGGTCACGATCGGCAAGACCGGTGCCCGGCTGCAGAACAGCGTCGCCCTCAAGGTGGACGCGACCCGCAAGGCCACCGGCCTTCCGCCGCAATCGGGCGTCGGCGCGACCGGGGAGACGCCGCTGACCGATGCCTACGTCTTCGACGCGGCCAAGGCCAACTTCGACGCCAACGGCCTCGATCCCGAGACCCTGGTGCTCGACAAGGCGCGCAAGGTGCTGTGGAGCAGCGACGAGTACGGCCCCTTCATCGTGCGCATCAACATCGACACCGGCGTGATCGAGAAGAAGTACGCGCCGGGTGCCGGTGCGACGGACCTGCCGGCGGTGCTGGCGCAGCGGCGCCCGAACCGCGGCATGGAAGGCCTGACGCTCGATGTCGCCAGCGGCCGGCTGCATGGCTTCCTGCAGAGTCCGATCGATCCGCGCGACGGCGCCGGCAAGTCGATCAAGGCCAAGCCGCCCGGCGGCAGCAACACCGACGTGCGGCACATCGCCAAGTTCACGCGCTGGCTCGAGTTCGATCCGGGCACCGAGCGCTCGAAGCTCTATGCCTATCCGATCGACGGCAGCCAGTACGACAAGGACCGCACCGGCAATGCCAAGCTCGGCGACGTCGTGAGCCTGGGCAACGGCCGCTTCATCGTGATCGAGCAAGGGGCGCGCAAGAGCGATGCGAAGGTGTTCAACAAGCTGATGCTGGTCGAGATCCCGGCCAATGCCACCGACATCGCGACGCTGGACCACAACCTCGAGATCAGCAGCATCACGCAGGCGGTGTCGAACGGCGCCGACTGGTCGGGCGTGGTCACGCTCAAGAAGACCGAACTGCTCGACCTCAACGCACTCGGCTGGGTGGCGGAGAAGGCCGAAGGCCTGACGCTGGTGGACGACCACACGCTGGCCCTGGTCAACGACAACGACTTCGGGCTGTCCACCATGCTGCTGGACGCCAATGGCCAGCGGGTGGCGGGCAGCATCGAGGACTGCACCGTCGACGCCGCCGGCGCGATCGTGAGCGGATGCCCGGCGGGCGTGGTGGGCGCGCGCCTCACGCGCGGCAGCGACATCGAACGGCCGACGCGCCTGTGGCTGCTGCGCTTCGACCGGCAACTGACCGCACTGACGCTGCCCGCCTCCTGAGGCGGGTGCCCGCGGCTGAAATTTAAGGTTCCGTGAGGGATTGCTTAAGCAATTCTTAGCGGCGGGCGCGGGCTTCGATTTCTAGACTTCTTTCCAGCAGGCGGGCGCATGGTGCGCCGGCCGCTGAACCCGGAAGGAAGGACCCCATGAACATCGATCAGCACGAACTGCGCCTTGTCGCGGAGGCCGCAGCGCCCCGCGTCGACATGTATGCCGGCATCCACAAGGCGCTGCGTGCGCTGATGGCCGACACCCTGCTGGCCGTCGGCCGGATGGACAGCGAGGACGCGCTGGAGCGCGCGCAGGTGACGCAGCGCGTGCTCGAGCTGCTCGATTTCTGTCGCTCGCACCTGCAGCACGAGAACGACTTCATCCACCCGGCGCTGGAGGCCCGCGCACCCGGCGCCAGCGGCAAGATCGCGCACGAGCACGACGAGCACGTGCATGCCATCGTCGCGCTGGCGGAGCAGACCACGGCGCTGCTGCAATGCGAACCGGCGGGTCGCCCGGCCGCCGCGTTGGCGCTGTACCGCGCGCTGTCGCTGTTCATCGCCCACAACTTCGAGCACATGCACGTCGAGGAGACGGCGCACAACGCGGTGCTGTGGGCGCGCTACACCGATGCCGAGCTGATCGCGATCCACGACGCGCTGGTGGCGTCGATCCCGCCCGACGAGATGATGTACGTGCTGCGCTGGATGGTGCCCTTCATGAACCCCATCGAGCGCGCCGCGATGCTGGGTGACATGCGCGCCCATGCACCCGCGCCGGCCTTCGCTGCCGCGCTGGAGGTGGTGCGCCCGCACCTGAGCGAGCGCGAATGGGCCAAGCTAGGCCAGAGCCTGGGGTTGGCGGCCTAGGGTGAACACGCCCTAGGCAATCTCCTGCAGCGCGACCGGCCGCTCGACCCGCAGCAGGAAGCGCCCGCGGCCGGTCTTCTCGATCCGGATGTGCGGGCTGTTCTCCTGCAGCCGGCGCTGCAGCAGCACCAGCCGTGCCTCCAGGTTGTCCGACAGGTCGGGCAGGCGGAGCGCAGGGTCGAGCCGCAGCTCGCGGTTGCTGAATTCGCTGCGGCCCTGCTGCGTGTGTTCGCGCAGCAGCTTGCCGAGGATGGCGCCTGCGACGCCCTTGATGAGGTAGCTGTCGCCGATGAAGATGCTGCTGTTGGCGAGGTAGTGGCGCACCGCGATAGGCGCGCCGGAGGGCGGCGGCGCACGGGCAGGTGCTTCGGCCGCGGCCGCCGCCTCGTCGCCGGTGCGCAGCAGCTCCAGCGCGGCGCCGAGGTGGCCGGCAATGGCGACCAGCGCGTCCTCGTCCTCGAAGCCGAAGCGCATGTCGATCGGACTCTCGACGAACAGCGCGCCCAGCAGGCGGTCGCTGGAGACGATCGGCACCGCCAGCTGGCTGCGCGGCTCGGCCAGCCCCGGAAACGGGATCTCGGTGTCGAGCACCAGGCCGGGCTCGATCTCGCGCATGCTGCTGCGCACCGCGTGGCTGTAGTTCGCCGCGTTCGTCATGTGGCTGATGCGCACCGGTGTGCGCTCGCGCGCGGCGACCCCGATCACGCCATGGCCGATCTCGATCTCGGAGCCGACGCCCGAGGTGGCGTAGCCGCAGCTCGCCACGGTGTAGAGGCGCTCGGTCGCGCCGTCGCGCATGAGCACCATCGCATGGCGGATGTCGAGCTGGTCGTTGAGCACGGCCAGCACGCCCTGCAGCAGCTCGTCGGTGGCGCAGCAGGCGGCCAGCCGCTCGGCCGAGCGGCGCACGCCGGCCAGCAGGCCGTGGCGCGGCGGCGGCGGCGCGAGCCGTTCGCCTTCGACGGCCTCGACCGCCTCGACCTCGTAGATGTCGGCGCCGAGCAGCCGGAACACGGCCGCCATGCCGCTGTGGGAGGCGATGCCGGCCAGCTGCGCCTTCATGCCTTCGAAGCGCGGCCCTTCGGTCTCGGTGCGCAGGTAGCGCAGCTCGATGCGGTACATGGCGGCGACCGTCGGGTCCAGCACCAGCACGGTCGCGTACGGGTTGGCCAGGATGTTCTTGCGGGTCTTGTTGAAGAACTGGAAGGACAGCGCCACATGCCGCTCGTCGACGTAGTAGACCTGCGAGATGTAGGCGACGTTGGGCGTGCCGTCTTCCGAGCAGGTCGCCATCACCGCCGGGATGGCGCCCTCGAAGCAGGCCCGGATCGCGTGCAGCGACGGCGACGGCTGGCGTGTGTTCATGATGAAGGGTCAGGCCGCCGGCAGCGCGCTGCCGGCCTTGGGGCCGGGCGTCTGGTCGTAGGCTTCGCTCGGTCGGAAGCGGATCGCGACCACGTCGTCCAGCCGGCAGGCCAGCATCGCCTGCACGAAGTCAGCGCTCAAGCCGACGTTGCCGATCTCGTGCTCCATCGAGCGCAGGTAGCGCTGCAGCACGGGTGCGTCGCCGTCGACGGCGCTGCGCAGTTCGACTTCGCGCGCCTTGACCTGCACGGTGCGATGGCTCAGCGGTTCGCTGAAGACCACCGCGACCTGGCCGGTCGCCGCGACGTCCTGCAGCAACTGGCGCGACCGGCTGCGCGCGAGATAGACCGTGACCTCGCTGCCGTCGGGCGCGATGGCGGCGCCGACCGCCCGCATCAGGCTCGGCCGATGCGCGGCATTGCGCGAGGCGACGATGGTCGAGACGCCCTTGTCGATCATCGCGATGTGCTCGGGGTTCAGCAGCGGGTGGGGCAGGGCGGGCATGGGGACCGGGTGTGGGTCTGAACCCGGCATTTTGATTCAAAGTCCCGCCGCCGACCGTTTTCCGGACGGCCTACGCCAAGCGGCCGACGCGGCCTGCGACTCAGGCCGCGAGGCGGACTTCCGAAGGCGGCGCGCTGACGCGCAGGTGGCGGGTCGCGCTGGCCGTGCGCATCACGGCCGACAGCAGCGAGCGGAACCAGATGTGGCCCGGCGCATGCTGGTTGCGGCCATGCCAGAGCTGGTAGAAGCGCATCGGCGGGAAGTCGATCGGCGCCGGCACCACGGCCAGCGGCAGCATCGCGGCGAAGTGCAGCGCGAAATGCCGGCTGGTGGTGAAGATCAGGTCGGTGCCGGGCAGCAGGTGCGGCGCCATCGAGAAGAAGGGCACCGTGACGGTCGGCGTGCGCGTCAGCCGCTGGGCCGCCAAGTGGGTCTCGACCACGCCGCGCTGCAGCCCGCTGTAGAGCAGCGGCACCACGTGCGAGCCCTGGAGGTAGTCGGTGGCGCGCATGCCGCTGGCGCCGGGGTGGTCGCGGTCGACCAGGCAGACGATCTCGTCCTCCAGCAGCAAGGTGGTGCGCAGGTGCTCGGGCGGCTGCGGCCAGTTGCCGATCACGACGTCGATCTCGCCGTCGGCCAGGGCGCCGTCGTAGTCGTAGTCGGGCCCGAGCGGCTGCAGCAGCATCCGCGCCCCGGGCGCGGTGGTGCGCAGGTACTGCACCACGGCCGCCATCAGCGGCGGCGCCAGGTAGTCGGGCGTGCCGATGCGGAAGGTCTGGCGGGTGGTGGCCGGGTCGAAGACGTCGCCGGGCGAGAGCAGGGCGTCGATCTCTCCGAGCACCACGCGGACCGAGGCCTCGAGCTGCAGGGCGCGCTCGGTCGGCACCATGCGCTGCTTGTCCTTGATGAGGAGCGGGTCGTCGAAGATCTCGCGCAGCCGCTTCAGCGCGGTGCTGACCGCGGGCTGCGACTGGTTCAGGCGCGTCGCCGCGCGCGAGACGCTGCGTTCGTTCATCAGGATGCTGAAGACGCGCAGCAGGTAGGTGTCGAATGGGTCGTTGGCGCGTGACATGGCGTGTCTCCTGCACAGCTTTGGTGCCCCGGGGCACCAGCGCCAGTCGCCGGCGGGCTCCGGGGCGGCACTTTGCTATGCCGCTGATTGCTGCCTAGCGATTGGCGTGCCATGCCGGCGTTCCTACAGTCGGGCATCACTTTTGCTGCACCACCGCATGACCATCCCGACCTCCACCACACGCCGCGGCGCCCTCCAACTGCTGGCCGCCGGCGCCGCCTCCATGGCGCTGCCGGCCCTGGCGCAGTGGCCCGACAAGCCGATCAAGATCATCGTCACCTTCCCGCCCGGCGGGTCGAGCGACATCCTGGCGCGCGTGCTGGCCGAGCAGCTGGGCAAGAAGCTCGGCCAGGCGGTGGTGGTCGACAACAAGCCCGGCGCCGGCGGCACCATCGGCGGCGCCCAGGTGGCGGCCGCGGCGCCCGACGGCTACACCTTCATGCTGTCGAACTCGACCCCGGTCGCGCTCGGCCCGTTCACGCTCGAGAAGCAGCCCTACGACCCGGTGGCCGCATTCACCCACATCGTCTCCCTGGGCTCCGCCCCGCTGGTGGTCATGGCCAGCAAGCCCTCGGGCATCACCAGCTTCGCCGAGCTGGAGGCGCGGGCCCGCAAGGACGGCCGGCTGGACTTCGGCTCCGGCGGCCCGGGATCGATCGGCCACATCCACGGCGAGCTGATCCGCAAGACCACCGGCGCCAACCTCGTGCACGTGCCCTACCGCGGCGGCGCGCCGATGACCACCGACCTGCTCGCCAACGTGATCCCGGTCGGCATCGACGTCATCACCGCCTACGTGCCCTTCTTCAAGAACGGCCAGCTGGTGCCGCTGGCCGTGACCGGCAGCGCGCGATCGCCGCTGATGCCCGAGGTGCCGACCATCGTCGAAGTCGGCCAGCCGAAGCTGGTGCTGGAGAACTTCTTCGGCCTCAGCGGCCCGGCCAAGCTGCCGCCCGAGATGGTGGTGCACCTGCACGACGCCTGCAACGAGGTGCTGGTGATGCCCGAGGTCCAGAAGAAGCTGATCGAGCTGGGGATCGTCGCCAAGCCCGAGAGCACGGCGCGCTTCGAAGCGATCGTGAAGGAACAGGTGGGGGTGCTCGGCCCGACGGTGAAGGCGGCCGGCATCAAGCTCTGACCCTGGCCGGGCGCGCCCGGGCGCCTTGCGCGGCCCTGCCGGGCGGCGGATGATGGCCCGGAACTGCAGGAGGTTTCGATGCCGCAACATCATCCCTTCGATCGCGCCCGGCGCGGCCTGCTCGCCGCGGGCGGCAGCTGGCTTGTGCTCGCGGCGCTCGGCCCGCAGGGCGCCCGGGCGCAGCCGGCGGCCGGCATGCGCATCGGCATCATCGGCGCCGGCCGCATCGGCGGCACCATCGGCGGACTGTGGGTCAAGGCCGGCCATCCGGTGATGCTGTCGTCGCGCCATCCGGAAGAGCTCAAGGACCTGGTGGCCAGCCTCGGGCCGCTCGCCAGTGCCGGCACCGTCGCCCAGGCGATCGCGTTCGGCGATGCGCTGTTCATCGCGGTGCCCTATGGCGCGCTGCCCCAGATCGGCCAGGACCACGGAGCCGCCCTCAAGGGCAAGGTCCTGCTCGATGCCTGCAACGCGGTGGCCTCGCGCGACGGCACCGTGGCAGACGAGGTCGAGCAGGAGGGCATCGGCGTCGTCTCGCAGAAATACCTTTCAGGCGCACGGCTGGTGCGGGCGTTCAACACGATGTCCTACACGATCTTCGCGCGGGAAGCCAACCGGCCCGCGCCCAGGCTGGCGATCCCGATCGCCGGCGACGATCCCGAGGCGGTCCGGGTCGCGGCCAGGCTGGTCGGCGATGCCGGCTTCGACCCCGTGGTGGTCGGCAAGCTGGCCGATGCCCGGCGCTTCCAGCGCGGCGGTCCCGGCTACGGGCAGGCGGTGAGCGCCGCCGAACTCAGGCAGAAGCTGTCGCTGGCGCCATGACGGCGCTGCGGCGCTGGCTGCGGCGGGCCGTTCCGGCGACGCCGCAGGAGTTGGCGGCGGCGTGGTGGTCCTTCGGCTATTTCTTCGCGCTCCTGGCGGGCTACTACGTGCTGCGGCCGCTGCGCGACCAGATGGGCATCGCCGGCGGGACGCGGGCGCTGCCGTGGCTGTTCACCGCGACCTTCGTCACGCTGCTGGCCGCGCAGCCGGTCTTCGGCGCGCTGGTGGCGAGGCTGCCGCGGGCCCGGTTCATCCCGGCGGTCTACCATTTCTTCGTCCTCAACCTGGCGCTGTTCTGGGTGCTGCTGGCGCTCGGCATCGCGCCGGTGATCGTGGCGCGGGTGTTCTTCGTCTGGGTCAGCGTCTTCAACCTGTTCGCGGTCGCGGTGTTCTGGTCGTTCATGGCCGATCTGTTCACCAGCGAGCAGGGCAAGCGGCTGTTCGGCTTCATCGGTGCCGGCGGCACGGCGGGCGCGCTGTTGGGGCCGGTGATCACCATTGCGTTGTCGGTCCCGCTCGGGCCGCACAACCTGCTGATCGCGGCCATCGTCTTCCTCGAAGCCGCTGTGTTCTGCGCCCATCGGCTCGAGCGCAGCGCGGGCGCGAACGGCGCCGGCCCTCGGCGCGGCATCGAGGGCCGGGTGGGGGGCGGCGCCTTCTCCGGACTGTCGGGGCTTCTGCGCTCGCCTTACCTGCTCGGCGTCGGCGCCTGGGTCAGCTTGCTGTCCTTCGGTGCGACGATGCTCTATTTCATGCAGGCGAACGTGGTGGCCGCGTCGGTTCAGGGCGCGGGCGCGCAGACGCGGATCTTCGCCAGCATCGACCTGGCGGTCGGGCTGTTGACGCTGGCGACGCAGGTCTTCGCCACCGGGCGCCTGCTCCAGCGTTTCGGTACCGGCATGGCGGCGGCGGCGCTGCCGGCGGTCTATGTCGTCGGCTTCCTCTGCCTGGCGATGGCGCCGACCCTCGCGGTGGTGCTGGTGTTCCAGGTGGTCCAGCGGTGGATGAACTTCGCGATCGCCAATCCGGCACGGCAGGTGTTCTTCACGGTCGTCGGGCGCGACGAGAAATACAAGGCGAAAAACCTCATCGACGTCGTGATCTACCGGGGCTCCGATGCGCTCTACGGCTGGGTCTACGACATGCTGCACCTGATCGGACTCAAGATCGGCGCCATCGCGCTGTGCGCGCTGCCGGTGGCGCTTGCCTGGGTCGTCCTGTCGTCAACGCTGGGACGCACGCAGGAGCGCCGCGCGTCCTTGCCCGTCGACCGGGCGCTGGGGGATCCGCCATGACATCGATGACACGGCGAAGCTTTTCCGCGCTGGCGGCCGCGGCGGCGTGGCCGCCCGGCGTGTTCGCGCAAGACCGGGGAGGCGCCCTGATCCTGCGCGCCATTCCCGCCACGGGCGAGCGCCTGCCGGCGGTCGGCCTTGGCACCGCCAGCGTGTTCGACAGCGACGACGCCCGGACCCGCGAGGCCGCGGCGCAGGTCGTGCGGACCCTGCTCGAGGGCGGCGGCCGGCTGATCGACACCGCCTCGGTCTACGGCGACGCGGAACGCGTGCTGGGCCAGGCGATGCCGGCCGCCGGCGGCCGCGACCGGGTCTTCGTCGCGACCAAGCTCGAAGCGCCGGACGCCGCCGAACTCGAGCGCTCGCTGACCCGGCTCGGCACGCGCCGGGTCGACCTGCTCCAGCTTCACAACGTGCGCGACCCGCAGCAGTCGCTGGCCCGGTTCAAGGCCTGGAAGGCCGAGGGCCTGTGCCGCTACACCGGGATCACCTCGACCTCGCATCGCGACTACACGGCCATCGAGGCGGTGCTGGCGCGCGAGAAACCGGACTTCGTGCAGATCGGCTATTCGCTCGACGACCGCGAAGCCGAAGCGCGCATCCTGCCCCTTGCGGCCGACATGCGTGCCGGCGTGCTGACGGCCTTGCCCTTCGGCCGCGGCCGGCTGTTCCGGGCGGTGCGCGGCAAGCCGCTGCCCGAGTGGGCGACGGGCTTTGCCGACAGCTGGGCGCAGTTCTTCCTCAAGTACCTGCTGGGCGACGAGCGGGTCACGGCGGTGATTCCGGGCACCTCCGATCCGGGCCACATGGCGGACAACCTCGGCGCCATGCGCGGCCGGCTGCCGGATGCCGCGGAGCGCGGGCGGATGGTGGCGTTCGTGCAGACACTCTGACACGGGCGGCGCGCCTGAACTCCCGGCCTTCGGCCGAAGTCCAACACCGACTTCAGGCGGAGGTGCTCCATGAAGAGATTCGCACTGACCCTCGCGATGACGGCCGCCGTGGCTGGCGGCGCGACGACGAGCCTGGCCTTCAATGGCAACGGCATGCAAGGAGGCAGCCCCGGCGGCGTCCATCGCGCGTTCCGCACGGCGCCAGGGGTTGCGCGCGTCGCCGTCGTGCCGGGACGACCGGCGTTCCCGGTTCATCCCGTGTTTCCGGTCCGACCCGGCTTTCCGTTCCACCGTGTCGTGGTGGTCGGCGTTCCGGTGTTCTATGGGCCGCCGCCCGTGGTCGTGGTGAGCGGCGCTCCGGCGCTCTGGTACTGCCAGAACCCGATCGGCTATTTCCCGACCGTCCAGGCCTGCCCGGTGGGCTGGGTCCAGGTGGCGCAGTAGCCGCGGGGGCGCGGATCAGCCGGCCAGCGTGAGCAGCGGCAGGTCGCGCTCGCGGGCGATGGCGTCGAGTTCGGCCCGGCTGCGGCGGGCGAACCATTGCGCCAGCGCCTCGTGGATCGCCGGCGACAGCATGTCGCCCGCCGGCAGTCCTGCCGCTTCGCACAGCCTGATGGCGAAATGCGGTTCGAGCGCCGCGACCGCCGCCCGGCCATCGGCGCACGGATAGACCCGGTACCCCGCGTGGGCACCGCCGACCGCGCCCTGCGGTTGCGTCAGCCCCCAGGTGCGCGGCAGTGCGAGCCAGTCGGCGGCGGCGTTCAACGCCACTTCGCGGTAGATGCCGGCGGTGTGCGAAGCGCCGGTGCGCAGGGCCGCCTGCAGCACCGCTTCGCTGGCCAGCAAGGCGCCGCCCATGTCGGCGAAGAGCGTGGGCGGCAATGAGGTGCCGGTGACCAGCCCGCTTTCCGCCAGGTAGGTGAGGTCGTGGCCGGGCTCCTCGGCGCGCTCGCCGGGTGCGCCGACGATCGCGACCTGCGACAGCCTCGGGTGGCGGGCCTGCAGCGCCGCCCAGTCGAGCCCGAGCTTGGCCAGCGCCGAGGGCCGGAACGAGGTCAGCAGCACGTCGGTGGCGTCCAGCGCCTCGTGCAGCCTGTCACGGCCGGCGTCGGCCTTCAGGTCGACCACTTCCACCGTCACGCCCTCGTGCAGCGCGGCATAGGCCGGCCGGTTGTAGTGGCCCATCGGGTCGCCCGCCGGCGGTTCGAACTTGAGGCAGGCGGCGCCCATGGCGCGGCAGCGCATCAGCGCGGCGGGACCGGGCAGGTTGAGCGCCAGGCTCAGGATGCGCACGCCGGCCAGCGGCATGAAGGGGGCTTCGGCGGGGACAGAGGTCGGCATCGGCGGGCGTCCTTGAGAAAAGAAAAGTGGCGGCGAGATAGAGCTTACCGGCTCGGCGCAGGCGCTCTACGATGCGCCTTGCAACCGCCCGATTCACACAAGACAAGGAGACCTTCATGTTCCAGAACGATCTCATGGCCGGCCAGCGCATTCTCGTGACCGGCGGCGGCACCGGACTCGGCCGCGCGATGGCCGAGCGATTCCTCGCCCTCGGCGCCGACGTCGCGATCTGCGGCCGCCGGCAAAGCGTGTGCGAAGAGACGGCGGCCCAGTGGCGCAGCCGGTTTCCGGAGCGCCGCATCGACACCTTCGGCGTCGACATCCGCAATGCGCAGGCGGTGGACGAGATGGCCGACAGCCTGTGGCATTCGGGCGGGCTGACGGGGCTCGTCAACAACGCGGCCGGCAACTTCGTCTCGCCGACCGAGGCGCTGTCGCCGCGCGCTTTCGACGCGGTGGCCAACATCGTCTTCCACGGCAGCTTCTACGTCACGCAGTCCGTGGGCAAGCGGTGGGTGGCCGAGGCGAAGCAGGGCAAGTGGAAGGCCGGCGACCCGTACCGCAGCGTCATGAGCATCATCGTGACCTGGGTCGACAACGGCAGCCCCTACGTGGTGCCGTCGGCGATGAGCAAGGCCGGCATCGAGGTGATGACCAAGTCGCTGGCGATCGAGTGGGCGCGCTACGGCATCCGCCTCAATGCGGTCGGACCGGGCGAGATTCCGACCGAAGGCATGAGCAAGCGGCTCAACCCCGGCGAGGAGCCCGGCGCCCGCAGCAAGGCCAACAACCCGATGGCGCGCACCGGGATGATGAGCGAGCTGCAGAACCTCGCGGCCTTCCTGATGGCGCGGGGGCAGTGCGATTGGCTCACGGGGCAGAGCATCATGATGGACGGCGGCAATGCGATGGCCACCGGCGGCAACTTCTACGAACTGCGGGAGTGGAGCGACGCCGACTGGCTGGCCGCGCGCGAACGCATCGAGGCCCAGAACCAGAAGGACAAGGCGCAACGCTAGACGCTGGCCGGCCGCCGCTTCCACCAGCCCCGCAGCCGCCCCGCCATGCCCTGGTTGATCACCAGCCCGGCCAGCACCGCGGCGGTACCGAGCCATTGCGCCGGGCTCGGGCGTTCGCCGAAGGCCAGCGCCGCGGCGGCGAGGCCGACCACCGGCACCAGCAGCGAGAACGGCACCACGCGGCCGGCCGGGTGGCGCTGCAGCAGGCGCGTCCAGAGCGTGTAGGCGAGCAGGGTCGCGAACCAGGCCAGGAACAGCACCGCCAGCAGCGCCCGCAAGTCGAGCCCGCCGAGCTGGCGAAGAATCTGCGCCGATCCGTCCATCGCCACCGCGAGCAGGAGAAATGGCAGCACCGGCACCACACTGCTCCAGACGATGAAGCCGAAGGGGTCGTAGCCCGGCGTCGTCCGTACCGCGAAGCGCACCACGACATTGGAGGCGGCCCACATGAACGCGGCCGACAGCGTGAGGATGAAGCCGATCAAGGTCATCTGGCCGGGACCGTTGCCGTGCGCGGTGGCAATCACCAGCAGGCCCGCGAGCGCCACGGCGAGGCCGAGCCACTGGTCGCGCCGCGCGCGTTCGCCGAGCAGCGGCCCGGCCAGCAGCAGCGTGAAGAAGGCCTGGGTCTGCATCACGACCGAGGCCATGCCCGCGGTCATCCCGAGCTGGAGGCCGAGGAACAGCAGGCCGAACTGGCCCACGCCCTGCGCCAGCCCATAGGCCGCGAAATAGCGCCAGGGCAGCGCTGGCCGGGCCACGAACAGCAGCAGCGGCAAAGATGCGGCGGCGAAGCGCAGCGCACCCAGCAGCATCGGACTCAGGTCCTGCAGCCCGAGCTTCATGGCGACGAAATTCAGGCCCCAGATCAGCACCACGCACAGGGCGCGGGCGAGGTCGCCGCGGCTGAGGGCAGGCGTGCTGCTCATGGCGTGCTGGGGCCGCGCGCCGCACGCGCCGCCTTGAACGCCATGAAGGCCTCCAGGCTGGTCTTCTTCGGCACGTAGCCGAACTCGGTCTTGAGCCGCTTGTTGCACAGCACCGGGCGATAGCGCAGGAAATCGAGCTGCTCGGGGCCGTAGCGGCTGATGCCCAGCCGCGAGCCCACGGTCAGCGCGAGCTTGAGCAGCGACGCCGGCAGCGACAGCAGCGGCTTGCGCAGCAGCGCGGCGATCTGCGGCAGGGTCAGCGCACCATCGCCCGCGACATTGAAGCAGCCGGTGCGCCCGGAGGTGATCGCGTGCACCACGCAGCCGGTCACGTCCTCGTCCCAGATGAAGACGAAGGGGCTGTCGCTGCCGCGGATCGCGAGGATGCGCGGCTTCTCGAACAGGGCCGTGATCTGGTTGTGCACCTGCGTGCCCAGGATGGTGCCGATGCGCAGCACCGTCTGCTGCAGCGCCGGATGGTCGACGCGCCAGGCGGCCAGCATTTCCTCGACCAGCCGCTTGTGGTCGGCGTAGGCGAAGGCGGCGTTGCCGCGCAGCGCGTCGTCCTCGTCGATCCAGGCCGGGTTGTCGGCGTGGTAGCCGTAGGCGGCGCCGCTCGACGAGACCACGATGTGGCGCACGCCCTGCGCGACGCAGGCCTCGAGCACGTTGCGGGTGCCGAGCACGTCGACCGAATACTCGAACTCGCGCGTGCTGCCCGGGCCGGGCGTGACGATCGACGCCAGGTGCACCACGGCGTCGATCGCGTGCTGCTTCAGCGTGGCGCCGAGCCGGGCATCGCGCACGTCCTGCACGGCATAGGTGACGCCGGGCACGCGGCGCATGGCCGGCACCTCGCGGACGTCGAGTGCGACCACGCAGTCGATGTCGGGCAGGGCGGCGAGGGCGGCCACCACCGTGCGGCCGAGAAAACCGTCGGCGCCGGTGACGAGCACGCGGCGTGCCGCGATGGGCAGAACTGCATCCATGGGAATCAGGCCGAACGCGCGGCCGGTGAAGACAGGGGGCGGCGCGCCCACCAGGCGGCGAGCCCGAGGCCCGCGACGATGTCCCAGAAGCCCCAGACGCCGGCGACCACCGCCATGCCGCCGAGGCCGCCGAAGAAACTGAAGATCAGCACCAGCCCGAGGCCGGCGTTGCGAATGCCCACTTCGAAGCTGACCGCGCGGCGGTCGTACTCCGCCAGCCCGGTGGCCGTGGCGCAGGCATAGCCGGTGGCGAAGGCCAGCGCGTCATGCAGCACCACCGCCAGCAGCACCAGGCTCACGTAGTCGAGGAAGTAGCGCCAGTTGCCGGCGATCGCCGCCAGGATGAAGCCGATCAGGCAAACGAAGCTCAGGATGCGCGCCGGCTTCTTGATGCGCTCGGTGAGCCGCGGCAGGTAGTGCGAGCAGGCCAGCCCGATGACGAAGGGCGCGCCGATGATGGCGACGATGTGCAGCACCATCTCGGCCGGATCGAGCGCGATGGTCTTGAGCAGCGCGGACGCGGTCGGGTGCAGCCCGCCCCAGAAGGCGAAATTGAGCGGCATCACGACGATCGAGATCAGGTTCGAGATCGCGGTCATCGACACCGACAGCGCCACGTTGCCGCCGGCGCGGTGGGTCAGGATGTTCGACACGTTGCCCGGCGGGCAGCAGGCCACCAGGATCATGCCCAGCGCGATGCTCGGCGCCGGATTCAGCAGCAGCGTCAGGCAGAAAGTGACAGCGGGCAGCACGATGAACTGCGCCGCGATGCCGACCGCCATCGCCACCGGCATCCGTGCCACGCGCTTGAAGTCGGCGATGCGGGTGTCCAGCGCAATGCCGAACATCAGGAAGCCGAGCACCGCGTTGAGCGCGATCAGCGAGGCCGGGTTGAAGTTGAGGCGGACCTCGTCGACAGGCAGCATGTGCGGCTTTCTCAGGCCAGCGCCGCGGCGGCTTCACGCACGGCGCGGCGATAGGCGTCCTTGTTGACGTAGTAGGCCATGCGTTCGAGCTTCAGGTAGCTGTAGCCGCCCGACAGGTCGGGCGTCGGGCCGGCCTTGGCCTGCTTCATCGCGGCTGCCTGCGGCCGGCCTTCGGACTGCGCCTTGAAGTAGCGCGCCACCAGTTCGGCCTGCTCGTAGCGGCCCTGCCAGCCGATGCCGCTGGCCTCGATCATGCCGAGCACCGCCAGGTTGTCGAAGCCTGGCGCGAAGATGTTGAGGTAGAGCTTGGGCGCCATGCCTTGCCAGTTGAGCCAGGTGCGGTCGATGAACGGATAGTGCAGCTTGTAGCCGGTGGCGCACAGGATGAGGTCGTAGTCGCGTGCGCTGCCGTCCTTGAAGTGCACCGTGCGGCCATCGAGCCGGGCGATGTCGGCGCGCACGCCGATGTCGCCATGGCCGATGTGGTGCAGCACCAGCGAGTTCACCACCGGATGCGACTCGTACATGCGGTAGTCCGGCTTCGGGAAGCCGAAGCGCACCGGGTCGCCGGTGAACCACTTGAGCACCTTGGCGTCGAGCCGCTGCTTGATCCAGGCCGGCAGCGGCCGCTTGCCGCCGAGCGTGTCGGCCGGCTTGCCGAAGATGTACTTGGGCACGAAGTAGTAGCCGCGCCGCACCGAGATGTCGACGCTCTTCGCGTAGTGCACCGCATCGACCGCGATGTCGCAGCCGCTGTTGCCGGCGCCGACCACCAGCACGCGCTTGTCCTCGAACAGCCGCGCATGCTTGTAGGCCGAGGTGTGCAGCAGGTCGCCGTCGAAGCGGCCTTCGAAGCGCGGCATGCTGGGCTCGGACAGGGTGCCGTTGGCGATGATCACGCCCTTGTACTCGGCGCTCTCGATGCGGCCGTCGCCGGCGTCCACGCTGACGCGCCAGAGCGTCGACGCGCTCTCGGTCACCGGCTCGACGCGGATCACCCGGGTGCCGAAGCGGAAGTGGCGGCGCAGGTCGAAATGGTCCGCGAAGTCGCTGAAGTAGCGGCTCAGTTCGGTATGGCTCGGATAGTCGGCCACGCTGTCGGCCATCGGGAACTCGGCGAACTCGGTGGTGCGCTTGGACGAGATCAGGTGGGCCGACTGGTAGACCGTGCTGCGCGGATTGCCGATGTTCCAGAGCCCGCCGACGTCGTCGTAGGCCTCGAAGCCCTGGAAGGGAATGCCCAGCTTCTGCAGGTTGCGCGCGCCCGCCAGTCCCGAGGGGCCGGCGCCGATCAGGGCGATTTGCTGGTGCGAGGGCACGGGTGCGGACACAGGTTGGCTCACGAAAGAAGACTCCGGCGAAATGGGAAACGGGCGCTCAGCGGGCGCTGGGTTCGGTGGGGGATGCGGGCGCGCGCGGCGCTGCGTTGGCGGACAAGCCCGGAATCGGCGTGGCACCCGGCTCGCCGGCGCGCGGCTTGCGCGGCTGGCGCAGCAGCAGCGCATCGTGCCATGCATCGGGCAGCAGGCCGAGCGCATTCGACAACCAGCCCAGGCGGCGCGGCAGCACGAGCTGGGCGCGCCCCTGGCCGAGCGCGCGCAGGATCGCGCGGGCCGCGGCCTCGGGCGCCATCAGCCCGGGCATCGCGAATCGGTTGCCTGCCGTCAGCGCGGTGCGCAGGTAGCCCGGGCTCACGGTGCAGACCCGCACGCCGCTCGCGCGCAGCTCGGCGCGCAAGCTCTCGAGGTAACGGATCAGGCCGCCCTTGCTGGCGCAGTAGGCGCCGTTGCCGGGCAGGCCGCGGCGGCCCGCCAGGCTGGCGATGCCGGCCAGCGTGCCGTGGCCGCGCTCGCGCATCGCGGCCAAGAAGGGCTGGAAGGTGGTGGCGACGCCGAGCAGGTTGATCTCGAGGATGCGGCGAAACACCGCCAGGTCCGAGGCCTGCGCGGTGTCGTAGCCGCCCGCCACGCCGGCGTTGGCGATCACGGCGTCGGGCGTGCCGAAGCGGCGGGTCCAGTCCGCGGCCATCGCCTGCATCGCGACGCTGTCGCTGACGTCCGGGGTGTAGACCGCGCACCGGCCTGGGGCCGTGGCGGCCAGCGCATCGAGCGTGGCGCGGTCGAGCCCGACCAGCGCGACCCGGGCGCCGCGGCCGAGGGCTTCGGCCGCCAACGCGCGGCCCAGGCCGCCGCAGGCGCCCGTGATGACCAGGTTGTCCAGGGGAATATTCATTGAGATCGGAATGTCACTGCTGGGTACTTTATCGAAATTGCTGCAAAATCTCGGAATTATTCTTTAATTAGTCTCGATTTTCGAGATTTCAGATGAGTTCTTCCGAATCCCCGGCCTTGCCCGACGAGGCCGAACAGGCTGCGACGCCCGGGCTCCGCCTGCTCCAGTTGCTGGAGCTGGTGTGCGCCGCGCCCGAGCCGCAGACCCTGGTCGATGTGGTGCGCCTGAGTGGTCAGCCCAAGCCCTCGGTGCACCGGATGCTGCAGCAGCTCGAGGCCGGCGGCCTGCTGGCGCGCGGCGGCGACGGCCGCCGCTATGCGATCACGCCGCGCCTGATGCGCTTCGCCGAGACCGTGCTTCGCGGCAGCACGTCGACCGGCGTGCGGCACGCGGTGCTGCGCCAGCTGGTGGCCGACGTGGGCGAGACCTGCAACCTGACGGCGCTGTCGGGCGCCGAGGTGATCTACCTCGACCGGGTCGAGACGGCCTTCCCGCTGCGGCTCGAGCTCGGGCCCGGCTCGCGTGTCCCGCTGCACTGCTCGGCCAGCGGCAAGCTGTTCCTGGCCCATCTGCCGAAGGCCCAGCGCGAGCGCCTGCTCGACGGGCTCCAGTACCAGCGCTACACCGCCCACACCCTGCGTTCGCGCGAAGCGCTGGAAGCCGAGCTCGACCAGATCCGGCGCGACGGCCATTCGGTCGACGCGGAGGAGTTCATCGACGGGCTGGTGTGCGTCGCGGTGCCGGTGCGTGACGAGCCGCAGGGCCCGGTGCGCTGTGCAGTGGCCCTGCAGGCGCCGGCGGTGCGGATGCCGCTTCAGGCTGCGCTGCAGCAACTGGACACGCTGCGCACGGCGGCCCGGGGGATCGCGCGGGCGATGCGCTGAGGCGGCTGCTGCGCTGGCGCCGGGTCAGTGGTCTGGCGCAAGATTGAGCACCACCTGAAGCCAACGTGGTTATGCGGAAGGCCTTCGGCAAAGGCCTAGGGTTTACCCCAAAATCGAGGCCTCTTGACCCCTGGAATGCCTGTATGTTGACTCTCCTGTTCGTTCTCGGCGCAGCCGGTGCCCTGGTTGTTCACGGCGTCCGGACGTCGAAGGTGGTCGACGAATCGAACTGACCGCCCCCGCATGTCTCCTCCGCTGTCGTCCTGGCAGCGGCCTCAGGCCTCGTACATCCTTGTACGGGGCCTTTTTGCTTTTGGGGACCTTGCAGTAGCCTCGGCAGTCATGACGAATTCTGGCGATCCCGGCGACTCCCTGCCTGGCCGGCTCGACGGCGGCGAAGTCGATGCCGGGCAGCCGGGCATCTTGCTGGTCGACGACCATCCCCTGATGCTCGCCACCCTGGCCCGGCTGCTGGCCGCCATGGGGTATCGGCGCGTCGGCACCGCGATCAGCGCCGAGGCCGCCCTGGACCTGATGCGCGCCGATCCTGGCGCCGTCGATGTGCTCATCTGCGACTTGAACATGCCCGGCATGGACGGCATCGAGTTGCTTCGGATCCTCGACCAGCAGGGCTTCGGCGGCGGCGTGATCCTGTTGAGCGGCGAGGGGACCCGCGTGCTGCAGACCGTGCAGCGACTGCTGGGCCGGGGTCGGCTGGTCCTGCTCGGGGCGCTCGAGAAGCCGGCCAGCCGCGAGGGGCTGCGGGGGCTGCTCGACGACTGGAAATCCCGAACCGCTTCGCGCCCCGCGGCGAGGGCGCAGCCCCCCTTCACCGACGACGACCTGCGAACGGCACACAGGCTGGGCCAGTGGGTGCTGCACTACCAGCCCAAGGTGGACCTGGGCAATGGATCGCTGGCCAGCCTGGAGGCGTTGATTCGCTGGCATCACCCCGTGCAGGGACTGGTGATGCCGGACCGCTTCATCGACCTGGCAGAAGCCAGCGGACTGATCGACCCCATGACCGAGTGGGCCCTGCGCGAGGCCCTGGCGCAGATCGCCCGCTGGCGCGTCGCCGGCCTCGGCACGCGGGTGGCGGTGAACGTGTCGATGGCCAGCCTGGGCGCGCCCGACTTCGCCAACCGGGTGATCGCGATCGTCAACGAGATGGGCATGCAGCCCGGGGACCTGATCCTGGAGGTCACCGAGAGCCGGTTGGGCGCCTCGTCGACGACGCCGCTCGAGAATCTGGTGCGGCTGCGCGTGCAGCGCTTCGGGCTGTCGATCGATGACTTCGGCACCGGGCACTCGTCGCTGGCGCAGTTGCGCGACATCCCGTTCACCGAACTGAAGGTCGACCGCGGCTTCGTGCGCGGTGCGCGCACCAACGCGGTCATTCGCCCGATCCTGGAAGGGAGCATCGAGATGGCCAGGCGCCTCGGGATGCAGTCTGTGGCCGAGGGCGTCGAGACGGAGGACGACTGGCGGCTGCTCCAGGAGGTGGGCTGCCACCTGGCCCAGGGCTATTTCATCGCCCGCCCGATGCCGGCGGAGCAGGTCGTCGATTGGCTGGCGGCCTGGACGGCCCGGCGCCCGGCCCTGGTCACGAACCCCGGCTAGCGGCGTTCGCGCGTGCAGAACGCGGCCGCCGTGGTGGCGATCGGATCGGCGCAGAAGGCCTCCACGTAGCGCTTGTCCGTGGCCTGGTTGTAGACCACGCCCTTCGAGATGTTGAGCAGGTCCTGGAACTCGAACTCGCCGTCATAGTCGAGGCCCATGAGGTCGCTGCGCCAGAACTCCACGGCGAGCACGCGTTCGCTGGTCACGAACCGCTCGATGCCCGTCGCCGGCATCCTGGCGACGAATCGGATGGTCGTGCCCTTTCCTTCGGAAAAGTACATCTGCAAGCCGCGCGAAATCACGAGCGCGCTCTTTGCCAGGTCGGTCAGGGCGCTGGCATCGTAGGTCGGCGTCGGCTGGTCCAGCACGATCTCCAGCGTGCCGGCGTCCTCGGCCAGCCCTTCCACCCGCCCGATGTGCGTGCTCAGGTCGCGGATGGACTGGGGATTCGAGACGCGCATCCGGTCGTCGTCGGGCATCCGAAAAACGACGACGCACGCCAGGAAGATGGCGGCCAGGGCCGCGGTGATCACGAGGTCGGTGCGCCATGCCGGTGCCTTTGGGAGGGGCGTCTTCGCGACTTCTTTCGATTTCTTCACGCCTTCAATCCGCCACATCCGCCCCGCGTTCCAACAGCAGCGCCCGCAGGAAGGACCGATGGCAACGCGCCTCGTCCTCGCAGTAGCAGCCGATCGACAACGCCGTCTGGTGCGACAGCGCCGCCAGCAGGTCCAGGCTGCGGCTGGCGTCCGCCTCGGCCATCTCGCTCTTGTACTTGCGCCCGAAGGCGGCCCATTGGGCGGGCACGCCCGAAGCCTGGGCGGCCTGGGCCTGCTTCATCGTCTCGACCGACGGCGCCAGGTTGGGATACCAGACGTCATACCAGTTCTGCGACGCGAATTCGGTTTTGGGGACGCCGCGCGGCGGCCGGCGCACGGTGCCGATGCGCAGCCCCTCGCCCGGTGCGCGGTCGCTGCCAAGGCGAACAATGCGAATGGCCATGGTGTCGTTCCTCTCCTTTTGTCGTTGTCAGGTGCCGACGATACCGCCATCGCGCCGGCGCACGACGACGGTGGCCGAACGCGGCCGCGCGCTGCCGGGCAGCGTGCCATCGGGCCAGGCGCTGTTCGGCGAGCCGCTGCCGTCGGCGCGTGTTTCGCCCGGATGCTGGATGTTGACGAACAGGCTGCGGCAGTCCGGGGTCAGCACGCAGCCGGTGATCTCGCAGCCGCCCGGGCCGACCAGGAAACGCTTGATTCGGCCGCTGGTCGGATCGGCGCAGAGCATCTGGTTGTTGCCCAGGGCGGCCATCGGTCCCTTGCCGATGGCACTGCCGCTCATGTCGGTCTGGATCCAGAGCAGGCCGGCGCTGTCGAAATGCAGGCCGTCGGGGCAGCCGAAGGCATCGGCTTCGGCGTTCGGATAGCGCGCGCCGGACCCCGGCACCGCGGGGTCGCCGGCCAGCACGAAGTGGTCCCAGGCGAAGCCGTTGCTGGCTGCGTCGCCCGCGTCTTCACGCCAGCGCAGGATGCCGCCGAAGATGTTGCCGGCCCGCGGGTTGGCGGCGTCGACCGGCGGCATGCCCGGCTGTCCGCGCAGGCTGTTGTGGGTCAGCGCGACATGGACCGCGCCGCTCGCCGGATCGACCGCGATCCATTCGGGCCGGTCCATCCGGGTCGCGCCCACGATGTCGGCCGCCTGCCGCGCATGGATCAGCACCTCGGCCTGGCTGGCGAAACCGCTGGCGGCGTCGATCCCGCCGTGGCCGTGCCGCAGCGCGAGCCATTGCCCGCGGCCGTCGGCGTCGAAGCGCGCCACGTGCAGCGTACCCTCGTCGAGCAGGTCGCGGTTGGCTGCGCGCGCCGCCGCGTCATTGCCGGGCCGGACCTTGTCCCGGCTGACGAACTTGTAGACGTATTCGAAGTTCGAGTCGTCCCCCATGTAGATCGCGAGCCGGCCGTCCCGGGTCAGCGTGCAGGTCGCGCTTTCCTGGTGCTTGCGGCCGAGCGCCGTGCGCTTGACCGGCATGGACGCGGGATCGAAGGGGTCGATCTCGACCACCCAGCCGAAGCGGTTCGATTCGTTCGGGTGCTTTGCGATGTCGAAGCGCTCGTCGACGCGCCAGTAGTCGACCCAGGCGCCGGCGCCCAGCCCGTAGCGGCGCTGTGCGGGTGTCGGCGATATCTTCGGGGCGCCGAAATAGACATGGAAATTCTCTTCACAAGTGAGGTAGGTGCCCCAGGGCGTGACACCCATCGCGCAATTGGCGAAGGTCCCGGCGACCCGCTCGCCGGCCGGGTCGCCGGCGGTGCGCATCAGCGGGCTGCCGCTCGCCGGGCCCGCGATGCGGATCGGCGTCTGGCCATGGATGCGCCTGGCGAAGCGCGAGGGCAGCACCTGGCGCCAGCCGGCCGGCGTCAGCGCGATCTCGATCACCGACACGCCCATCGCATGCAATGATTTCAGCGCCTTGTCGGCGGTCATGGGCCTGGCGCCGTCGGGATGCAGCAGCTGCTCGTCGGTGTACTCGTGGTTCATCACCAGCAGGCCGCGATCGGCGCTGCCGTCGAGCGGCAGGAAATGCATGCCGTCGTGATGCATGCCAGCCTGCACCGCCTGGTCGGCGGCGCTGTTCGAGGCGTCCGGCGCAAAGGCCGGCATCGCGCCGGCGATGCCGGTTGGACTGCCCCAGGGATAGAGCACCTGCGCCTCGTAGCCGGGCGGCACCGTGACCGCGTCGCGCAAGGTGGCCGGCACCGCGCTGAAGCCGAGGCGGTCGGCACCGGCGGGCCGCGCGCGCGTCTCGCCCATCAGGGCGACGACCGCGACGGTGGCTGCGGATCGGAGGAACTGGCGGCGGGCAAGCGGCAAGGCGGGAGCTTTCTCTTTGTTGACTGGGCGACATCGCCATCATCGCCGAGCATCGATACTCGCTCCCACCGAACACCAGGAGACACCGTGAACGATCGCATCGAATCCATCCGCCACGCCGACGGCGTGGTCGAACTCCACATGACGCGCGCCGACAAGATGAATGCGCTCGATCCGGCGATGTTCGACGCCTTGATCGAGGCCGGCGAGCGCCTGCGCGACGCGCCGGACGTGCGTGCGGTGGTGTTGACCGGTCGCGGCAAGGCCTTCTGCGCCGGCCTCGACATGAAGTCCTTCGAGCGCATGGGGGAGGGCGCCGCTTCCTCCGTGATCGGCGAAGGCGCCGCCAGCGCCGACATCATGGTGCGCACCCACGGCATCGCCAATGCGGCGCAGCAGGTGGCGATGGTCTGGCGTCAGGTGCCCGTGCCGGTCATCGCCGCGGTGCATGGCGTGGCCTTCGGCGGCGGTTTCCAGGTGGCGCTCGGCGCCGACGTGCGGCTGGTCGCGCCGGACACGAAGATGTCGGTGATGGAGATCAAGTGGGGGCTGGTGCCCGACATGGGCGGCATCGTCCTGATGCGGGAACTGGCGCGCGACGACGTGGTGCGCGAGCTGACGTTCACCGGGCGCATCTTTTCCGGCGAGGAAGCGCTGGCCCTCGGATTCGCGACCCGCCTGGCGGCCGATCCACTGGCCGAGGCGCTGGCGATGGCGCACGGGATCGCGCAGAAAAGCCCCGACGCGATCCGCGCCGGCAAGCGGCTGCTCAATGCGGCGATGGCGGCCGGCGCGGCCGAACTGCTGCTGGCCGAGTCGCTCGAGCAGAAGGCGTTGATCGGCAGTCCCAACCAGACCGAGGCGGTGCGCGCCAATGTCGAGCGGCGGTCGCCGCTTTTCAGCGACGTTCAGCCGGCGGGCTGAACGCTCAGTCGCTCCTGAAGCGAAGCCATTCGTCCACCGGCGCGCGGTCGCTCACCAGGGCGTTGACGGCATGGGCCGGATCGCGGTGGCCGATCGCCATGCCGCAGAACAGCATGCGCTCGGGCGGCAGTTCGATCGCGGCGGCGACGGTCGCCGGGTAGATCGCCCAGCACTCCTGGGCGCAGCTGTCGAGGCCCTCGCCGCGCAGCAGCAGCATCACGGTCTGCAGGTACATGCCCAGGTCCGACCACTGCGGCGGGCCCATGCTGCGATCAACCGAGCAGAACAGCGCCATCGGGGCACCGAAGAAATCGAAGTTGCGCGAGAACCAGCGCCGTCGCGCCGCCTTGTCCTCGCGCGGAATGCCCAGGCGCGCGTACATCGCCTCGCCGACCTGGAAGCGCCGGTCGCGCCAGGGCGCACGCAGCGCAGCGGGGTAGATGTCGTAGTCGGTCGGCTCGGGTTCGCCGCCCTGGGCCAGCCGCTCGCGCATGGTGGCCCGCAGCGCCGCCAGTGCGTCGCCCGCCAGGACGTCGATGTGCCAGGGCTGGAGGTTGCCGCCCGATGCCGCGCGCGCGGCCAGGGTCAGCACCCGGCGGATGGTGTCGCTGTCGACCGGGGTCGGCAGGAAGGCCCGGATGGACTGGCGGCTGGTGACGGCTTCCTGGATCTGCATGGCGCTGTGCTTGAAGTGGGTCGGGCGAGTTTAAGCAGCCGGCCGGGGCGCACGCGGCATACTGTGGCCGTGGCCATGTACCTACTTCATCGTTTGGCAGCCGAAGAGCTGCCCGTCGCCGTCGCTGGCGGCGCTGACATCGACGCCTTGCGCGTGCTCAGCATGGCCGGGCATGTGAAGGCGGCGATTCCCAAGCCGATGCGCACGCTGGACGGCTATGCGCAGCCGCCGGCAATGGTCAACGAGATCACCTCGCTCGGCCGCACCATGCTGAGGCGCTTCCCGATGCGCTAGCGACGCGACACGGCCGCGTCTCGCAAAAAAAACGGCCCGCTGGAAGCGGGCCGTTTTTCGTGGTGCTTGCCGATGGGCAGGCTCTGCCGGTCAGGGCACGTTGGCCGTCTTGATCTGGAACGGCTTGCCCGGGTAGGCCATGGCGCCGGCGTACTCGATCGCCACGTTGCCGGTCGGCGTCACCGGGCAGCTGGTCGTGGTCGGGCAGGCCTTGCCGTCGGCGAAGACGACCGGGCCGTAGCGGTAGTTGCGCAGTGCCCTGCCGGCGTAGTCGGCCACGCTCACCACGTAGCCCATGGTGGCGAAGTTGTCCGCGTCCTCGACCGCGATCGGGTCGGCCAGGCGCGTGTCCTGCAAGGTGCGCACGATGCTGCCGCTGTTGTTGCCGTTGTTCGAGAAGCGCACCCACGAGACCTTGCGGTCAGTGCGCGAATTCACCAGCACCTGCGTCTGCGTGTTGCCGCTCGGCTCGCCCTTGGAGAGGGCGATCGAGGTCGGGTTGCGGCCGATGCCCGTGACCGAGCCGACCTCCGTCAGGGCGTTCGCCGCCGGTGCCGGAGGCGAAGCGCCGTTGGCGTAGCCGTCCAGGCTGTAGATGTGCAGCGTGCCGTCCTGCGTCGCGACCCAGGCCCGGCTCGCGCCACCGAACGCGCTGGTCTTCACCGCGGTGGGCCGCTGCGTCAGCGACACCGTCTTCACCACTGTCGGCACCTGCGAAGGCTGCTGCGTGAAGGTGTAGGGCCACTGGTTGTCGGCCTGCCCCAGGCTCGCCATGCGTGCGTTGAAGGTCGCCTGGTCGCCGCCGAAGTAGACGCTGTTGACGTAGGTGAACAGCGGTTTCAGGTCGATGAAAGCCACCTTCTGCTCCGACTTGGAGATCACCACTGCCACCCCGCCCTTGGCGTAGCGGCCGTAGTTGGCGCCGCCGCTCAGGAAGCTCTGCCGATTGCTCTGGCTGGTCAGCGGCGTCTGCCAGGCGATCCCGCGGCCGTTGATGTCCAGCGTGAGCCATTGGTTCAGCCCGGTCGTGACCGCGATCTCGGTCGGCGCCGTCATCCCCGGCAGGTCGACGTAGCCC
>Ga0182007_10000401_pt1 | contig 26785 bp, 49 predicted proteins | sample Sormic07211113_1_FD_123023 | JGI IMG/M metagenome (GOLD analysis project Ga0182007, IMG submission 123023) | Rhizosphere microbial communities from Sorghum bicolor, Mead, Nebraska, USA - 072115-113_1 MetaG | ecosystem: Host-associated > Plants > Roots > Rhizosphere | place: USA: Nebraska...
GAATTCGATGGCTTTGTTCAGCTGCTCCGCCTGCGACGCATGTGCTCGCGGGCTGAGTTTCCGGAGCGTATCCGCTGTGATGGCCTCGTACTTCCAGTCCACGCCGAACTGCTCGCCATACAGGCGATTTGCGTCATCTGCCGAAACATAATCTGGCACGATGATGAGCTGCTTATTCATTGGATTCTCCTTTGATGGCGGCGTTGAGTGAAACTCGCAAAATATGCCGAACCTCGCCTATGGATAATGTGTGATTCAACTCTTCGCCATTCCCGGAGTGAGATAGCCCAGAAAGCATGTCAGCCGAATTGCGCAAACGTCGAAGGTAGTCATCGTTTTGAATTTTGGCTTCCTGCGCAATCCGTTCTTCTCGTGACGCCTTCCATCGCTTAAACATTGGATTCTCCTTGCGACTTGATGGCAGCGAGTTTGTAGTCACAGAAATCACCGTTCTCGAACGTTGTGATGATCACTTCAACTGAAGGGAGATTCCTTGCTCTGCGGACTCGCACTACTTGCCCAGGTTCAATCTGTCCATTGATATGCAAACTCTCAAGAAGATTGAACATCGACTCAGCGCAATCTTCACCATCGTCATCCGGCCAGAACAAATCACCTTCATCGAACTCAACCTGATCATCACTCGCCGATCCTTGCGACTTGGCGAAGTGGGTGAGGGCGGTCAGTTCGCCAGCAAGGTCGGCGGCGTACTCGGCCAGATCGAACCACGGGGAAATTCGCGTATCCACGCCGTGCGATTCGTAGTAGTCGCCCGATGTGATATCCGCGACAACTGCGAACAGGTGCTCGGCAGCTTCCTTGATGTGCTTTACGGAGCCACGCACATCCTCATCATTCACCCCGCCAGATCGCACCGGCTGGGGGTGGGGGTAGAGCTTGTAAGTGCCGGGAGGAACTGTCAGCGCCTCCACCTCCATTCGAATCCCTTCCACGTACCAGCGGTCAAGCTCAATGGTCAGAAGTGCGACAGGATTCCCCACCGCCCCGCCATCACCCTCGGCGTCGAGGATGGAAAGGAGTTCGTTGGCGCATTTGTTGTTGGCAAACGCCAAGTCGCCCTTGCCATCGGACAATGACGCGCGACGCCTCCACCGCTCGGTCAGTTCGCGCAGCTTGTCGGTCATCACGCCACCGCCGCAATCGGATTCATCGCGAAGTACACCGCGGCGCAGGCCCGGGCATCGGCCAGCGCGCTGTGCGCGTTTTCCATCTCACGTCCGACGTGATGTAGGTGAGCCTCGGCGAGCTTCGGCCACTTCACCCCACGGGCCTTCGCGTCGGCTTTCATCGTGCAGTACTTCGGCGCGGCCTTGAACGCATCGGCAATGGCGTCGCGTTCCTCCTGCGTCGCGCCATCGCCCAACCGCTTGATCGCGATCCGCACGATGCGCTGGTCGAAGTCTTCGTTGTGGGCCACGCGCAGTTCGCAACGCGCATGCAGTTCCAGGAACTCGGCCAGCACCTTGGCTTCCGGCCGACCCTCGTCCATCGCGCGCTCGGTGGTGATGCCGTGGATCTCGGCGACGTCGTCGGGGATGATCCAGCCATCGGGGCGAACGATCGCGTGCAGCTGGTCGACCAGTTCGCCGGTCTCATCGTCGTACAGCAGGGCGGCCAGCTCGACGATGTGCGGCTGGTGCGGCATCTCGCTGGGCTGCTTGTAGTCGGGCAGGCCGGTGGTCTCGCAATCGAAGCAGAGGATGTTCATGCGACCATCTCCTGCTGCGCCGGCTCGTCATCACCCGGCGGCGTCAGGCTCATCTCTACCGTCTCCTGAATCAGGCGATCGAGCTTGCCGGACACCATCCATTCGAGCGGCGCGGGAATGGTCAGGGTGAAGCTGATCCGAACGCTGCCGCCATCGAGCGCTTCGAACACCAGCTTCGACAGCTTGAGCTTGGCGAGCGTGATCTCGTCCTTCAGCTTGATCCCCGACGAGAACGACGCCGAGTACCCCGGCCAGTCCTCGTCCCACACCTGCGGCTTCACGTGCGGCAGGCGGCGTGCGGTAAGGCCATCGGTGACTTCGAGCGGGATCTCGCTCTGCGGCGGCGCTTCGTCAGCGTCAGGCTTGCGATACAGCAGCGCCTTCAACGCGGGGTCGAACTGGTCGAGCACGCTGTTGTGGCAATTCGCCTCGCACGTCAAGGTGCCGGCGAGCACGCGCAGTTCGCCGTTCAGTTCCTTGCGTGCCGTGTAATTGTTGATCTTTACCGGGTGGTCGGTGAGGCTGAACATGTGGTGGTGCTCCAGTCGTGTTGGAATGGGTTCCCGGTGCCCTGTATCTCGGCAGTACCGGGGTTTCGCTTCCTCCCGCCTTTGCCGTGTCGGCGAGCCTTGTCGTTGGGGATCAGGGAGCACAGGCAACCGGCTAAAGCTCGTGCGGATTGCGCCTATGCACGCATCCGCCGGCATGACTCTCCCTTCGCGATCCCTCTCTTGGCGTATTCGGTTATTCGCTGAACTTACCGGCGACGGCCACGCCCAGGTCGCGCAACGGCTGCTGCTCTTTCTCCGGAAGTGTGCGCACCAGGTCGAGCGCCTCGTCGAGCGCCTGTCTGCTGGCCGCGTTGGCGATGGCGTCGTGCACTTCCTGCACGGTGAACCGGGGTGCGTCGCCGGCCGGCTCGTCGCCGGTGGGCTGTTCGTCGTGCGTCTCGACGCGGTAGTCGCCGTCGATGACCATGGCGTTGTGCTGCGGAACGCCGGCATCCGCCTGCTCGTCAAGGCCGACCGCACGCTGGATCTCGATCGAGACAGGCAGGTATTTGAACAGGCGGCGGATCACCGTCTTGAGTGCCATTGGCTCGAAGTGGTCGTGCCACGTCGACGTGGGTTCTTTCTTGTTTCGCTCGGCGATGCTCACCGCGGCCTTGAAGCCCTGGCTCTCATTGCGCACGCGCTCGATGTCGGCGCGGCTCATCACGTCGAACTGCACGCCGCCGTCTTTCAGCTTGGCCACGGCATACACGAAGGTCAGTTCGCCGCGATCGGCGGCGGTCCAGTTCGGGCGATGCACGATCTTGGAGTCCAGGCCGAGCTCGACCTCGAAGTGATCGGCCGCGTACACGGCGCGCGCTTCCAGACTCAGGATCTGGCCGGACCGGCGGGCGAGATCGAGCATGCCGCGGTAGCCGAGGATCAGTTGCACTTCGGTGCCGACTACGCCCCACTGGCCGTTGGCGAGCTTGCCGCGTTTGTCGAATGGGATCAGGTAGGCGTGGCCCAGCGCGCCGCCCGGCTCCAGGCCCAGCGCGGCCAGCTGCATGATTGCGCCGAGAAAGCTGGTCTGGTCACACTGCGCCAGCTTCGGGTTCTTGCGGATCTCGGTGAGCGCAATGCGCGCCAGCCGGTCGGCGGTCATGTGCTTCGGCAGCGCCAGCGCCATCTGCTGCTTGATCTTCGGATCGGTCAACAGGTGGGCAAGGGTCTTGTGTTCGGGCTGCTGCGTGGCGACTGCGGTGCCGGCGTTGCCGCTGCTGCGGTTTTGCATTTCCTGCTTGAGGGTCTGTGCCATGTGATGCTGCTCCAGTGATGGATCGGGTTATTTCTTGAGGTTGAAGACGCGCACGCCATCGCTGCGCGGCTTCCACGTAGCGATGGCAATGCCGCCAGTGGTGAGGGTGGTGGCGTCGCGCATGAAGCCCTTGATCTTGAATTCCTCGACGGCCTTCTGCGCCTCCAAGAACTTGATGCGCTGGCGCAGCGCGTGCAGCTCGGACATGGCCAGCTGCGTCTCGGTGTCGGCCTCGACGGCACGTCCGGTGCCGCGCGGATACAGGCGCAGAAGGTCGTCGACGTTCGCCGGCGGCGGCGGCCGGCGCGGCAGGACGTGGTATTTCCAGAAGCGCTCCGCCTGCCTGCGGATCTCCGCTATCAGTTCGTCGTCGCGGTGAATCTCGTAGATGCGGTGATCGTCGAAGCCGATCAGGGCCTGCACGTAGCAGAGCGACCGGTCGGTGACGCCAAGCCCCCACATTGCCTGCGCAGCGACGTACGCGGGCGGTTCCTCGTCGTCCTCGGGCTTGCCCCATGCGCCAACCGCGTTGGGATGCACGGTCTTGGTTTCGCCATTGCAGTCGCCCATCGGCTCGAAGTCGATTTCCGCCTTCGCCCACGGGAACTCGGGGTCGTCGTATCGCTGATTCACACGCACGATCTGCAGGCCGGTGGCGCGCGTGAACTTCTTCGCTGCCCACGGCTCCAGGTCGCGGCGGTCGTCGAAGAACTCACGCTGCGCCTCGGTGATTTCGACCTCGTCGCCGGTGATCGTCAGGTACTCGTCCAGCGGGGTCTTGAACGGCGACAGGCCGAGGATGCCGGCGATGTTGCCGCCGCCGATGTAACCGCGGGTCGGGCTCAGCGGGGCGAGTTGGGCGTTCATGCGTTGACGTCCGTGCAACCCAGCACCAGCGCCGCACGCTTGAGACAGGTCAGGCAGAGCCGGTAATCGGACTCGTCCATCCACTCGTTGCGGAACTCGGCGACAGTCTCGACGTAGCCGTCACAGCACGAACACTGCGGGTAGGCCCAGCCTTCGTTGAGGATTGCCGCGACGTTCGCTGGCGTGTGCGCCATCGAGTTGAAGCCCTCGTCGACGCTTTCCTTCGTTGAGCCGTCGGCGAACTTGTCGCTCGGCATCCAGTCGCTGTACTGCTTGCGCCAGCGTATTGCCGCAGTGGCTGCGATCTCGATAGCTGACAGGGGGCGAATGGCGCCGCTCATGCCCGCGCCGTCCGCTTCACGCGCGCCGGCTTGCCGATCTGCGCTGCCGTGTCGTTGCTCAGCGCGAATTTCAGATCGGTGCAGACCTGCTCGTCGTCGCGGCCTTCGTCGACGAACCACGCGACCGCGGCTTCCGCCGCCTCGCGCAGGCCGATGTTGGACAGGCGCACGCGCTCCGCCTCGATCGCTGCCGCTTGGCGTTCCGTCTCGAGTTTGATTCGCTCGTCAATGAGGCGATTCTGTTCGGCGAGCTGGCGCTCGCGTTCGGCCTGCAGAATGGCTTCATCCTGTTCGCGCTGAATGCGATCAGCCTCGGCCTGCTCGGCGCGAATGCGATCCTGTTCCTCGCGCTCCGCCTGTTCCCGGGCTTCACGTTCAACGCGCGCCGCTTCGTCGATGACGCGCTGCGCCTCAATCTCGGCCTGCCGCTTCTCGGCAGCCTCGCGGGCGATCCGCCCAGCTTCCTCGGCAGCAGCTTTGCGCTCACGCTCGACGCGCTCGGCTTCGGCCTGGTCAAGGCGTGCCTGCATCTCGGCCTGCTGCTTGCGCATGGCTTCCATTTCGGCGTCGCGTTCGGCCTGGCGCTTCTTCTCCGCGTCGGCCTCCTGCTGCGCCGCAAGCAGCTGCTCCACGCGCGAGATAGCCGCGGTGAGGGCATCGGTAGCGGTGAGGTAGTCCGCGCCCAGCTCGGCCTCGTCCAGCACGGTTTTCTGGAGGTTGGCCAGCTGTCCGGAAATGATCACCGACGGTTTGCCGACCAGGCTGCCGGGCACGTCGCGGATAGCCTGAATCTTCCGTTGGATGGCTTCGACGCGAAGGCGTTCGGCTTCGAGCTTTTCGAGGCGAGCCGTCTCCGCGCGCGCCTCCTCAGTCTTGATCTGCACGTCGATCGGCTCTTCCAGCGCCACCAGCTCGGCCGTGATGCGCTTCGCCTCGGCGTCGATCAGGCGGCAACGCTCGAGTGCCGGCGCCTTGATCTCGACGCGCGTCTTTTCCAGACTCGTGCGCAGGCCGCGCAGCTCGGCCCGTGCTTCTTTCGCCAGCTTCATTTCCTTCGAGACCGTCACGTCGTACACGACGCCGGCATGGCGTTGGCGCAAGTCAGCCAGGGCGGCAGCGGTCTTCGTGTATTCCGCGATCGGCGTGAGGTTGCTGCCGACGTCCTTCATTTCTACCTGTGCGTTCATTGGTGCGAATCCCTTGCCGGCGCGACGGCCGGCTCTTGTTGAAAGTGGTCAGGCGATGACGCGCACGCGTGGCTTCACGCGCAAGCGTGGCTTGCTCGGCTCGCGGTGAGCGCCCTGAGCGAAGTAGCGGGCAGCCCATGCGGCGCGGCGCTCGTCGTTGCTGCGGGGGCGAATGGCTTCGTTCGTGCGGGTGTTCATCAGGGACGTGTTCATGCGCGGTCCTCGGAATAGGCGCCACGCGCAGCGGTATCAGCAGGCGAGGGGGTCACCTGTCCGCTGCACGTGGCGGTTGAAAGGGTGCTGACCGCAGCACGATCCAGGGGGTGATCTACCGGAGGGAGGGCCGGCGCCGCGGTCAGCGTTGAAAAGTGACGCGCGTACAGTCGAGCGGCACGGGCCTGCTCTTCTTCGTCGCGCTTGATGCGGAGCGTCTCGACCAGAGCGACGGCGGTACGCTGCTCTGGCGTCCAGTCGGGACAGTCCATGAAGTTGGCGGGGCTGCTCACGCGACATCCCTCCACGCCAGCACCGCATTCCGTGCCGCCAGCTCGCAGCCGACAGCCGCCTCGATCAGCCGCAGCTGCCAGCGCGGCGTCATCGCGATCTGCCGGATCCACGTGTACGCGCCCGGGTCACGCCGACGCCGCTGGCGGGCATAGCGCAGCCGCAGCAGTGGGTCGCGGTAGCCGTCGGCGATGTAGCCGGAGCCGTCGCACAGCGAGCATGTCGCGGACGTGCACAGCTCGGGCTGCCAGTGGTCGCGGTCGATCACGCCGGAGCCAGCACAGCGCGGGCAGGGGGCAAGGCCGGAGCCATCGGGGTGCTTCGGTAGGCCGCGGTCGGCGCGCGAGGGATAGGCTTCGCGGACTTCGTGGCGGCGGGCGTACCAGCTGGCGCGGTTCATGGCGCGCTCCCAGCGTGGGCGAGGGCGTCGATTTCAGTAATTTTGTCTCGGCACCTGTTCGACTCGTCGAGCCAGTACTGCCCTTTTTCGTAGTAGCGTTCGGCTTGCTCGACTTTCCCGGATTCACGACAAGCGTTGCCGTTAGCGAGCGCGTTACTGCCGTGTGTGTCCGCATGCAACATTCGCTGCACCAACCTCGCGCGGCGCGCCGCCAGCACATCCACCGGCCCGCTCATGCCAGCCACCCAAGCCGATCAGCCGCCAGCACCAGCCCGATCACCAGCAGCAGCGTCCAGAGAGACGAGCCCACGGCCACAAGCCACAGCGGTGCGGGCGGAGGCGGGGTCTCGTCCTCGCACTCCGCGCAGCCGGATGCGTCGTTCTCGCGGATACGGTCCAGCAGGGCGTCGACCTGCAGGGCAGCCGCGGTGCGCTCGAAGCGCTCGCGTTCGGCGTCCAGCTCGCGCTGCTGCATGCGGTAGCGCAGGATGGCGCGCTGGCTGAGCGTGGCGCCGATGTGAGGGGTGGGGCGGGCGTACATGGCTCAGCCACCCCGCGCGGCGAGGCAGCGGGACGCGGCCTCGGTGATCGCATCGGCGTACGCCATCGCCTGTTCGGGGGTCAGCACAGTGTCGTCGGCGAGGACGGCATTCATGAACCTGCCGAGCGTGACGCCCTCGGTGGTCGCTTTGGCGTCGAGGGCAAGCTCGCCGCGAATCTGGATGGGGCTGGATTCCCAGATGATGCTCATCGTTCTCTCCCTGGCCGGTGATGGCTTGGGAGTGATTACACACCACGTTTACTTACCGTGTCAACACCCTGTTTAGTTTATTTTGCGACCGACCACAAAAAAGCCCGCCGGAGCGGGCTCGGTGGGCTAGGGCAGGGTGCAGTTAGTGGATGAACTTCGCAGCGGTGAAGGCAAGCGAAGCCAAGATCAGAGCCGTCGCCACGAACCACTTAATCAAGGTGGACTCCATTGTGCTCAGCTCAACCTTGGTCGCCATGGTCTTGTCGACATGATCAAGCTTGGTTTCGATGGCAACAAGCCGCTCACGCACAGTGGTCATCGTTTCTTCGAGTTTGAGGACGCGAGCTTCCATAAGGGGATCATGGGGTCCGTTACCGCCTCCGTCAACTGGAGCTTTGTATTCAGTTACCGGAAGGTCGGGGTATAGAGGGTGCAAGGTTCCCATCACGGTTCCTCCGTGATCGCCGGGGCGGGCTGGTTCCATTCATCAAACACGGACCGTTCCATCATCCAGATGTTTCCACAGTTTGAGCACGAAAGTACGTAAGTGGGAACGAAATAAGTAGGGTCGACCGCTGCGTCGGTTAAGGCCACAGGTAGTCCGGTTGCAGGCGCGAGTGGCGTCGACGTTAGCATTCGCCACGTGGGGTTGCCGCATCGGTCGCAAGTAGTTTTGACGCTCTTGGCTTTGTGAAAGGCCGCGATCTGCTCGACCGTTATCGGCGCATACGTTGTTGCTTCCGTACTCATCAATCCTCCTGCAGTTCCACCAGGCTATCCCGCCAGTCCCCATCGAAGCCGAAGTGCGGCGCGGGCAGGATCTCACCGAACCAAAAGTTGGTGAACGGGGCGACATCCGGCACGCAAAACCAGTGCGCCTCGCACGCCTCCCCTTGTTGCCAGCGCCCCACATCACCCGCCCGCCGCGCGCCTTCTTTTTTCCATCGGCCCCAGGGCGAAGATCGCCGGGCGCTGCATTGGCGGATCCTTCACGGGCGGTGGTTCCTTGACGACTTCCAAATTAGGCCTTGCGGCGTACTCCGTGGGCCACTTTTTTCGTACCAGTGCCTTCAACCGGCACACCGCCACCTCGTCCATCGTCGCCCCCTGTTGGCGTCATGATTGCTGCGAGTTTCCGCCCGAACTGGACCCACTCGTCCTGTGTCGGTCTAGCGGACATCGCCGTGCGCATCTCGTAGACGAGCACAAATCGTGCCGCACAAGTTTCGTCCTCAAGGGAGAACTTGCGACCTTCGTCTTGCTCGAGCTCACGCAGCGCCCGATGCGTCTCGGCAATCATCACGGGGTCAAGTCGCAGGGGTTGCGAATGGACGGCGTACGTGCCTTTTTGGTCCCTGACGCCGGCCACGCGAGCACCTTTGCCGGTCATCACCCAGACGGCGTCACAACCGTAGACGTCCTGCGCCGACAGAGCCCCGGACTGGGATATGCCTCGCGCCTCCCAATTGTTCAGGGTTTGCGCCGAAATATTGAGCCGCCTTGCCACCTTGGCCGGCGCGTCGTCTCCGACCTCGCTGGCCACGGAGTAGAGGCGTCGAATCGACGCATGTATGGCCTTTCCCGTCATGGGGGTCATTGTCGGGAGAGTAAACAACCCGTTGTTACACGGGATGTTGACTGATGTGCTAAACATGGTGTGTAATCCGCCCATGAATGCACATCCCGACAAAAAGGTGATCGCCGATCTCGGTGGCCCTGCAGAGGTCGCCCGAAAGCTGGGTCTTGATCCCACCAATGGTGGCGTCCAGCGCGTCCAGAACTGGATGACGCGAGGCATTCCCTCGGCGGTTCGACTGGCCCACCTGAAGCTCTTTGGGGGCGCACCAGCCAAGCCAGCCGAGCAGGGAGCAGAGCCCATGAAGCAGGCGGGCTAGGGCGTGCGCCCGTCTGCCTTCGGCTTGTTGGACTGCTCCGCCATCCACTCGGCGAACGTCGGCCCGTCCATTTCCTCGGCTTCCAGCAGCCATTCCAGCAGTTGTTCCGGCGTCGGTTTGTCGGGCATGCGCAAGGGTCTCGGTTTGGTTGCTGATCATGGACTTTTTTTTACCCGAAATAGCTTGTCCGCCGCTGTACCCGGCCCGCGGACCGAAACGTAATGCAGGGGCAACCGATGCAAAACGAGGCACAGATTCCCATGTTCGTGGACGATCTGAACGAAGCGATCCGGGCCACCGTCAACGCCCTCGGCGGCATGAAGGTGGTGGGCGTGGAGTTGAAGCCGGAGAAGTCCGCGGTCGACGCCGGCAAGTGGCTGGCCGACTGCCTCAACACATCGAAGCGCGACCGGCTCGACCCCGACCAACTGGCCTACATCCGCCGCAAAGCCCGCTCCGCCGGTTGCCACATCCTGGCCTCCTACGAGATGCGTGACGCCGGCTATGCGCGGCCCGTGCCGATTGCTCCCGAGGACGAGGCAGCAGAGCTACAGCGAAAGTTCATCGCCGGTGTGAAGGCGCTGGAGACGCTGCAGAAGGAGATGGTTCGCAACATGTCGGTGAGGTCGGTCGCGTGAACACGATCATCGACCACCGCGATCACGACCAGCACGAGAGCAGGTTGACGCTTGAACAGCGCCTGCGCCAACCCGTGTTCGACCTGAAGATCGCCCAGCAGGTACGCGAAAAGATGCGTGCTCAAGGCATGCGCGTCCCGCTGACTGATGCGGAGGAGTTTGCTGAGGCCGAGCGGCGCTTCAGGGAAAGCACGTCGCCGGATCGCCGCGACTCGCTTAGCGTCTACGAGCAGGCAGAGCGCGACTACCACCACCACAACCGAACGCTGGACGGGCAGTCATGAGCCAGCATACCGAAGCCTGGTTCGAACGCAGGAACGCCCAGGCGCGGGAATGGCTCGCGCTGGCCAGCAAGATCCACACACCGGAAGAGTTGGCCGCGGCGCGCGCTGCGCTGGCCACGGCGCCTGAAGAGTTGCAGCCCGAGCTGACTCTCACACCAGCACGTCAAGAGAGGCGCACGGCGTAATGGCCCGGATTCGCAGTATCAAGCCGGAGTTTTGGACCTCCGAACAGGTCATGGACCTTTCGCCGAACGCTCGGCTCATGTTCATCGGTCTGTGGAATTTCTGCGACGACGCTGGAATTCACCCGGCCAGCACGAAGCGCCTCAAGGCGGAAATCTATCCAGCGGACGACGTACGTTCGGAGGATGTTCGCCGAATGATCGACGAATGCATAAATGTCGGTCTTCTGAGCGAGTACGAAGTGGACGGAGAAGCCTTCTGGATCGTTACAGGATGGCATCACCAGAAGATTGACCAGCCCTCGTTCAAGTATCCACACCCTGATGGTAGCGTGCCCGATGGCCCCGCCAAGCGTCGTCAATCGAACAAGAATCAGGCAAAAAGCGATCAATCTGCAAAAGTGTTCGCCGAACGTTCACCCCCGGAAGGGAAGGGAGAGGAAGGGAAGGGAAGGGAGAGGAAAGAGCTTACCCCTACCCCTAAACCTTCCAGCGAAAGGCTCCCGCTCGAACTGACCGGCGACGAAGACGCAACCAGCCAACGTGATCCGCTGCAGCCGATCCTCGACGCCTACCACCAGCTGCTGCCGAAGTGCGAGCGTGTCGAAGTCCTGAACCCGAAGCGCCGCAAGCGCCTGCTCGCCGCGGTGAAGCTGGCGAAGTCGGTCTGCAAGTCGCAGCAGTGGCCGTACGACGCCGGTGGGTTCTGGGCAGCCTACTTCGGCGAGTGCGCCACCGACCCGTGGATGCGCGGTGAGGTGCCGAACCCGAAGAACCTGCGCTGGCGCCAGAACCTCGACGTGCTGCTCGCCGAAGACCGCTTTGCCGGGGTGATGGATCGCGCCATCGGCGCCATGCGAGGTGACGCATGAACGCCATCGTCCATGCCGAGGGCGCCGTGCTGGGAGCCTGCCTGTGCAGCGCCGACGCCTACTGGCGCGTGGCTGATCTGCTCACACCGGACGACTTCGCCGGCCCGGGCCACCGCAAGATCTACGCGTTGATCACCCAGCTGGCCCGCGAGGAATCCCCGTTCGATGCGGTGACCATCGGCGACGCCGCGCCGCAGCTCGGTCAGTTGGCGATCGAACTGGCCAATGCCGAAGGCTGGCGCACGGCGAACGTCCGCGCCTACGCCGAAATCGTGACCAACGCGGCCGTGGCTCGCCGCGTGAAGCTCGCCGGCCAGGAGATCGCGCGCCTCGAAGGTCCGGACGTGCTCGGCCAGGCCCAGCAGATCATGGGCGCCTGCCTGCCGCGGCACATCGGCCAGGTGAAGCATATTCGCGAGTTCATCCGCGCCTCGGTGATGGAACTGCAGCGCCGCGTTGACGCCAAGGGCGAGATGACCGGCATCCCGACGAGCCTGCAGGGGCTCGATGATCTCACCTGCGGCTGGCAAGACGGCGACCTGATCGTGATCGCCGCACGCCCCTCGGTCGGCAAGACCGCGTTCACCATCCAGGCGCTAACCAACGCCTGCCGGCACGGTAAGCACGCACTGTTCTTCAGTCTGGAAATGACCGGCGTCAAGATCGCCGACCGCGTGCAGGCCCACGTCGCCCAGGTCAACGCCGCCGGCATGAAGCGCCCGGAGCTGTTCGACAACGCCGACTTCGGCGCGCTGTTCAACGCGGCCGCGGAGATCGCCGAGCTGCCGCTGCACATCGACGAGACCCCCGCGCTCACCGTCGAAGCCCTCTGCGCTCGAGCGCGCCAGCTGCACGCCACCCAGCACGTCGACCTGATCGCCATCGACTACCTCACGCAGATGACCCCGCCATCCGGGAAAAACCTGTCGACCGCCGACGCGCTGCAGATCATCACCCGCGCACTGAAGTCACTGGCCAAGGAACTGAACGTCCCGGTGATCCTACTGAGCCAGCTCAACCGTGACGGGGAAGGGCACCGCCCAGGACTCAAGGCGCTGCGCGATTCAGGCGCCATCGAGCAGGACGCGGACGTGGTGATCTTCCTGCACCGGCCAGACACTGAGGACAAAGAACACGTCGTGCTTATCGTGGAAAAGCAGCGCGACGGCGAGACAGGCGACATCCACCTGCACGCCAACATGCGCCACCAGCGATTCACCGAAACCGACGCACCGGTGCGAGAGGCGAGTCGCGCCCCGACAAACATGCGCGGCTACGGCCAGCGCGCCCGCAGCGCCGGAGGATGGAATGGCTACAACGAGTGAGTTTCGTCAGCCCCAAAGAGGCACCCTATGAGTACACCCCAACACCGCTCCAACCCACTGAACCGCCGCAAGCGCGACGAGAACCTGCCCGTCGGCAACGTCTCCGGCAAGGGCCAGGGCAGCGGCAATGCCTCGCGCAGAATCGCCGCGCTGCTGCAGGACGAGCCGACACTGCTGGTTGCTGTCGCGGACGACGGCCAGATCTTCGCGGTAGAGGCGGATGGGCTGCGAGCGCAAGCGATCACCGCGCAGTACCCGCACTGGATTGTGGGACTGTATACGCGGCAGCTGTCCAGCTGGTCGATCGGGAACGATCTGCGGGTCAGGGCGAAGGAATTGGGGAGGAAGGCGGCTTGAACGCGAATCCCGCCACCATCGCGCCCGCGCGAACCATCGCCAGCCCGGTAACGCTGGTGCTTCCGTACCCGATCAGCGAAAACCGCTACTGGGCGACGCGCGTCATCAAGCTCAAGAAAACCGGCAAGTGGGCGTCGATGACCTACGTGACGCCGGAGGCGGACGCGTACCGGCAGCAGGTGGCCCTGCTCGCGCTGCAGGCTGGCGTGCGCAAGCCGATAGTCGGCCGAACGCTAATCACCCTCGACCTCTACCCACATCGCCCGCTCGATTGGGCGAAGCGGGCGCGCAAGGATCCGGACGGCTGGGCGGACACCGTACAGTGCATCGACCTCGGCAACTCTGAGAAGGTGCTTTGCGATGCGCTGAACGCTATCGCCTGGCTCGACGACAAGCAGCTGTGGGACATCCACAAGCGCAAGCACGAGCCCGACGAGCACGGCGCCCGTGTTGTCGTGACGATCTCGCCCATCGTGCGCGAAGCGATCGCGCCGGGGTTGTTCTGATGAACTCCAAACAGCGTCGAACCTATCGCCGCGCACTGCTGCGTGAGTGCATCAGCCTCGGCTTCAAGGTCAAACCGTACACCTCGATCGTCACGCTTCGCGGGCTGATCGCCACGGCGTACGCAGGGGAGTACTGATGCGCACCCGCCCACCCCGCGAAACCATCGCCCCGAAGCTCCTGCCGCACCTGGGCGAGCCGATCGACGCCTACACGCTGGCCGATCGCATCGGCACGACGTTCACCGGCTGCGAGTCGGCACTACGTGCGATGCAGCGCCGCGGGCTGGTGCGGAAGATCGTGCGGCGCGAGAAGGGCGAGTTCATCGCGCATCACTGGGTGCGGGTATGAACGACACCATCACCTGCGCCACCTGCCGCTACTTCAAGCCCGACGCGAACAATCCGGCCGCGGCGATGGGTCGCTGCTACGCCGATGCCCGACACGGCTACTTCTTCGCGAACGAACACCATCGGTGCGCGGATCACGCCTCGGAGCCGCAGGCGAAGTTGGAGAGCTCGCCGCATGAGTGAACTCAAACCACCCGGTTCTTTCAGCGGCGGGCCCATCGAGGATTTCTCGGATGGTTGGGCGCTGATTGCTTTCGTTGGCCACCGCGGGCACTACTGGCGCGAAATCACAAACGGCCTGCGTCGACAGGGCATCGTGACCGATGACGATCTGCGCGTGTACCGCTCACTCTGCGGCGTCACCGGCAGCGCCTCATCACGAGCGAAGGCGATGAACGTCGGCAACTGGCCGGTGTGCAAGCACTGCCAGAAGAAGGCGCCGCGCTGGCTGCGCAAAGAGGAGCGGGCGACGTGTTGGAGCGATCCGGCGGTAAGGGCGCTGTTCCGGTGAACGACCACCACACGCGCCCCGAACGCTCCGCCGAGTTCGCCATTGCGCGCAGGCACCTGGCGGAGGTCTACCGCGATCCCTGCGCGCACTGCATGCATCGCGAGGTGGTGCTGGGCAAGGCGATCTGTCCCACCGTCGGCAGGGCTTTCCCGCGCTGCACCAGTACGCCGGGCCTGCAGTTCGAGCCCGATCACAGCACACTCAGGGGATGCATCGATGGCAAAAACGAATGACCTTGAGGTTCGCCTGCACGACTGGTCGCTGGCCTACGGCGGTGGCAGGTACGTCAGCGCGAGCGGCGGTGGGTCGGCCATGTCGTCGATCATTCGGTGGCACGGTCGACCACCATCGGGCTTGGGTGCTGCCGAGGAAACGCCGGCGGCCGATGAAGTCGAGGCAGCCGTGGAGGCGCTTCAGCTGCAGGAAGGCGGGTACGGTCCGGCCAATGTGTTGCGCTGCGAGTACCTGCTGCCAGGCCAGCCGCGTGAGGCGAAACTGCAGAAGCTGGCGCACATCGGGCTGCGGATGGAGAGCCCTCGCTACAGCCAGCACCTGCGCCTGGCGAAGATCCACGTTGCCGGCTGGTTGCGCATCCCTTTCAGCGAGCCGCTGACCGACGAACAGGCGGTGAGCATGCTCGAATTTATCGAGGGGTATTGATTGCGCAACGAAAGTGTGCACAATTCGCCATAGCTCAAAGCTACCTCTACCCGAAAGCCTCGCCCTCACCGGCGGGGCTTTTTCGTTTCCGGAGAAGACCATGCACTACCGCAACGGCCGTGAGGCCAAGAACGGCGACAAGATCGTCCAGCTCGGCACCGGCGGAGCCATCGTGTCCGTCGGCATCCTCTACGAAGCCACTCCGGGCAACGACTACTGCAACGGCTACATCGCGCCGACCATCGGCGGCACAACAACCGTCGCCTGCATGTGCGATTGCCTGCACATGGATGACGTCATGGCCATCCTGGCCGAGAAGGGCCTGGATAAGCGGCCCGAAGGCAAATAACCAACCATTCACCCCTTGCTGCGCGCTCCTAGGTGGATATGTCGGGTAAGAGCCTCGCGCTGACGTCCGATCGCAGCATTTCAACCGCAGGAACCACGATGCTCCAGCTTTCCGCCACGCCCGCGCAGGTCTTGGCGCAGGTCATCGTGCCAACGTTCCAGCATCTGCTGCCGGGCAAGTTCGACAGCAAACCGGCGCGCGTGCAGCTGTTGGCGATCGCGCTGCAGGAGTCTGGGCTCAGGACCCGGCGGCAGGATGGCGGCCCCGCGCGCAGCCTGTGGCAGTTCGAGCAGGGCGGTGGCATCCGTGGCGTGCTCGAGCATCCTTCCTCGCGCCAGTACGCCCGCGCCGTCTGCGCCCTGCAGGCGGTGGCGCCGGTGTCCAGCGATGTGTATGCCGCGTTCCTGAGCGACGACCAGTTGGCCTGCGCCTTCGCTCGCCTGCTGCTGTGGACCGATGCGGCACCGCTGCCGCAGCTGGGCGACGCCGACGGCGCGTGGGCGTGCTACCTGCGCAACTGGCGTCCGGGGAAGCCGCGCCCCGGTGCGTGGGTGGGCAACTATGCCGCGGCACTCGCGGCCGTCACAGGCGCCAACGTATGAGCGACCAGCCCGATATATCGACCGAGAGCTTGAACCGCGAAGTGCACCAGCTTCGCCGCGAAGTCCGGGCGTTGTCGGCCAGCGTGCAGGATCTGGTCGAGGCGTGGCGTACCGCGCATGGCGTCGTACGGTTCGTGAAGTGGATGGGCGGCCTGGCCACCGCCAGCACGGCCCTGTGGGCACTGATCCAACTGGCATGGGCGACGAGAAAATGAAGCTGATCGACGACATCGACGGCCAACTGCTCAAGCTGTGGAAGTTCTGGTCGGTGCGGTGGGGTGTCGTCTCCGCCGCATGCTCCGGCACAGTTGCGGCCTACGAGGGCTTCAAGGCCATGGACGCCGCCCTGGTGCGGTGGGTTCCGGAACAGGCCATCGGTGTGCTGGTGCTGGCTGCCGTGCTGTGCACCTTCGCCAGCATCCTGTCCCGTGGGATCTCGCAGCCCAAGTTGCGCGAGCCGCAGGACGACGACAACGCGGAGCATGCGTGATGAATACGTTCGACTGGGTGGTATGCGGCATCGCCGGCGTCGGCCTTGTTGGTTGGTTGCTGCTGCGCTGGATCATGAGCGACAAGGACTCGCTGCGCTGATGCCCGCCACCATCGAATCCAAGCTGATCGCGCTCGGGGCGGTGATTCTGCTGCTGCTCGGCGCCTACGCGTGGGCGCATCACCGCGGCGCGGTATCGCAGCAAGTCGTCGACGCCGCCGTGATCGCGCAGAAAAACCAGGCGCTTGACGCCGCGGGCACCTCGCTTGCCAACGCCGCCGCCGCGCTGCGTGCCGCCAGCGCCGCCACAATTGCCAACCGTGACGCCGCGGCAGCGGCCCGCGCCAGCGCCGATGCCGCCAAGAAGCACGCGGACGAGGCCAAGCAGGCGCTGATCGCCGCGAACGCCGCATGGCAGGCCAAGTTCAAGGCGGCACAGCACGCGAAGGGGTGCGAAACCCTGCAGGAGCTGCTATGTCCCGCCGTCTTCCCTTACTGATCCCCGCGCTGCTGGTGCTCGCCGGCTGCCAGAGCGTTCCGGTGCAGCCGCAGCTCCCGAAGACCGTCTACGTCGAGGTCGACAAGTTCGTGCCGCTCGATCCAACCCTGCTCGACGACTGCCCGATCGCGGTACCGGCGAATCGTACCGTGCACGAGGCGGTTGCTGTTGCCAATGCCCGCAAGCTCTCGCTGGAGCGCTGCAACGAAGACAAGGCGGCGATCCGTGCCGCCCAGCCGAAGGGGCACTGACATGTTCACCTTCGTCGTGATCCTGATCGCCGCCCTGGTGCTGGTCGGCCTGGTCGTGTGGCTGCTGGCCGAGATCAACGCTGACCGCAAGTGGCAGGCCAGCGTCAAGCCCACCGTGCCCGGCCCGAGCGAGCGGTTGCCGCCGAAGAGTGATATCTGATCATGGCTCGACCGACTTCATTCAAACCCGAGTTTGTGGGCCAGGCGAAGCGATTGGCATCCGTGCTGGGCGCCACAGACGCCGAGGTCGCAATGTTCTTCGGCAAGGACGAACGTACGATCAACCGATGGAAGCTGCAATTCCCTGAGTTCAGCAAGGCGCTCAAGGTCGGCAAGGCGCCGGCAAACGAGCGCGTGAAGCGCTCGCTGTACTTGCGCGCCATCGGCTACTCGCACGAGGCCGAAGAGGTGTTCTGCAGCAACGGCAAGGTAACCCGGGTCAAGACGGTCAAGCATTACCCGCCGGACACGGGTGCCATCGTGTTCTACCTCTGCAACCGCGATCCCGAGAACTGGAAGCAGAAGCAGCAGCACGAGCTGACCGGAAAGAACGGCGGCCCGATCCAGTCAATCACCTCGCCGCTGTCCGCCGAGGAACTGCGCACCATCGCTGCGGAAATGGCCGCCAAGGTCTAGCCAGTGGAGTTCAGCGCGAAAGAGCGCTACGCCGCGGCGGCGCTGGCGCGGGAGGATCTGTACTTCTTCAGCCGCTGGATGTTCCTGCAGCGCCGCGGCTATCAGTGGATTCGCGGCCAGCACCACAAGGTGCTCTGCGACGCCCTGATGCGGGTGTTCAACGGTGAGTGCAAGCGCCTGATCATCAACATTCCGCCGCGCTACTCCAAGACGGAGCTGGCGGTGGTCAACTTCATGGCCTGGTGCCTCGGCAAGGTGCCGGATGCCGAGTTCATCCACACCAGCTACTCGGGGAGGCTGGCCGGCAACAACGCCTGGCAGGCACGCGAACTGGTCGGCAGCAACGAATACCGGGAGGTGTTCCCGGGCACGATGCTCCGCGGCGACAGCGCGGCGAAGGACGAGTGGCGCACCACGGAAGGCGGCATCGTCTACGCGGTCGGTGCCGGCGGCACGATCACCGGCTACGGCGCCGGCAAGCACCGGCCCGGGTTCGGTGGCGCCATCCTGATCGATGACCCGCACAAGGCCGACGAGGCCCGCAGCGATGTCATCCGCCAAGGCGTGATCGAGTGGTTCCAGAACACACTGGAGAGCCGCAAGAACGACCCGCAGAACACGCCGATCATCGTGATCATGCAGCGCCTGCACGAGAGCGACCTGGCGGGCTGGCTGCTGGCCGGCGGCAACGGGGAGACATGGGAGCACGTCTGTCTGCCAGCGATCACCGAGCAGGGCAACGCGCTCTGGCCGGAGAAGCACGGCATCGAAGAGCTGCGCCGGATGCAGACGGCGTCGCCCTACACCTTTGCCGGGCAGTACCAGCAGTCGCCATCCACGCCGGAAGGCAACGTCATCAAGCCGGATCAGCTGGAGACGATCGAGGCGCTGCCGGCGTCTGGCATCCACTGGGTGCGGGCATGGGATCTGGCGTCGACGGCACCGAAGCACGGCACCGACCCGGATTGGACGGTGGGAGCGAAGTGGGGCAAGGATCGCGCCGGCCGGTTCTACATCGGCGACGTGGTTCGCATGCGCGGCAGTCCCGACGAGGTCGAGGCGACGATCGTCAATACCGCGGCACGGGACGGCAAGTCGGTGCGCATCTCGATCCCGCAGGATCCGGGCCAGGCCGGCAAGTCCCAGGTGCTGTACCTGAGCAAGAAGCTGGCCGGCTACCGGGTCAGCTCCAGCACGGAAACAGGTGACAAGGTGACCCGCGCGGAGCCGATGGCCGCGCAGATCAACGTGGGCAACGTGAGCATGCTCAAGGCGCCTTGGAACGACGCGCTGGTGGCTGAGATGCGGGTCTTCCCGAACGGAACGCACGACGACCAGGTCGACGCCGGCAGTCGCGCCTTCAACGAATTGACCGCGAAAGCGGGCCCGATGCAGATCTCCGACGAACTCCTGAGACGCGCATGATGACCTTCCGCGACTGGTTCAAACCGAAGTCCACCGCTTCGGTGAGCCCGGCTGCGCCGAAGAAGCGCGCGCGCATGAAGATCAGCCCGGCGGCGCTGGCACTGGCGAACCAGAAGCCCGAGCCGGAGAAGTTTGAGCTGAAGCGCTACGAGCCGGCGCCGGGCGTGGTCCCGGCTGAACAGCTGCAAGCCGTGCTGGCGCAGGACGCGACGCCTTACGACTACCTCAACCAGTGCGGTGGGTTCGGCGGCTACTCCGGCTTCCCGGGCTATCCGTACCTTTCCGATCTGGCGCAGTTGCCCGAATACCGCAAGATGTCCTCGACGCTGGCCGAGGAGATGACGCGCAAGTGGATCAAGCTGACCTCCAGCGGTGAGGGCGACAAGTCCGACCGGATCAACAAGATCGAGGTGGCGCTGCGACGATTCGGCATCCGTGAGCTGTTCCAGAAAGTGGCTGAGGATGACGGCTACTTCGGTCGCGGGCAGATCTACATCGAGGTCAAGACGCCGGCGGGCATTCTGGCCACCGATGACGCGGCGGAGCTGCAGACGCCACTGTTCGTGTCCGACAAAAAGGTGGCGAAGGGATCGCTGGTCGCGTTCCGCAAGGTCGAGCCTATGTGGACGTATCCCGGCCTCTACAACTCGACCAACCCGCTGGCCAAGGACTTCTACAAACCCACGACCTGGTTTGTGATGGGCAAGACCGTGCACACCAGCCGGATGATCATGATCATCTCGCGCCCCGTGCCGGACATGCTGAAGGCAGCCTACAGCTTCGGCGGCCTGTCGATGTCGCAGCTGGCCAAGCCCTACGTCGACCACTGGTACCGCACCCGCGACAGCGTGTCCGACATCGTGCATTCGTTCTCGGTCAGCGGGTTCTTGACGAACATGCAGGCGACGCTTACCGGCGATGCCGGCGGCGCAGACGACTTCTTCAAGCGCGTGGAACTGTTCAACCGCACCCGCGACAACCGCGGCGCGATGGTGCTGGACAAGGAATCCGAGGAATTCTTCCAGTTCAACACCCCGCTGTCCGGGCTGGATGCGCTTCAGGCACAGTCCCAGGAGCAGATGTCGTCCGTCAGCAGCATTCCGCTGGTCAAGCTGACCGGCATCACTCCGGCGGGGCTCAACGCCTCAAGCGATGGCGAGATCCGCGTCTTCTATGACGACGTGCACTCCGATCAGGAGCGCGACTTCCGCGAGCCCCTGAAGCGCGTCATCGATCTGATCCAGCTGGACGAGTTCGGCGACATCGACCCGGACATCGACTTCGTGTTCGAGCCGCTGTATCAGCTGACCGAGGCCGAGATAGCCGATACGAACAAGACCGAGGCCGAGACCGACGCCGTGCTGATCACTGCTGGCGTCATCACCACGGACGAGGCACGGGCCCGCATCGCCTCCGACCCTGACGGCGCCTACAACTCACTGGTCTTGAACGACGACCTGGACGACGACGACAGCGAGGAAGAGGAAGGCGATGGCGAGGAGGGTGCGGACACTCAGGGCGTGGAGAAGTAGGCCGTGGCCACCTTGCGCCAAGTCACGCGCCCGAAGGATGCGCCGCAGCTCCCCGTCGTGCGCGGCAATGCCGGCATCCACGCCTGGTACCGCCAGAAGCTGGAGAAGGCCGTCGCGGAGATGCACAAGTCGTTCGTGTACTGGCTGACCGCCGAGTACAAGGGCGAGGTGCTGGCGCGGGACGACAGCCCGGCATCGGCCATGCGTGCCGCACTGGCCCGGCTGGGCCGGCGCTGGCAGAAGAGCTTCGACGAGCTGGCCGTGACGCTCTCGAAGCGACTGGCCGAGAAGGTACTACTGCACTCCGATACCGCGCTGAAATCGGGGCTGCAGAATCAGGGCTTTACGGTGAAGTTCACCATGTCGGCGCCGATGAACGACGCCTACCAGGCGGTGATCGGCGAACAGGTCGGCCTGATCAAGTCCATCGCCTCGCAGCACCTGACCGAGGTCGAGGGGCTGGTGATGCGGTCGGTGGCGCGCGGCCGGGATCTCGGCAGCCTGACCGCCGAACTGAAGAAGCGGTACGGCATCACCCAGCGCCGCGCGGCGTTCATCGCGCGCGACCAGAACAACAAGGCGTCCAGCACCCTGCAGGCCGCGCGACAGCAAGACATCGGCATCACCGAGGGCACGTGGCGCCACTCGCACGGCGGCAAGCATCCCCGCCCGGAACACCTGGCCGCCGACGGCAAGCGCTTCAAGCTCGCCGAGGGGATGTGGATGCCGAAGGAAGGCCGGCACGTGATGCCGGGCGAAGACCCGAACTGCCGCTGCGGATGGACGCCGGTGCTGCCCGGGTTCGACTGACCATGAGGAATCAACCGATGAAGACTGACCGGCTCGCGCTGGATCGCGCCACCGTGCGCCGGATGGACGTCGACGGCCGTATGCACGTCGAGGTCTCGCCGATCAGCAAGGCGAACGTCTGCCCGTACTACGGCCGCGAGATCCCGAACAGCGAAGCGCTGGACCTGGACCCAGGCAAGGTCTACATGCTGCTGCGCGACCCCGTGGAGCTAGCCAAGGCGGCGCCGACGTTCAACGGCATCCAGCTGATGCAGCGGCACATCGCCGTCAGTGCCGCGGACGCGCAGAAATACGACGTGGTCGGCTGCCTCGGCAACGATGCGGTGTTCGATCCGCCCTACCTCAAGAACTCGCTGACCGTCTGGGACGCGAGCGCGATCGCCGGCATCGAGACCGGCGAGCAAAGAGAGCTGTCGTCCTCGTATCGCTACGTGGCCGACATGACACCTGGCGATTACGAAGGCGTCCCGTACGACGGGCGCATGACGGACATCGTCGGGAATCACGTCGCCCTGGTCGAGGCCGGGCGCGCAGGTGCTGACGTCATTGTCGGCGATTCACAACCACTGGAGTTCACATCCATGAAATTGAGCCACAAGTCGGTCGCCATGCGCGCGGCCCTTGGCGCTTACCTGCGGCCGCTTCTGGCTCAGGACGGCGCCATTCCCCAGCTCCGCGCCATCGTGCGCGGCAACAAGAAGCCCGAGTTCCTGGCGATGGATGCCAAGTCGGTCTTCGCCGGCAAGGTCGACATCGACGTCGAGGCGCTGACCCGCGTGCTGCAGCTGGCATGCGATGAGGCCGAAGAGGATCCGGACGACAAGAAGGCCAAGGACGAAGACGACGAGACCGCCGAGGAAAAGGCGGCGCGCGAGAAGAAGGAAAAGGAAGAGGCCGACGCCAAGGCAGCCAAGGACGAGGAAGATGAAGAGGCCCGGAAGAAGGCGGATGCGGACGGCAAGAAGGCCAACGACGCCGCCATTCGTCTGGCCGCCGACAACGCCCGCACCAGTGCCCTGAGCGAGTTCCGCGCCATCCGTCAGGCCGAGCAGGACGTGCAGCCGCTGGTCGGTGCCGTGGTCGCCATGGACTCGGCCGAAGAGATCTACCGCTTCGCGCTCGACTCCGTCGGCATCGAGAACAAGGGCGTGCACGCGTCCGCCCTGCCGACCCTGGTCAGCATGGCCAAGGAACGCAAGGCCGCCCCGGCGCCGCGCGTCGCGATGGACGCCTCCCATGCGAGCGATTTTGCTGCCCGCTTCCCCAACGCCACCAAGCTCGTGAGGGCCTAAGCCATGCCTTTCCAGACTCAAGTCAACATCACTCCGGCCCCTGCGGTCGCTGGTGATTTCGCCTCCGCCAACCCGAACGCCAGTGTCCTGGCCGGTCCCGGCGCGTTCGTCGCCGGTGCCGCTGGCGCCAATGTCGGCCTGTTCGGCTGGGCCGATGCCAACGGCCTGGTGACCAACGCCGGCAGCGGCGCCCCGACCGGCTTCATCCACCGCGACATGCAGGCGCTGATCGTGACCTGGCTGGCCGAGGCGTCGATGAACATCCCGGTCGGCCAACCGGTGACGCTGATGTCCGCGGGCGACTTCTGGGCCAAGACCCTGACCGTCGCCACCGTCGGGCAGAAGGTGTTCGCTTCCAACACCGACGGCACGGTCAAGACCGGCGCGGCGGGCGCGACGATCGCCGGCTACACCGAAACCAAATGGTTCGTGGGCAGCGCCGCCGCCGCCAACGAGCTCGTCAAGATCACCACCTGGAACTGATGCCATGACTCTCAACTTGCAGCAGGAAATCCGCGAGCTGCGTGCACGCGGCATCGAACTGGGTGACTTCCGGGGCTACACGAACCCGCAGTTCGCCCACGACATCAACCTGGCCATGGATGCGCAGCCGGGCCTGATCACCGTCAGCAATGCCGGCATCCCGGCGTTCCTGGCCAACTACATGGATCCGGAAGTGGTCCGGGTCCTCGTGGCTCCCATGAAGGCCACCGAGATCATCGGCGAGGCCAAGAAGGGTGACTGGACCACGCTGACCGCGCAGTTCCAGGTGGTGGAGTCGACCGGCGAAGTGTCGAGCTACGGCGACTACAGCAACAACGGCCAGTCCTCGGCGAACGTGAACTGGGTGCCGCGTCAGTCGTACCACTTCCAGACCGTCACCCGCTGGGGTGAGCGCGAGATGGAGATGGCCGGCGAGGCGCGGATCGACTTCGCCCAGAACCTCAACATCGCCTCGGTGCTGACCATCAACAAGGCGGCGAACAAGATCGCCTTCTTCGGCGTCGCCGGCCTGCAGAACTACGGCCTGCTGAATGACCCGTCGCTTCCGGCCGGCATCACGCCACTCGCGCCGGTGGCGCCCTCGACCGGCACCACCTGGGCCCTGAAGGATGGACAGGGTGTCTACGACGACATCCGCGCGCTGTATGGCCAGCTGGTGACCCAGATGAAGGGACTGGTCGATCGCGACACGCCGATGACGCTAGGGCTGTCGCCGGAGAGCGAGGTCAACCTGACCAAGACGAACCAGTACAACGTCAACGTCAGCGACCAGCTGAAGAAGAACTTCCCGAACCTGCGGGTGGTGTCGGCGGTGGAGTATTCGGCGGCCGGTACCGGCACCACCGAGCTGATGCAGTTGATCGTGGATGAGGTCGACGGTCAGAAGACGGCCTTCGTCAGCTTCACCGAGAAACTGCGGGCGCACCCGGTGCTGGTGAAGCTGTCCAGCTTCCAGCAGAAGAAGTCCGCGGGCTCGTGGGGCGCCATCATCCGTCGCCCGGTGGCGATCGCGTCGATGTACGGCATCTGACGCCAGCCGCCAAGCAACACCTCCCCGAAGCCGCGTCGAGCGGCTTTTTTGTGCCCGCAGCAATGCGGGCGCTTCTTTTTCCGAGGTACCTCCCATGGCAAACGTTATCGTCGGCTGCAAGCTGCCGCACGGCCTGATCATCAAGACCGGCGGCAAGTCGGTCACCCTCAACGGCGCCAACAGCTCGCGCATTATCGGCGGCTACGGCCTCACCCCGGTGGACAAGGACTTCTTCGACGCGTGGAAGGCCGAATACGCCACCTTCACGCCGCTGAAGGATGGCCTGATCTTCGAGCAGGCCAACGAGCGCTCGGCCGTCAGCCAGGCGAAAGAGCAGGAAGAGATCACGTCCGGCCTTGAGCCGCTGGCTCTCGACAAGCCGGCAGCAGGCGTCAAGGCCGATTCGTACGAAGGCAAGCCGGCGTCCGAGGAAGACTGATGGCCACGGGTATCGTCGTCTTCGATCCGGCGGCCTTCAAGGTCCGGTACCCGGAGTTCGCCAGCGTCAGCGATACGCTGCTGCAGGCGTACTTCGACGAGGCGACGATCTACCTGGCCAACACCGAGGACAGCCGCGTGCAGGACGTCGCCCAGCGCGGCGTGCTGCTGAACATGCTGGTGGCCCACATCGCCATGCTCAATGCCGGCGCCAACGGTCAGCCCGCGTCGCCGCTGGTCGGCCGCGTCAACACCGCCACGGAAGGCTCGGTGTCGGTCGGCACGGACATGGGTGTGGTGCCGTTCACCGCGGCGTGGTTCCTGCAGACGAAGTACGGCGCGTCGTTCTGGCAGGCCACGGCGCGCTACCGGACGATGCAGTACGTGCCGGGGCGTTCGTATCCGGGCGCTGGCTTCGGCTATCCGAGGATCCACTGATGGCAGTCATCGGCATGACCGGCGGCGACGGCCTGAAGCGGCGTCTCGAGGAGATCCGCAGGGGACTCGGGCAGGGCGAGGAGCTGCGCCTTGGGTTCCTGGAAGGGTCGACGTACCCGGACGGCACGCCGACGGCACAGATCGCCGCCATCCAGGAGTTCGGCGCGACGGTCAAGGTCGAGGCGCACCAGACCACCATCTTCCGGAAGATCGACAAGTCCGGCGATTTCATGAAGAACGGCCGGTTCGTGAAACAGGGTCTGTCCAACTTCGCCACCACCCACGACGTTCCGGAGCACACCGTCACGATCCCGGCGCGGCCGTACTTCCGCCACATGATCGAGGCGAAGTCCTCGCGATGGGGTGAGGCGATGGCCAAGAACCTGAAGGCCACCGACTACGATGCGAACGCCACACTGGCGCGCATGGGTGAGGGCATCAAGGGCCAGCTGCAGCAGTCCATTCGTGACTTCGACGAGGTGCCGCTGGCGCGCTCCACGATCGCCCGCAAGGGCAACGACAAGCAGCTGATCGAGACCAGTCACATGGTCAACAGCGCTGACTACGAGGTCACTGGCTCATGAATCTTCACGGGATTGTCAGCGGCGCGATCGCTACCGTGAACCCGTTCATTGCCGCGCAGGCCATTCAGTCCACCGGCTACACCACGTCGCCCAGCGGCAAGCAGGTGCCGAGCTTCGCCGCACCGGTGCCGCTGTCGATCCAGAAACAGGAACTGAGCTTCAAGGACCTGCAGCACGTGGATGGCCTGAACCTGCAGGGGCAGCTCTGCTCGGTTTACTTGAGCGGCCAGATCTACGGCATCGACCGCGGCACCGCCAAGGGTGGCGACAAGTTCGTGTTCAACGGCCAGACCTGGCTGGTGGTGGCGGTACCGGAGCAATGGCCGGACTGGTGCCGCGTGATCCTGTGCCTGCAGGTGGTGCTGTGACGCTGTCGATCTCCATCACCGACGACGACCTCCTGACCGCCTTGCGCGGTTTTTTGTTGTCCGCGTTCGCTGGTGAGGTGGTACAGGGCCAGACGAACCGGGTCGCCATGCCGACGGGCGACTTCATCGAGATGACGCCGATGCTGCTGTCGTCGCTCTCGACCACGCGCTCCAGCTACGACCCGATGACCGCGGTGCAGAGCTTCGCCAACCCGACGAAGTGGACGTGCCAGCTCGATTTCTACGGTGCCTCGGCCGCCAACAACGCCGCGACGTTCCTCGCGGTGATCCGCACCAGCTACGCCTGCGACCAGTTCGCCGCCTCGGGACTGGATTTCCAACCGCTCTACGCCAGCGAGCCGCGCAACACC
>Ga0182007_10000405_pt1 | contig 26612 bp, 19 predicted proteins | sample Sormic07211113_1_FD_123023 | JGI IMG/M metagenome (GOLD analysis project Ga0182007, IMG submission 123023) | Rhizosphere microbial communities from Sorghum bicolor, Mead, Nebraska, USA - 072115-113_1 MetaG | ecosystem: Host-associated > Plants > Roots > Rhizosphere | place: USA: Nebraska...
CCAATCCTGATAAACTCCCCACCTCCAAGCCCCACCCATCTCAGAATCGCCAATGCCCCCAATCACCGCCACACCCGCCCCGCTCTCCCGCCGCTTCTCCGTCGCCCCGATGATGGATTGGACCGTCCAAAATAATATTTCGTTATATTTCAATATTATAAAAACAAAAGGTTAGTTGCTGTAGCAAAAATCAAGCAGTGAAAAAGATAGAAATAGCCTCGAAAGAGCTATTTTTTACACGAAAGTCTGTCCAATCCATGACATACCGGACTGGCATCCCAGACATGACGCTAAGAGATTTCTCAAACTAGCCAGCACCCATGACCGCTGTGCTGGAGAGAGTCACCTTTCTGCCAGTGATCCCACATCAGTTTTTTCTGGCTTTCGGTGTAATAGATCCGAGGTCTCTGCTTCATCTGCAACACTCCTTCTGCTTACATAGAATTTAGTTATGTTGCATCGACCGGTTGAATCCACAGCCAAATGCGGTCATTCAGCGCCTACCAAGGGAGGGGCGATTCAGGTCGGTTCGGAGAGATAACCAAGATGCGCATACTTGCCTAAAGGCACGTCTACCCCCCCACAGACTAAAGAAAGCATGCAAGAGGGAGGGGCATCAGTAGCGTGTATAAATGCTTTCAATTGAGAACCAAAAGAGCAAGTTCTGCCTCGATACTCTGAATTTTGTTCCGTAGTTCTAGCGCTCGCCTTTCAAGCTCTTCGGAGTCGTCGTGGATCTCCAGATCAAACCACTTTTCTGGATCTGCAGGTAGAGTGACTTCCAGGTCAAATTTGTTGTGATCACTAGTTTGTTTGATCTGTGCGGCAAGTGCTCTACGATCGTTATCGTTCCCGTGCTGGATGAACAGGCGCTTGGCAACCGAGTACAGCTGTCCAGTCTTAGGGGAAATACTAAATACCCATGCCAGTAAACCTGCCTGGTCCGCGTGAGCGGAGTAGCCCGGTAACTGAGTCACGTGAGCTGCAATATCACGGTAGGGCAATGCGTTGCCATTGGGCCATGAAATGTTGCCGGTATGTCTCTGACGCTCGCGCATTGGCAGCCCCGCTGCTGCCAGTATTTGGCCTCCGGCACTTTCGGCAGGACAGTACCCGGCAAACGCGATGGTATTGGTGCTACCTGCTGCCAGTCGCTGGGCCCACCACCGGGCGGGCCCACCGTCGCAGCTACCAGCACCGCAAACCACAACAGTTGGAGCGCCAGCGCGCTTGAGCAACACGTCTCTCTTTCCCGATACATGCTCAAAGATCGGTCGCCATGCACGGGCCAGATCATTGCCAACCTTGCTACGCGCATGCTGCTGGCGCTTATCGCACAGACACATTTCGCACACGGCTATCAGTGCATCAATGTGATCGGGCTGCGCATCATCCAGCCCCAACCAGAGAAACATCTGCTTGCCCAGCCAAAGCGGGCGCACCTTCTGGTGTTTGCCATTGGACTCAGTGCGCTTGAGCGCTTCCACCATCGCGGGATGCATACGTTTCGCCGTGGGCGAATCAAGGTAGAAGTTCACCTTGGCGTACCGGGCAGGCGCTTCAGCCACGATCCAGTGCAAGTCGAACATGACATCCTGTGTACGGCCGAACGAAAAGGCCGGAATGAGCAAACTACCGCCCGATTCAAGACTTCGGTCAAGCAGTCTGCGCAGATTGTCACGACGGGTCTGGGCATTAAGCTGCTCCCGAGGGCGAACGGTCGCGCCGTAAGTGGACTCAATCACCGCGAAATCGAATGGCCCGGCGTTCATCTGATGACGAATGAAAGGCAGGTACTCTTGGTCCTCGCGGTTCGGCCCCAGATCGCCAGAAAACACAATGCTGCGCTGCCCCGGCCCCCTGGCCCCCCAATGGATAGCTACCGAAACCGCACCTATGACGTGACTGGTTCGGAAGTAGCGAATAAAGAGGTCATCGCTCACCGGCAAAAATCCACCCAGCAATGGGCCACTGCGGTGTTCACGCCACACAATGCGGTCAACATCCTCTGCCGTATACAACTTGCTCAACGTAGCAGCGTCTTTCAGCAGAATTGTCGCAAATGCCTGGGTTTCACGTGTGCAGAAAACGGTGCCTTCAAACCCTTGTTTGTATAGCAACGGCAATAGCCCGCAATGATCGATATGCGCGTGAGTAAGCACCACGAACTGGATTAAGGCGGGTACGAATGGCCATTCGCCCTGGTTCCAGTTGCTAGCCGTGCGCTCACCTTGTTGCATGCCGCAGTCAACCAAAAAACTCCAGCCTCGGGCCTGATCTCTGAGCCATGCGCAAGAACCAGTCACTTTGCCAAGCGGCCCCAACAGTTTTACTTCCATCTCGTTCTCCAGAATTGTGCGTCAAGGTATGCCCACACAACGTAAGGGACATCTGAGGGCCATGCATCTTTGTGTGCACTGCAATGCATCGATGCATTTTGATGCAGTGATGACTAGACTTGTGCCCTTCAGCTTCAACCCATGGAAGCCCTATGTTTGCGCCTATTGCCACTGCCAAACGAGAAAAACGGTTCTCGTCGATAGATGCCCTCGCTCGTCAGATGAGAGCCACTGCTCCACAGCTTGTCTGGCCTCAGGATCGTTCGCTGGCGGTCAAGATCGGCGCAATTGATCGGGGAGAGAAGCAATGGTGGCTATCGAGACCCGAACAGACCCAGATCCTGGCAGAACTACTCCGACTACCCCTATCCGACCTTGGGCTCGAGTTCGTGCCAAACAAGGCAAGTTTTGTCTTTGCGGAGTTTCCGGAGTTGCCAGCTTTGATACTGGGTGAGGAGCTTGCTTGCCCGTTGAGCGAGATCGTGGATGATCGAGGGGAGGCCCAAAGCGATAGTCTGGTCGGGTGGCTGGAGGAAAACAGGCAGGGAATAGTTCGAAACCCTATGGCAGGAACCACATGGCTTGAAGTAACACCGGGCACAGGATTGAGCCTATTGCTGGCAAGATTTTCAGCGCTGTGCCGCTTCGAACTCATACGCGTTACGCACCTGCATGAGCTGGGTGAGCGCATGAAGAAGCCTGCTCCGCTGGTCGTTGCCATCAGTGAACAACCTTCTCCGCAGGACCTGATTGCGTTGGCAACTGCGCACCGAGATAGCGCAATACTAGTGATTGCACCTTTTGCTTTTGAGAGCAACGAGGAAGATACGGATTTTTATTCCTCGTGGGAGCTTCAGGAAGCAAAAGGCGCCGAGCGCGCGGTCATGTTGCTCACCGATACCCGCTCTTTCAGTCATATGAGCAAGCTGCGCATACGCCTGTTGAAAACCTGGCAGACGCGATTGCTAGCGTGGGTTGAAGAACGTTTGAACGCCTATGGCGTAGACAGTCATTTTAGTGCTGAGGGTTTTAAAGAATGGCTTGAGCCGTTTAAGGGCCTGCACGATGCAATTCATACACCCGGAGATTTACTAGCCATTTGCAGGTTCTGTCATCGCCTGCCCGACACTCAGCTGCCACGAGCCTCAAACATACAGGCGGGGACTGCACTGCTCCAGTGCCTGGTTAGCGTCAATCCTGGCCAAGTAGCCCTCGCCCGGCTATTGGTCGCGCGGTACTACCGTGAAGGTAAAACGGTGTGGGGCCAGCCCATGGAGTTATCGCAGTGGGGAGTTTTTTGTCCTGAGTATCCAGGCGATGCCAACCAGGAAGAACTGATGCTCATTGCTCGACTGCCTCACTTGGCCGAACGCGAACAGGCGGTTCGGGAATTGCGAGCCGCGCAGGACGGTCGGCGAGTGTCGAGTCTGATTGACTGCGGGCTGTTGAGCGAACAGCCAGACGGACAGTTCCAGCTAAAGCCTCGCTTCGTGATTGATCTGATCGCCCGCGATCATATGCTTCAAGCCGTCACAACAGAGCCTGTCGAAGCATGGGCGATGTTGGCTTATGACCCGGGTCGAAGGCCAGTTATCCAAACCGCCCTCGCCTGCCTTTCACTTGAAAAACTGGAGCCGCTCGCAACGTTCCTTGCGCAGGCGCCCACTGAAGACCTGCATGCGATCAGTGTGTCTGAGCTGCTGTTTCACGAATTGGCCCAGAGGCTTCGCGCAGGCGTTGTTTTGGAGCCGGTATTTGCTCACGTCTCCAGACACGTTGCCAGCAAATGTGGCTTCAAAACTCTGACCCGCCCGTCGAGTGGGCTGGCAGACAAACTGGAGTGGCTTTCTGCATGTTGGTCCTGGAGTCTAGCTGTGCCAAGACCAGATGCCGCCTGGTTCCTGCCCTGGATGTTTCCCGGATGGGCCGAACACCTCATTGCCGCCCCTCCTGATGATCTGCCATGCGCTCCTGACGCTGGAAAATTCGGTTATCAGAGTATCGAACCTGCGTGGTCTCATCTGTTTGAAGCAGCTGGTCGCTGGGTCCGTACGCTGGACTGTCTACCAGTACTGACACCAGATTTCACATGGCCGCACTTACTACTCGGTGCGGGTCTGGGACGCTGGCCAGCACAGTCAGATTGGTGGCGCCAGGTGCTGAAATATAATTGGGCATCGGAGATACTCATCTCCGAGTATCCCGCTGGCAGGTTGGTCGGGGCAGGAGTTTTGCTAAAATCTTTGATCGACTTTGTCGAGGCTGAACAAGACAGCGATGTATTGATGCGGCTTTCGTTATGGCCAATTCTGCACTGGTTGCTTTCGAACCTTTTAGACAGTGAGTCAGGAAGTATTCTGGAGGGAAAATACGGGCAATTTTTCTCCAGGCATCCCGAAGTCCTTCCACCACGGTTACGTAAGTTGCTGCTTACGGCTTCAACCATCCGAGGCATCGACCATCCGAGCCATTTACGTAGACTTTTGAGCCTGGTTGACGACATCGACACTTTGATTGAACTCGCTGGAGAGATTCCGCAAGCAGCTTCTTACTTATGGGCCGTTGCTCCTCGTGAAGCCGAAAGCATTTTGCTGACACCTACGGAATCAGCATTGTCTTCGCCAACATGTAGGCTGCTTGTGCAGCAGTGCCCAGCGACCAACGTGAACTCAGCTATTGCTCATATTCGGTCAAATGGTAATGCCGACTGGTATTTCTTGAGGACCTGGGTGTTGAGCCAGATTCAAAAAGCGGGCGCGCCTATTTCCGATTTACTGGATTTATTGCTTAGTCATGAGCAATGAGGAGTGAGTCGCCTCTCGCTCTATAGCTAGGACTAGCTTGCGAAAGGCGTCGATTGCAGCCGATCTCGAACGACAGCAATCACAGCCAAAAGCAGTCTTTGTTGTAATCATCGTGTCCTCACACCGCTAAGAGAACCTGAATATCCCAGCCCACCGTCGAGGCGACGAAGCAGGGTGATGAACTGGTGGTAACAACCGCCAATGGGCAACACTTTGCGGGGCTGCGGCTAATTCTGGCGACCGGGGTGGTGGATGAACTGCCGGAAATTCCCGGGCTGTCGCAGCGCAGGGGTAAGTGGGCGCTTCATTGTCCGTATTGCCATGGTTATGAACTGGACGGCAGGCCGATTGGTGTATTGGCGGCGGCACCGATTGCCATCAACCACGCACTGATGCTACCCGACTGGGCGCCGACAACCTTCTTCATTAACGGCATGTTCGAACCTAACGCCGAACAGTTGACGAGCCTAGAACGGCATCGGGGAACGCTGGAGCGAGAACGCGTCATCTCGATCGGCGGGCAGACGGATGTAATGTTGGCCAGCGGTCGCGTGATCAAACTGGAAGGATTGTTCACCCAGCCACGTACCCGCTTGGCGAGCCCTTTGGCCGCGCTGCTGGGTTGCGAGTTCTAGCCCGGGCCGATGGGTGCGTTCATCAAGGTCGATGCGACGCGTGAAACCAGCGTACACGGTGTCTTTGCCTGTGGGGACGCGGCATGGTTACGGGCAATGTGGCGATCTCGGTGGGCGATGGCGCACGCACGGGCGGCGCGGCGCACCATTCGCTGATCTTTCGCTGAATCCGTGTTGCAAGCGGTGTCCGTGCCAGGCAGGAAGTCGGCTTGGGGCTCGATTGCAGCCGGTGGTGACAGGTAGCTATCGACCGATTCTGTTGAAAAAGTCGACCATGGTTTCCGCAGCAGAAAAGTATGCGTCCGAAATTGAAATCTTTACTTTCGGCAGAGGCTTCCGTACTCAGATTTCACGTAGCAGTTTGCAAAAAAGGCGTTTTAACCAGTCAATGACCAGGCTGTTTGGGCGTACCGACTTTTTCAACAGAATCGGCCAATAGCGGACCTCCATTAAAAGCGTCCACCGCATCTGGAGATGGCCGGGCTATGGCTGGTGATGCTCACCACCAGCCAGCCCTACAAGCCTCAGTCATCCTTTTGAGCCAGATCAGTGATTGGCGTCTCTGGCCCGTCACGCAGCCCTACCACACCGAGGTAGAGGCAGATAGGGACGGTCTTACGGTATGCCGGGCCTTGCACGTCAAAAGCTAGCCACGCCGCAGATAACGCCCACATCCACGGGCCGAGAGCATTAAGCCACGGATTGCGTTTAACCATCTCTTGCACGAGAGCCTTAGCCGCTTCGCGACCGATAATCTGAGCAATGATGCTGATGATGATGACTTCAATGATACCCAAAGCAACCTTGGGGCCGAGAATCTGGAAAATGATGGGCAGGATAGCGACCTTCCCATTACTTTTCAGATGTTCCATGACCTTCTCGCGGTCAATGTCCTCAATACCCATTTCTTTAAACGCTTTGGCCAGTTCTTCAGGCGACTTACTCAGAAGCTCCTTATCGACGACCGCTGTGACAAGCTTCTCCAACCGTGACTCCACTGAGCCACCCAGCTTAATCTTAACTTTAGATTTGACGCATACCTCAGCAATCAACTCGCTTGCTGAAACGCCGCCATCGCTATCGAAAAGCGACCGTGCAAGATAGGCGAAGTCCGATGAGCCAAAATAGCGAATTTGTTTATCCATCAGCTCGACCAATGCCTCTTTCGCGGCGGCACTGCTCTCAGCTTGGGTGAGCAACTCCTTGCGCCGCGAATCATTAGTCAGAGAAGCATAGTTGTCCAGAACGCGAGAAACATAGTTAAAGTCTTCTATTTTGCACTTGCGCAGTATTGCTTTCATCGACCGTTCATCCAGTGAGCCAAAGGGCCAATCAGTCTAGAGTATCGGCTGACAGCAAAAAAACTTTAGTCCAAATGGTATAACAACTGCAGAGCTGCAAGTCATGCCGGGGCAGTGCCCGATCAAGGTCAACTTACCGGACTTCCGCTCGCGGTTCCTGGATCTGTACCACGGCCGCTACCAGCACCCGTAGCGCGATTACCTGATTGATTCGCTGGAGTTCACCATTCCGTACATGGCTTAAGGCTGCGTCTACAAAACGGAGTCGCCCGAAGAACCTCCGGCAGTGACCGACTATCCACCCAGAGCGGTCGGCCGCGACGAACAACTATCGGCCCAGAGTGTGTAAAAAACGCAGACACCGTTTTGAAGTCTGCGTTGCTGCGCAAAATCTGCTGGTGCTTGTGTAATCCGCGGACTAAAAAATTACGTAGGAACGCGATTTTTGTTCCAGCCCCGACTGTCAAACGTGTTCTAAAACGTTTTTACACATCCTCGGCCAGTAACTGCCATTGAGGACTGGAAGTATTTTACGTTCCGTACATACCTCCGAACTCAACTAGTAAACATGGCTTCAATTTCGCGCGACCCTGGGCTGGAGTTGTACGGGGGCTTAAGTGCGATAATGAGAAGGCACTCAAGCGTAATTCTATCAGTTTCGTTGCTGACCGGTATGAAACGAACAGTTTCCCAAATCTCCCACCATGCTTTGCTCTTATGTGGCGAAGTCTGGTCGTGTTGTCTCAGCTTGATACGTCGACCGGCTTGCCCAACGTAGAGAGCTTTTCCGTCCTCACCGAAATAGGCGTACACAGCACCTTTTCCATTGTCCCCTAGCTTACCTCTCTCGAAATAAGTTTTACGGCTCTTGGGCTCGGTGTTCGAAAAAAATAGATTCTTGGCTTCGCTTGAGGCGTCTTCAATTGCTTGCCGGAGATTTCCGAAGATTGGCATAGGTGCACCTACCTACGTGAGAATTGCAAATGTAAATGAGTATGTTCGGAGTTCAGGAAATGGTTCGAACGACCAGCTGTGAACCCTTTATCCGAATACGTATATACGTGGCCTCCAGCGATCATCGCTGGTACTTTTTGGCAAGGTGGCACAGCGTCATCAGCCCAGGTAATGTCCGATCTGGGCCGATAGCAGCCTTACTCGACAGACAGGAAACGGCCAAAGCAGTCATTGCTTTACGTTTCGGCTCGTATCCAGAAGCACATGCTCTATCGAGCAGGAACGCCAGCAACCTAAATTCATCTTATAACTTACATTTCATTTTGTCCGCGATATCAAATTCACGCTGCCAACGCTGGCGAATCTCCTTGGAGCAATCAAAGCGCGGATCAAATTCGAGCGCGCGAACCTTCTGAACCTGTTTGTAGCAAGCTGTTCCACGTTTGTTATCATTGACATTCCAGCTTTGATCAACTTGCGAGGGATAACACTTCTCCTTTTCTTTCTCGCTGCCTTGAGCGAAAGTTGCCAGAAAAATCACGCCAACAAGAATAATAAATTTTGTTGAGTTCGCAGTTCGCGCCATACATGACCTCAACCCAAGTAATTGTTGAAAACAAATTACACCGACCCATTTATTGCCTCTCTTGAAACCAGCACATTCATCTTACTCAACCCTCCAGATTTAGCCTACAGCCTTGAGTTTTTCCTACCCGCGAGGGTTACTTGAAGTCCTTAAGCGAGAAGTTTTTTATGTCAGGATAATTTTCCTCGCCGACGATCACAGAGCGAATCTCAAGAGTTTTTTCATCCAGTGTCTTGTAATAGACGCGAAGGTTTTGCGACCAGCGCCCTATGTATTCGTCTTTCCATCGAATCTCTGTGGGTTCAATCTTGCACCAGAATTTGAAATGCTTTCCGTCTGATGGGCGCAGATAAGAGACCTCCACTATGCCCTCTTGAGAGGATAGAACCTTGACCGCTCTGGCGCTGTGTCCGTTATTTGTGGAAATGGCTGCTTGGCAGAGTTGTGCATCATTGAACGCTGGCGCTGCAATAAGCACTGGCGATATAAGAATCATTGCGATGAAGACAAGCATAGCTCGCATACAATTTTCTCAGGTTAGCTCAACGTCAAGGTTTAACGGCAGGCCTGGCGCCTAACGCGAGAACCGTGGTGGTGTGATAAATGCGAATGAGCGAACTGTAGGACCAACGTTGTACACATGACAGCTTAGACGGCCGCAAGCACCTTGGTCGGTAAAAGTGAGGAGGCAGGGCAAATGATTCTCGTATTTATTTTTTAGTGTTTGACTGTACGTTTGTGGGCGGATTTTGACTGTCGCCACCGTCAGCTTTGGGTCGAGTTCGGCTTGTCGCGACCAACGCTGGCCTATTGTGATGCCTAGAAAAGCTGGGGCGATTCACTCATTGCTGGACTTCTACCACAATCCCCTCCGCCAACAAGCGTTTACGGTGCTCTTCCGATATGTTGGAAAGCCCGCTGATTGGATCGCTTAATACCACGTCACCTGTCACTGCGCAGACCATGAAGTTGCTGGCTCCAAGATCCACGTCGACGTCTGTTTCCGCAATGTATTCAGGGAGCAGGCGTTGCATGGCTTCGACGGCCTGTCGCGTGCAAGGCTCGATAGGGGCATCGTCCAACTTTGCCAACAGGGCTTGCTTGTCTTCTGGTGAGGCTAGCAGGTCTCCGTCATCACTATCGGTCAGATGCAGCAAGAGACGCGCGACGGCCGCTTGCTGATTAGGGTAAGTCTCTAGGCTATCCAGATGTTCTAGATGGGCCAACCAAAGGTAGTCGGGGTAGCAGTCATCATTTTGATAAAGCGCGACGGCGCCATAATCGGCCAATAGTCGGACTACACCTGGTATACCGAGCTTTTTCGCCTTTGCTGCGAAGTCATGGGTGGCGTTGTCGGAAGACTATCGATACACCGAGTCAGACGTTTCGCCCTCGAACAGGACGCTAAACGAACCTAAATTGATGATCTGTTTTCCGACCAGGGGCGAGCGAGAGCGAACCGCTTCAAAGACCTCCCCCTCCAAAACTCGCTGATGCGCAATGTCCATCCAACTATCTCCTGCTAATTCTCTAGATCCGGTTACCCTTGGACAGGTTGCAAGGTTCACAGAGTAACTGCAGATTTCTGACAGTGTTACTGCCACCGTGGGAAAACGGGACGATATGGTCGAAACACAACAACTTTCGAGACTCACACTGTACGCAAGCTCCGCCGTCCCGTTGCCAGACTTCACGCTGCACGGCCCGGGGAATAGCCTCCCTGCGCGGGGCGACGGGCTTTGGTGCAGGCATACTCTTCATATCGACGGGGATAAGCACGCCTTCGGCGCTAGCCTCGCTCGAGGCGCTAGACCGAGGTGCAGCGTTTACCGAAGGCAGGACGGCCTTGGCGGCAAAGGCCTTGATATATGCCACAACGTCATTGAGCTCGGCGTCGGACCTCAAAATCAACTTGAGCGCAGGCTGTCCTTTTTCCAGGCCCGCGGAAGCATGGGTGCCGCTATGCCGTCCTGAGTCGCCCGCGTATTCCAGGGCTATTTCCGGTACTGGTTGATCGTCGGGCGGGTAAGGCAGCCAAACAAACGCGGCATCTTCGCGATTGGGTTGGTCTGTTTGAACAACTACTCCAAGTCCCGCACTATTGAAGGCGGTGACTTTCACGGTGGTTCGGTCCGGGTTGCCAAACTCTTGGTGAAACCGCTCGATGACCTGATCTTTGAACACTCAACATTTCCCTTTGCCAATAAATTCGAGATTCGCTTCCAAGTCGTCCGGTAGCGCTTTGGTTTCGATGAGGCTTATGCCAAGACTATACGAGCTGCCGGGGATTTCGTAATTGGCCAGCCACTCGATAGGGAGCAAATCAGCATGTACTTACAGCCCGCCACTAGACGTAAGCCGAACGCACGGGCTACTTCACTCCTTCCAAACCTCAGCCGCTAGCGGTAATTCGTTCAACTCAGCGCGAGCCTCACGCCAGGTCGGGTAGTGCTCTTCAAGAATTGAGATAAAGCGCTCATTGTGGGTAGGCTCAAGCAGGTGAACCATCTCATGGACGATAACGTACTCAAGTAGATCTTTTGGCTTCTTCACCAACTCGGTATTCAGTCGAATGTTCCCAGCCTGATGGTTGCAGCTTCCCCATTTGGTTTTCATCCGCTGAAGGAAATAGCCGGCAACATTAACCTTTAGCTTGCGCTCCCACTTTTCTATCAGTGTCGGTACTACTGCATGCAGCTGAAGCTTTTGCCACTCATGCATCACTTCTGCGCGTTTTTGCGTATCGCTGCCAGGGCGAACAGTTAAGGTGATGCGTTTGTGGTCGAGCACCACCGAAGGCTTGGCATCCTGTTGGTTAACCACTATCAGGTAGCGTCGGCCCCAGACGTAGTGGCTTTCTCTTTCCACAAACTGACGCGGTGCCTCACGCGCCTGCGCTTCCAGTTTGCTCTGCTGCTCGCGAATCCAGCCCAGCCTGGAAATAGCATAAGCCCGAGCAACTTCAAGCCGCGTGCTTGTTGGAGCAACTAACGTTACCCGCCCCTCTGGCGGATGCACACTCAGGTGGACATTCTTGATGTCTTTCCTGGTCACCGAAATTGAAATATCGCCCAGCTCAATAATCTCGTTCATCAATAGCCCGGTTGATTCTTAATGATCTCGAATATCGCCAATGTCGCTTCACGGTCACGCCCCATCAGAGGGAACAGCGCATTAAGAACCTGCGCTTCCCGTGCTGGGTCTCCTCGCCAGGACGCAGGGGCCGATCCGCGCATGGCTAGGTCAATATCCAGAGCCAGTTTCACCTTTGCGGCTTCATCTTGCGGGGACTGGAAGGTGGTCGTTGCAATGCTGTCGAGGTTGTTAAAAAGCACAGTGGCTTCCCGATGGCCATCAAGTGCAGCCGGAGAGTTTCCAGGCCCCTTCTGCGCCAACTGTCTGACCAGCGCCTCAGCCTTGCGCAAGAATTCCTCATAAGCAGCAGCATCATCACGGCTCTGTTTGATCAGGTCCTCCAGCAACCTCGACATTCCCTCGTAGAACCTCGGGTCAGTCAGTTGCTCGCGGATGATGGTCTTGCGCACGTTATTGATAATGCCCTCCGCAATCGCATCCTTGGAAAGCTTGCCTTTCGCATTGAGCTTCTTGGCAATGGCATCGTGAACACCAGTCTGAATGATCAGCTCAACCAGCGAGAAATTATCGACAGTGCTCATCGGATCAGCTGGATCGGCCTGGATATAGGTATTGAGCAGATGCCGCATATCCGCTTCGAATGGCTTGATATCCAGTTCTTCGCCGGAGTGTTTCTTGATCGCCTCACGAAGGTCAGCATAGAACTGCACTTCTGTCTGTAGCCTGCCGGCTTCAGCAGCCGAGTATCCCGCCTCGGTGAGGTTCTGCGCCAAGTCGGCAAACGCGCGCACAAATGAAGCCACCGACTTGTAGAAGGACACCCGCAGCGCTTCCGTCTCATCCAGCGCATTGGCGTCAGCCGCAGGACCACAGAAGTAGTGGATGAACTGCTCAATCTCACGCGGTGGTGCCACTGGGGCACACAAGTAACTCAAAGCCTCGCGGGCAGCATCCAACTGCTTCTTGCCTTCAACCAGCCAGTTTTTCAGTTCAACGTTGTTGCTGCCATCGCCGCCCGTGTCAATATCCAGCTCGTCGGAGGTGTACACCGAAATGGCGTCTTGCACGTCACCAAACAGCTCTTTGAAATCGACGATATAGCCAAAGTCCTTGTCATCACCGTCGAGTCGGTTGGTGCGGCAAATTGCCTGGAAAAGGTTGTGGTCACGCAGCTCGTTATCCAGATAAATGTACGAGCAACTGGGCGCGTCGAAGCCGGTCAACAGCTTACTCACAACGATGAGTAGCTTCAGGTTTGCCGGCTCGTCGATAAAGCGGCGCTTAGTCTCTTCTTCATAAGCAGTCGTGGTCTGGCCTTGCTTCAATACGTACTGTGTATAGGTATCGAACTTGTAACGCTCATCGCTTTGCGCAGGCTGACGGGAGATCGCGTTATGGTTAGGTTCATAGGACGTAACGATGCCGCAGTAAGGGCCAAACAAGGTGGTCTGAAACAAGCGGAAGTAATGGCAAGCATCGTAGATGCTGGCTGCCACAAGAATGGCCGTACCCCGGTCGTTGTTCAAACGCGGTTTCAGGCTGAAGTCCTCGATAATGCTGGCGATAATGCGATGTTTGCGCTCGCCGGCACTCATCAGCGCTTCCAAGGTTGCCCAGCGCTTGCGCAGGATCGACTTCTGATAGTTGTTCAAGCCTTTAGTTTTCTGCTCGAACCAGGCATCGATGGCCTTTTTTGATGTCAAACGCTGCGGTACATCACGCGCTTCGTATTTCAGATCCAGCACCACCTTGTCCGCGACGGCTTCGTGGAATTTGTAGGTGTGAATGTAGGTACCGAACACATCGCGCGTGGTCTTTTTATCTTTTCGCAGCAAGGGTGTACCGGTAAAGCCAATAAACAGGGCATTTGCCAGCCACTGCTTCATTTGCCTGTTCATGTCACCGCCTTGGGTGCGGTGGCATTCATCCACGAACACATAGAAACGCCCATGCATGGGCGGCGGTGGCACGCTCAGATCAGGCTCAAACTTGTGCAGCAACGCGCAGAGAAGGCGAGGCGTGCTGGCGGAGAGCTTCTGCACAAGATCGGCGCGGGAGGTAATGCGTGGCGAGGGCGAGTCGTTGCCGATTACTCCGGCATTGCGCATAACCCCGGATATTTGCTTGTCCAGCTCATCGCGGTCCGTGATGACCAGAATGCGCGCATCGGGGTCATGCTCCAGCAACCACTTGGCGATCAGCACCATCAGGATGCTCTTGCCACTGCCCTGGGTGTGCCAGATAACCCCGCCCTCTTTACGTCGAACCCGCTCCTGCGCGGCCTTCACTGCGACGTATTGATGAGGGCGCGGCACCTTTTTGATTCCCGCATCGAAGATGGTGAAGTTGCGGATAAGATCAAGCAGACGCGACTTCTCGCACATCTGCGCAAGCGGGATATCCAGCAAGTAACCAAACTGCGCCACTTCTGCGCCCGGTAGCGTCTGATAGCGGGCGGGCATCTCGCGCAGAGTATTCAACTCTCCTGATTCAAGGTTTACCGCAGCGGCCTTCCACTCGACAAAAAACTCAGCGCGAGTGGTCGCCGTGCCATAGCGCAGGCCCTGGGAGTCACTGCCGGCAAAGACCAACTGCACCGTACTGAAGAAGCCCAGGTTGAAGATTTCCTCCTGGTTGGTGATCAGCTGGTTAATACCATCGGCCACCTCAACCGAACTGCGCTTCAGCTCAATCACGCCAATGGCGATACCGTTCAGGTAAATCACCAGATCAGGGCGGCGCTCATGGCCACCGCGCAAGGTCACTTCCTCAGCAATGGCGAAGTCATTCCGCTCAGGGTGCTCCCAATCAACCAGATGCACCGTTTCGTGGGCCTGCCCAACGGCTACCTGTACCGGCACGCCGTAACGCAGTAGCTGGTAGGTACGCAAGTTGGCCTGATACAGGGTGATGCCAGTGGAATCAGCAGCAGTCATCAGCCTTTGCAATGCCGCCGATATCTGCGCATCGGAGTAGCCGCGCTGCTTCAAGTTCGCCTGCAGCAGTTCGGCTTCAATGTTGCGGTTTTGCCCGCGCTTGCTCCACTCGCCCAGGTAGTCGTAGCCGAGACAATCAGGCCGTGTCTTGTCCGTAAACAACGCCAGAACACGATTCTGGGTGCGACGTTCGGAGCGAGGTTGTTGAGTCATCAGGTGCATCCTGCAGGGTTTACTCGGTTTCGTGTTTGCTGGCGAGGCTCTTGAGCAACACATTATTCATTTGCTCGTAATGCGTGCGTATGGCGCCAGCATCCCAAGGCTCGGTCTCCATCATCAAGTGCTGCTTAACGCTATCGATAATGTTGTTCTGATAAAACTCTTTCTTCGCCGAAGGCATGAAATTGCTCAAGCGAGAGTTCTTGCTGTGGCTGATCAGGCATAGATTACCGAACGAGTTAAGCGTGTCAGTGTCGAGTTGAGCTTGTCCGTCTAATGGATGCTGCGGGTAGTAATGCTCCACCGAACTACGGAAAGTGAATTCGTAGGATTTAACCGGCTCGGTTGCTCCGTGCTCAAGCCAAAGTAGATAGTCCAGGAAGTTGAAAACCAGGTTGTTTTCGATATCGCCGAACGTCAACCGCGACTCAAGCCTCTCTGCCACAATACTTTCGCGACGTGTCTGACAGACACCATGGTTCTCATAGACCATCGCAAAGTAATCCAAACCTTTCTCTGCAGCCAGAAAGCGGTCAAAGACAAACGCCTTTGCTACCGATTCCATGTGCTGCAGATAGGCCTCAGCCTCAACCCGCTTGGCGTGAAACAGGTGATGCAGCGCCGCATTCAGCCAGTGTTTGTAAACCAGCGTTGGCGTGGAAACATGCAACGCCGACAGCAGCATCAGGATGCGACGGTTGATGCCTTCGTTGCCGTCCTCTTCACCGAAGGTATTCACATAACTCCCTCGACCCACCTGGCTGCGCTCGCCGCCATCATTCCACTTGAAGCGCTTGAGGCTCCAGCCATCCGAGCCCTTGATGAACTCGCGCTTGATCACATACTGATCAAATAGATACTTGCAACGCAGCAGGCTAAAGGTAAAACGTTTCACTGCCGCAACAGGGTCCGGCTGCTTGAGCACATGGATTTCAAAGGTATCGAGCAGGCGCTTGTCATCCAGAGGGAGGTCCGCTTGCGTATCGACACGCAGTACGTGCAACAGGAAGTTCGGAAAGTTGATCACCGTGTTGAAGCGCTCTGGCGCGTCATCACTTGACTCTTTCGGCTCTGCTCCAATCGGGGTCTTGGCAATGATCTGATCAAGGGTTAACGCGCTGCCTTCCTTGGTGGCCACTTTTTGCATACGGTGCAGCGCAACCCGGAGTGCATCAAAGTCTGCAAGCTCAAACCGCCCCCAATCCTTTTCACCAAAGAGGCTGCTGCGCTGTTCGGGCGTGAACCCCATTTGCACATAGCGTTCCATGTTGGCGCAGGCTTCCCAAACGGCATGCAGACAGTTCTGGCTCTGCTCGCAGCCCTGCAACTGCTCCATCATCCGCGCCTTGAGCACCTCGTGCTTCTCCAACTGCTCACCGCGGTTATTCATAATCTCGAAGTAATGGTTAAGGTCCGTATCCGACGGTACCTTCACCCGCATGATTTGCACGTAGCCAAACAAGTAATCGGCGAATTGCTGAGGCGAAACGCCGTTCTCTTTCAGCTTCTGCGGCAAGACTTTCTGGATGAGCCGGTAGCCATTGAGAATGCCGGTGTTGATCTGTTTCTCAACCAACACCTCGGAAGGGTCGTCGTTAAATTTTCCCTCAAAGATGGCCGCAAAGGTCGCGCGCGAATGCTCGCGACTATCAAAGTGAATGCTCAGAGTCGAATACCAGGCGAGATCGACCAACTGGGTGTTTTTCAGATACGACGTCAGCAACGATAGGGTCGTCAGCCGCTGTTGGCCGTCAATGGTTTCAAACACCGGGGTTTTGGTATCTGGGCGCTCATAGACCACCAAGGTGCCGATGTAATAATTGCGCGCTTTATCGCCCATCTTCGGCAGGTAATCGATCACATCCTGAATCAGCTGCGTGATCTCACCCTCCTCCCAGGCGTAATTGCGCTGATACATCGGGATAACGTACTCAACGCCACCGCTGAGCAGCGCTTTGATGGAAAGCTGGCTGATCTCGCTACTCATAATATTTCATCGCCTTGAACAGAGCCTCGATCTCACCGGTCTTGGTGGATTTCTTGCCGCTCAATACCGGCAGGCTGCAGTTTATAAAGTCAGCAGGACGGGTGGCTTCTTTGATAAGCCTGAACAGATTGTTATCCAGCACGTGGTTATCCATGCTGGCCAGCTGCACCACCTGCATCTGCAGGCGCAGGCTATAGGCCCAAATGAAAATCTTCTCGATGGCGCGGGAGATATCCGCGTGGCCGAACTTGTCGATGTAATAGATCAACAGGCAATCGAACATTGCCCGCACGTAACAATCGCCAGTGCGGGTTCTTGCCGGGTAGCTGTTAAGGGTGTCCATGATGATTTGCGCATAGCCATCCAGCCCTTCAGCACCCACCAGCTCATGCCCGTTCCAGGACTCGGCGCTGATCCGCGCCACTTTGCCCTGGTAGTGGCTGATCAGCTCAAAAAAACGCCGACCATTGATGATGATCTGATCCAGATGGAAGGGAAAACCAAGCTCGCGCGAATCGATCTTGCGCTCATACTGCCCGTTGTAGTTATCGACAAAATGGTGGGCGATACGCAGCTGCTCTACATAGGGGTAGCTAGCCACTGTGTCGATGTTCACGCCCTTGAACAAGTCGCTGTCATCCTTGCTGAAGTAACGCGCCGAAACCCCTTTCGACCAATTGCGGATGCGGTACAGGTACTGCGAGAACAGTGTGGCCAATTCGTCGGTATCACTGTTTTCCCAACGCGCCACCGTGGCCGCCTTCAACTGCTCGTCACGCGGGCTGAACTCACGAAGATGGTAAGCCTTGAGCAGATCATGGGGCTCCAGGTCCCGGCCCCGCGCATTCTGCGAGTCGAAGAACTGGAAGGCTTCCGACACATCGTTCAAGGCCACCGCCACGACCTGGCACTTGTTCAGGAAGAAGTCGATATGCGCCTCGGTGAAGTCCGCACGGGAAACGATGCGGGCCACCTCAAGGTAATTGCTGTGGATATTCTTCTGCGATATCTCGCTGGTAAAACCGGGGTTCACCATCGCTTTCTCAAGCTCGAGTAGGCGTTCCCGCAAGTCTTTGCGTTCGAGCTTTTTTTCCTTGTTCCGCTGGATCAACGCACGGACCGCCAGCAGCAGGCTAATGGTCCGCTGCTGGCCATCGACGATGTTCCTGGTCTCACCTTCGTGGTGAAACACGATAGTGCCCAAGCGGTAAGCCGACTTATCCTTATGGATGGCGATATCGGAGAACAGTTGATTGATGTTCTTGCCGGTCCACTTGTAGGGGCGCTGATACTGGGGAATATCCAGCGCAGAATCCATGAGCAGTTCGTAAACGCTGATGATCTTGCTGGATAGTTCAGTAGCCTGCTGCGTTTGAATCGCTTCCATGCTCAGGTTGGTCATAGCAGTCGGGTTCTTCCGGTTAGCAGTTCTTGCATCATGCCTTGCTTGAGGGTGCGGGTTTTGGCCAGGCGCTGCTCCAGCGCAGTCAGTTCGGCGTCCATATCGGTCAGCACGGCGGCAATTGCGGTTTGTTCGGGGAGAGGGGGGAGTTCAAACTGTATACGTCCAAGTGCGCCCCGTGAAACACGTTTATGTGTCGTCCCCCCACTGCGGTCACTGACTTTCCGGAACCACTCTGGCGTGGAAAAGAGATTCGCGAGGTATGTACGATTGACGACTTCGCACGGAGGGCGACAAATAGTTACGTCAACAGATGTGACAACTTTTTCTTCGCCAATATCTGGAAATACACAAGCCCGCCCAGCAGGTTCTGCAAGGCGACAGACTAGAAGATCGCCGGTTCTCAGCTGCTTGCATCGCAATGAGGTGAAGGATGCCTCATAAATGTATTTACGATCATCCTTTTCTAAGAAACGCCCAATCCCAATGTTTCCGGTTTGTACCAATCGCACTCCTTGCGACGTGATGTGTTCTGACTCAATCCAGTCTCCGTCATCGAAGAGCTCTTTCTTTCCTCCCGCCAGTTTCAGCAATGTCGTTACCCCCCACTCACCTTGGAAACCGGGGAGGCGGGTTTGGCCGGTGAGGAGTAGTTGCATGGAGGCCTGTTTTAGATCGCGCTTCTTGGCGATAAGCCGCTCTAATGCACCAATTAGCGCATCCACATCACTCAAAGCCTCTGCGATAGCGAATTGCTCTCGAAGGGGTGGCCAAGGTAACTGGGCGCTGTAAATACTCTTACTTGAGGTATGCCGAACCGTCGAACCGACAGCCTGCTCCCTTATCCTGGCGAGATACGGCCTCGATAGAAGCATGTAAAACAGAAGGGGCAGTTCAAGACTCTTATCTCTCAGAACTACCTTACCAATTCGTTGATTGTGCAGAATCACCTCGTCACTCTGAACTACTGCAGGCTTCCCGAGAAGATTGCAGTCCGGCGTCAAATCCGTCATTACGATGAGTAAGTCGCCTCGGCTAAACGTCATTTTTGACGAGTAGGTTCCGGAGTATCGTTTGGTATTGCGGTCTTCAAAATAAAGTCCGCCTTCAAGTAAAAAATTGCCCGGCGTTAGGACTATTGGACCAACTTTAGAAAAGTGTTCGCTGCTAAACGCGAAGCCGCTTTTCAGAGTGAACACGTCCTGCAACGCCTTCAACTCCCAGTCGTCAGGGATCAGCCCCACCTCCGTCTGTTTGTAACCCGACTTCACTCCCATACAGCCCCCATCTTTTTCAGATGTTCGTCCACGCGACTAGCAAGGGTGGCGACTTCATCGACGAGCTGTGGCAACGGGGTGGCGTAGCGCTCACTCAGCTCGCGGATGCGTCCGGTCAGAGTCTGAGAGACTCGGTCGAGTTCGCCCTGCACAGCAGCGGCCAAGGTAGGCAACCATTTATCATCCACCACCAGGCTTTTGATATCGTCCTCGCCAAGCAGCGGGTATTTCGCGTGAATCTTGGTCTCGAGGTCTTCCTCAGCCTTTTTGAGCTTGGCATTAAGGCTGCTTTGCTGATCAATCAAGGCGTCGTATTCGGCCAATACCTTGAACTCATCCTCATAATCCGGATCCATGCCAATCTCGCGTTGACGTGTCTTGATCGCTTTGGCGGTGACCTTCTGCTTCTCACCCTCGCCTTCGACTACTTCGCTGAGCGATCCATCCTCCCCGCTGTGCTCTTCAAGCATTTCACTCATGCTTTGCTCAACGCTGGAAAGCCGGGCTTCAAGGTCTTCAATAGCATTGCGCTCGGCCATGAAATAGCGGGCAATCAGAATCTCGACCGGAATCAGGTCCGACTTGAAGCGGCGCTTACCTTGGCAGTAGTCATGCTTCTCAGCCCAACCCAGCTTGTTATTCTTATCCTTTACCTTGAGGATTTCACGCGCTTTAGCGGCGGCTTTCCAGCCGTCGGCGCTGATCAGGTAGCAGTCGTCCTGCATGGTCTCGGCCCAGTAGTCCATCAGGTGCTGATAGATGTCGTAATGGTCGAGCAAAGGCGCTTTCGCGAAGGCACTGAGCATGTCTTCGGACAGTGTGGCAATGAGCTCCTTGGGGTGGCTGTTGACTGCAAAGCTTTTCAACTGAGGGACGCTGTCCGCCAGCCAGTGATTGAACAACTTATTCACGCCAGCCTTGAAGGCCGTGAACTGCGGATGACCGAAAATGACCGGTTTCACCTCAGGACTGACAAGCTCAAAATAACCGGGGTGACTGGCCGCTTTGAACAACGCCGCGCGCAATGCAGGCATCACCTGCCAGTAGCTGTCAAAGGCATCGATATCACGCTCGGGAATGCCACCGCGCAAATGCCCGTCGATGTCCTGAATGTCCTCAGGCTCGGTACTGTCGATGTAGCGCGGCAAGTTCAGGTTGAAGTCGTTCTTCGGGTCGCTGATTTCGTCGAAGGTCACCATGCGGGCATAGCGTGGGTCGCTCTCATCCAGCCGGATAAAGGTATCGACAATCTTGTGCACATCCTGATCGCGCAGACGATTCTTCGGGCCGTCCTTGATAAAGCTCTTGGCGGCATCGATCATGAAAATACCCTTGCGCGCACTGGCGTTTTCCTTGTCCAGCACCAGGATGCAAGCGGGAATGCCTGTGCCGAAAAACAGGTTGGCCGGCAGGCCGATAATGGCTTTGAGGTAACCAGAGCGCACCAGCTGCTCACGGATCACTGCCTCGGCATTGCCGCGAAACAGCACGCCGTGGGGCAGAATGCAGGCACCTTTACCGTTACTTTTCAGCGAGCGGATGATGTGCAGCAAAAAGGCATAGTCGCCCTGCTTGGCCGGCGGCTCGCCCCAGGCAAAGCGCTGATAGGGATCTTTGCCTGGCGTCAGGCCGACACTCCAGGTCTTGACCGAGAACGGCGGGTTGGCCACTACGTAGTCATAGGTACGCAGCTGTTCGCCATCCTTGAACTTCGGCGAAGACAATGTGTTGCCCGGCAGAATGTTGGCGGTCGGGAAGTCATGCAGGATCATGTTCATGCGGGCGAGACCGGCGGTGGTCACATCCATCTCCTGCCCTTCCAGGGTGATGTGCTTGCCCGCCTGGTCGGCCACTTTCAGCAATAGCGAGCCTGAACCACAGGTAGGGTCATACACAGTCGTGGCAGCCACTGCGTTGTCCGGGCTGATGCCAATGACCTTGGCGATGATGCGGCTGACTTCGGAGGGGGTGTAAAACTGCCCTTTGCTCTTGCCGCTCAGGCTTGCGAAATGGCGCATCAGGTATTCATACGCATCGCCGAGGATGTCGTCGTTGTCCGCGCGATTTTTTGAGAAGTCCAGTTCAGGCTTCTGGAAGATGGCTACCAGGTTGGTCAGGCGCTGCACCATTGCATCGCCTTCGCCCAGCTTGTTTGGGTCGTTGAAGTCGGGGAAGTCACTGCGCGCAAGCCGGGTGTTGGCATCGATCAACGGCTGGATAATCTGAGTGTTGATCTTGTCACCGATGTCGGCCTTGCCCTTGAGGGCGATCATGTCCTTGAAGCTGGCTCCCGGTGGGATGTTGACCGGCGGCGCGAATTCATCCGAGTTGCCGTACTTGTCGGAGATGTACTTGATGAACAGCATGAACAGGACATAGTCCTTGTACTGGCTGGCATCCATCCCACCGCGCAGCTCGTCGCACGAGGCCCAGAGGGAGGAGTAAAGATCGGACTTCTTGATAGCCATTAGCAATCCTGACTGGGGTAAAGAGTAAGTGCACAGGCGCCCCCTGTTACGCGCTCGGGAAAATGCCCATGGCGCCAGCGTTAGACGGGGGTCGACAGATATTTGTAACGACGCGGAGCTTTACCTGCGGTTAATTGGTGAACCTTATCTACTTCGGTTTCGTCGGGCCAGTATTTCGCCCTTATTTCTAGTCTTCATCCACTACCACAAGCCAATCACCCGAGAAGCAGCAGAAAGTGGGCAGCAGACTTGGATGTCGCGCACAGTAAGCCGCTGAGCTTTCGGCGCCAATACTGGACGTGTGCACAGGTAAGTAATCCGCTCACATCCCGATGTTACTATGCCGCCAGGTAGGCGCCACTTCGCTGGTTTTTGATCATTTGCAAAGCTGAGGATGAACTTACCTGTACCCATAATTGACATATTGCCGAGCACTGGTTTTCCGCAGGCGGGCTCAGCGTGCTTTCAGCAACGCCTCAAAATCCGCAGCCTGAATCTCCGAAGCCCCACTCAACATATCCCGCGCCAACGCCCGTCGTTTACTGAGCAACTCATCCAGCGTCGCTTCAAACGTCGGCATCTGCGCATCCCGAACCGTCGGGTAGTACACATACACATCCTTCTCCTGCCCAATCCGATAAGCCCGATCTGTCGCTTGATCTTCCTTGGCCGGGTTCCAGCAACGAGTGAAGTGAATGACGTGGTTGGCAGCCTGCACGTTCACCCCAAACCCGACGGCGATGGTCGACAGAATGATCACTGCGAAACCAGGCTGCTCCTGGAATTGGTCGATCAGCTTCTGCCGACTATTGGCGCTCTGACTGCTCGTACTGGTATCGCCATTGATCACAGTCGCCCGAAACCCGAAATGCTCCTGGATCGAGTGCTGCAACTCCCGCTGGATATCCCGCAACTCGGTGAAGACGATGACCTTGTCGCTGTTCCCGGCTTTTTTGATCGACTCAAGCGTCTGCATCAACCACTGCAGCTTCGGCGAGTTGTCGCGCAGTCGCGTATCAGGTTGAACGCTATACGGGTGAGCACAAATGAGCTTAAGCTTGTGCAACAACCCGAGCATGCCGGAGGTCTTTTGATCGAGCTGTTCTTCGATCTGCTGTTTCTGGCTATACGCAGCTATTTCGGACAGGTACAGACTGCGCTGCAAGGCATGCATGCCAAGTGAACGGCATGCCGTGTCTTCGATTTTGGCCGGCAGGTCCTTGGCAATGTCTTGCTTGGTTCGGCGCAAAGTCTGCGGATCGATAAGCCCACGCAGGCGTTCCAGTGCAACCGTGTCACGCTCCAACGCGGCTTCGATTGGGCGCTGATATTCGCGGCCGAATTGATTCAATCCCCCCAGAAAACCTGGCTGAATGAAGTCGAACAGACACCAGAGATCGATCAGGGTGTTCTCGACGGGCGTACCGGTACACGCCACTCGAAATCTTGCAGGAATGGCTTTGATCGCCTGAGTCACCAGTGCAGCAGGGTTCTTCAGTTTCTGCGCTTCATCGCACACGACGATCGACCACTGCTGGCGCGCCAAGGAAAACTCCTGATCGCGAAGTGTCTCGTAAGTCGTCAGGACGATTCGGGCGCCGCCCATCCAACCCGGGCGCAGAAGATTCTTGATGCCCTTGGCTTTCAAGTCAGCAGGGATTTCTTCCTTCTTGAACTTCACTGCACTCAAGGCCGAGCCATATAGCTTCAGCACTGGTAGCGCATCAGCGAAGAAGAACCGGTGAAGCTCTCGCTCCCAGTTATCGAGCAACGAAACCGGGGCGACGATCAGTGTTGGCTTATCTTCTGGGTACTGTTCCAGGTACCAGACCAGAAAGGTGAGTAACTGGATCGTTTTTCCAAGCCCCATATCATCAGCGAGCAAGCAACCTGACACGTCCGAGGGGGACAAGCGGAATAAATGCTGCAACCACGCAACGCCTTGAAGCTGGTGCTCACGCAAGACGACTTCAGGCTTGAGCAGGTTGGGCAACTCAGGCGTTGCGTCTAAAGCGGCGCGTAAGGCTGCCTGACGAATTTGAACATAGGTCGGTTCGTCAATGTTGTGGCCGATTTGCAGTACGGCGCGACCAACCTTTTCCTGTTGCTGGACCAGGCCGGTCTCGACAGGGGCGATCTTCTTGGACCAGGCATTAAACAGTTGCTCGGCGGCGGCAATCGACAGCGGTGTTTCGGACTCTGGCAAACAGACCGTTTCATCACCGGCAGCGCGAGCTTCGTCCAGCCGCTGTTCAAACTCTTCAAATTGAGCACGGTCGGATGGGTCCCAACGCCCAAGAATTTCTGCGTCAATGCCCAGCGCCGCCACATCCTTCGGCAACCAGTTCTCTGTCGCCTCTTTGACGAGGAAAGGTGAGGTAATACGCTCCGCTTCCCCGATACCTGTCACTCGGTCGCCGTAGAGTGACAGGTCCAGGACCGAGTCGAACTCAGCACCGGCGGCTTCGTTTTGCCAACGCTTAAGCAAGTCGCTGATTCCCGCCAATTGGCGTAAATCAAAATCGCTGAGTTCCAGCTCGTAGCCCTGCCAGAAGCCGGCAGACATGCCCGTCGCCAATTTCAACTGCAGTTCATGCACGAACGGCGCGAGCTCATGGGCCGCATCGAACTCAATTTCGATGAGCGCTTGCGGTGTTGGCGAGATCGGTTCGAGTGTCAGCTTTACCCGCTCAATGCGATGTCCCACTTCATCCAGCGTGGGCTCCAGATGAAACCGATGAAAGAAAATCCCAGCCTCGGCCAGGTCGTCTTCATAGGTCTCGGCATCCAACACTTGCGCGGCACTTTCACCGAGTGCGCTGTACGGATTGCGGACGAAAGAAAGAGCATCGTCGCCTGCGACCCGACGCCCGGGCAACGAGCGCACGTAATCCAATACAGATTTGACTTCGGGATCAATCAGGACGTGTGTCAGCGATCCATCATCACCAGTCACCCGATATCGATCCTGAACCTGATTGGCACCATCGAAACTCTCAAGCCAGTTTGCCGGCTGGCCTTCGAAGGTTGGTTGCAGTTCGATAACCGGCGTATTACCTACTGTCGATTTTCTCGGGTTGAGCCGCAGGCTTTCAGGTTTGATAACGACAGTTTTATCCAAAAAACCATCCATACCGGCACCAGCCTTGCGTGCCAACTTCCTGATGCTGGCCCAGCCGATCTGATTGGTTATTTCACCCGGCTCATTTTGTTGAGCCAGGTAAAGTTGCCGTACCGCAACGGTCAGTTTCCACGACGACTCAGGCAGAATTTCCATTGTTCCGTGGTACTGGACGATGGCCCCCGTGCGCTGCACCTGCACATTTGCGTTGGACTGCGGGTCACGCCATCCACTGACAGCGACCTTGAAGTCGTCGGAGGCAATACTGCCTTGGCTGCTCAATTGAGGGATGAGGGCTGTCTCTGGCGGCAACCCCAATAGCGGCAGACTTGTTAAATGCTCTGGCTCATCAAGCAGCCGATAAAGCTCGTCCCACGTCAGCAGCCAACGATCGCTGAGCTGAGAGACGAATTCCTCCTCTTCCAACTGATCCAGATAGCTTGCCAGCGGCCAGGACTGCGCATTCTCCGCCAAGCTCAGGGGGTAACAAATGCCCTGCTCCTCAATGGAAAAAACAGGCTCAGTATTTTCTACCGCCGAATTCGGCTGCAGGCCAATGCCTTTGAGGAAACGCTTGAGCATTACTGTCTCCAAAACCTGAGTGGCTGGTGATTGACGGGCTTGAAGCCCAGGCGTTGGAGCGCTGCAACGGCAGCCTGATCATTGTCATCAAGCTGGACCTGAAACGCGCCACCGCGCGCGCGTTGGTCATAGACTTTGTGCTTGACCGACTTCAGGGCATCACGGACTTGGTCTTCAAAAGCCATGGGCTTGGATGACCCGGGCGTGCCGGCCTGACTCTGCACGCGAATGCCCAATTTCCCTAGAGAGTCATCGAATTTGCTCAGCCAACCCTCTATACGGTTCGGACGGCTAGGTGCAGGTGAATGCCGCATTCGATCCAGCGCACGATTTGCCTGCTTCAGCTCGGCGGTAAGCTCAAGCTGGGATTTGTCTGGGTTGAATGGAGAATCATCTGCTTTGTACACATAGCAGGCATTACCTGTACCGGAGAACTCTACGAAAAAGTAGTTCCCAATCTGCATGACTACAGCATTGTTGTGCCCCGGACCGCCTACCAGCTTGCTCAAGCGCCCTTTATTCTTCTCACGGAAATGGACGAAGTCCCGCCCGCGGTCATTCCACGCATCCGCCCCCATAACAATTCGGGTGTAGCTCATTTGGTTGGCAAATCGCAGCCAATAATGCAGACGCGATTGATCGACCTCGGAGTCTCCCTTCAACAGGTTGAAGAAGTGCTCAAGATCTTCCTTCGCGAACCACGCAACGACCATTGCACAGACATTTTTTTCAACGTACTGCAGCCAACTGTTTTGTCTGGAACGGATCTGAGGGCTGCCCCAGTTGTCGAGGGCGACCTGTTTGAGCAGCGACGAAGGTTTCTCTCGATACGCTGCCAAGTGATAACGGGACAGGCATGCACTCAGAATGTCGTTCAAGTACCGCGGATGCTGCCGGCCGATGTC
>Ga0182007_10000407_pt1 | contig 26450 bp, 23 predicted proteins | sample Sormic07211113_1_FD_123023 | JGI IMG/M metagenome (GOLD analysis project Ga0182007, IMG submission 123023) | Rhizosphere microbial communities from Sorghum bicolor, Mead, Nebraska, USA - 072115-113_1 MetaG | ecosystem: Host-associated > Plants > Roots > Rhizosphere | place: USA: Nebraska...
CCCTTCTTTACCTGTTGTTTACCCTTTCTTGCTACCAAGTTAACCCCAGGGTTACCCCAGGCTTACCTATTCTTTACCTTTTGGTTACCTAAAAGGTAAAGCCAATGCCTGTTTTGGCCGATCGGCCACACCGCTTATGGTTATGTTGCCCTTAAGCAAGCTGCCACAAGTGGCCCGGCTGTGGCGGCGTGGGCCAGCTGTAATGGCCCATTTTAGCTCATTATTCGTATTAATTGGCTCAATTTAGCTCATTTTAGCTCAAAATGAAGTGTCAATGCTACAAAGCCGCTAGGTTTGAGCATGGATTTAAACATAGCGATATAAACAGCAATCTTTTTTTGAACAAACATTTTTTTACTAAAAAACAAAAATTATGGCAATGTATTCAATAGGCGCAAATGGCGCATTCCCGGGCAAAGTAGGCAGAGTAATCGGCAGCAACCGGCGCAGCAGAGAATACCCTGAAGGGGCTGCCAAAAAGAGCAGCAAACCCGGTACCGAACTGCAGCCCCTGAAAGCCAACAGGTACTTTGCCGATCGGACCATTAAGAAAGGAGCGGGTAATGATTGGCCTGGCTTGCTAATGAGAAAACGGCTCTTTACCTGAATATTAAATGCTCCATGTAAACCAGCTTACAGGAGCATTTACGTCACGTTTACCTATTTGCTGATTTTTTTAACAGTTCTTCGTATGCAGGTCCCTCACGTTTTTCAATACCATCAGAAATCTTTATTCCGGCTTTCTCAAACGCGCTGATTAATCTTTTATCGAAATCGGCGATGTATGATGCAAATGATAAGGAATCTTTTTGTTCAGGAATGGTTGCAAAAGGAACATGCGGTTCTTTAAACCTGTGCAACACGGCTTTAGTACTGTCGTTGCCTTCCAAAAGAACGGAGTCACCGTAGTTCGTAATCTTAGCTACATAATCTTTGGTAAGGTATTTTAAGGAATCATTTTCTATTTTGTAAGGAAGCTTAAACCAGCCAACTTTCTGATTATAGAAAACTACATATTGCGAATCAATATCAAATTCGCTATATCCATTTGCTGTGGAAAACCGATGCCATTTTCCGATCAGTGATTTTTTATTTCCATCTACATTTTTAAGTTTTGGCGAATCGCAGGCGGAAAGGATAAAAATGAAACAAACAAGTAAATAAAGTGTGGATCTCATGATAACTAATTGTTAAATAATATTAAAAGCATTTTTAATCCAGCTAAGCGATCAAAAAGTACCTGCAGTACATACTGCCCGGCTTATTGCCAGGCAGTAATGTGGTTGTGATCGGTAAAAAAAATATTTACTGTGCCCAAATGCTACAGTTAATATTGCCATTTGTATTGGAACCCCATGTTTCTGAAACCATAATTGCAGGAATATTTAACTGACCAAGCGTATATCCATAACTTTGCCATTTGTTGTAGTGGTTGGCAAAAGTAATGACGTGATTTTGCCCGGTAGAAGTTTTTGTAACCCTGGAGCTATAAATCTGCCTGAAGCCGTCACCACCGTCGATATTTTTACCTGTCATCCATCGGGTCCATACGTTATAACCTGCACCATCTGTTTCGAATGTTCCCAGGTAAGTACCGGTATGAGGTGAAACCGCACCCCAGGTTTCATTCACGTAATACTCATAATAAGGGCTTCTGCTCCATCCGTACCAGCCAAAAGTACCACCTCCGGAGTTTGAATAAGCGCCCAGGTTATAGCCTATTTTATAGGTTGTTGAGCCTGCTGAATAACCTTTACCACAAGTAAAATTACCATTAAACCCGTTCCAGTTAACGCTGTAATTTCCGCCGGCACCATTTGCATAATTGACTGTACCAGTTGCGCCGTCACTCTTCCAAAGCGACCAAAAGAAGCCATTATGTGTACCCGATTGGTAGGATTCTACCGTGGCGACAGCTTTGGCAGGAGGGGGCGGAGCAGTAACTTCCCCAGGCGCTATCTTTTCGTCTTTTTTACAGCCTGTTAAACATGCAGCGCTTGCAAACACCAAGGTTGCAGCCATAACAAAAGTAACCTTCCTGGTTACACTTGTCAGTGATTTTTGTTTTTTCATATAAGATATATATATTGGTTAGGGAAGCAAAATAACCGCATTTAGATCTGGGATACGGCTAATAATCAGCAAATTTGTTATACAAATGTTCATGCGGCACCTGTTGCATTTAATTTCACGATCATCCTTGTCGCATCAAAAGGAAATAGTAAGTATGTCATTAACTTTTCCCGCTGGATTAAGCTTAATAACCAGATCTTCTTTTAATACACGCTGGGGGATCATCAACCTGAAACCATTCCTAAACCCAACTTTGGGTATATAACCTGCTCCTTTTCTTTTTGGGATCTCAGTGATTGCCATTTGCATGTCACAAAGAGTAAAATATACTAAAAAGTATTTTTAATTAAACTTTTTAGTATATTTTTGTGCTGTAAAATTTACTGAGATGCTTACTAAAGCCGAAAGAACAAAGCAATTCATCCTGGAAACAGCAGCCCCTATCTTTAATCAGAAAGGAATATCCGGCGCTAATATAGACGATGTGCTTGCTGCCACAAAATTAACTAAAGGATGCCTTTATGGCCATTTTGAAGGTAAAGAAGATCTTGCTTTACAGGTTGTTGATTTTATGCTGAAAAGCAATGGTGAAAAAATGTTATCAACTATCAGCAAGGGAAAAACAGCGAAGGCTAAAGTATTTGCCTTTCTCGACTTTTACAAGGATCCTTTAAATACCTACTTAAAAGGCGGATGCCCGATTTTTAATGTCGCGGTTGAATCTGATGATAATTTCCCGGCCATCAAGGAAAAAATAGCAGGTGTTATCCGGCGCGGACAGGAAATATTTGTTGGTGTTTTAAACCAGGGCATTAAGGACGGGGAACTTTCTGATAAACTTGATCCGGTTGTTTATGCATTTAAAGCCGTAGCTGCTGTTGAAGGGGCTGTGGTTATGTGTCGCGCTATGAACACGGCAAAACCGATGGCGAGTTTGCTCAAAAGCCTGAAAGCAGAATTAGAAAGTTACGCAATCTAATTTTTTTTCATCTAGAATGTACTAAAAAGTCTTTTTTGTTTTTGGCTATTAAAAAAATATAAAGCCATCTGAAAATTTAACTTAAATGCAAAGCTGCGTATATAAATATACTAAAAAGTCTATAATTACGATTGTATGGAATCAAAACAAAAAACGGTTTTAGCCACAGGCGCTTCATCAGGCATCGGGCTGCTTGTTGCCAATAGCTTCGAAAAATCCATTCTGAAATCTGTAAATGCTTCAAAATAGAATTATCATTAGAAATTACAATCATGCAAATAAAAGGAAAAACGATACTGATCACAGGTGGAGCATCAGGTATCGGGCTGGAAGCAGCAAAACAATTTTTGGCTAATGGCGCCAATGTAATCATTACCGGCAGAAACCAAGGAAAATTAGATGATGCCAAGAAGCTCTACCCGGCAATTATAACCATTAAAAGTGATGTCTCAGAAGCCGATGATGCACAAAAGCTTTTTAACCAGGTGCAGCAACTGGGCGGTATTGATATATTATACAACAATGCAGGTGTTTTAACTGATCCGATCAATCTCGGATTGGCAAACCAAAAGCATCTCAAAGATGCAGCCTACGAAATAAACGTCAATTACCTTGGGGTTATCCGGCTTAACGACCTTTTCATAGACATGCTCAAATCGAGGGAAGAAAGCGCAATCATCAACACAACCTCTTTACTTAGTTATGTTCCATCATTACTGGAAGCAACTTATTCAGCCTCTAAAGTAGCGCTGCAGTTTTACACCAAATCGCTTAGAAAACACCTTCAGATTTTGAACAGCAGCGTAAAGGTTTTTGAGCTTTTGCCTCCACTTGTGGCAACCGAAATGACCACTGAGATGAACGGGAAAAAAATGAGTGTGGCAGATATGGTGAAAGCGTTTATTGCTGGTCTTCAGAAAGATAAGCTCACGATCCGTATAGGCGATACCAAAATAGTGTATTTGCTTAACCGGCTTTTTCCAAAAATGACTTTTAATCTGGTTAATCCTAAGAAAAGCTATAAATTAATATCTCTATAACAGTAGTGCCTCAAATAACAGCGATAATTTTAAATGTTGTGGGAACATGAACTCAAATTTATTAATGAGCAAATCCAGATTTAAGCAAAGGAGTTTTGGGAAAAATATAAATCATTTGCCGTTGGCAAGAGCCACCATAAATAACAGCATGTTGTAACTGACAATAAATGATAAAACAAGAAATAAACATAGATAATATGAAAGCATTTATAATAGATAAATATAAAAGCAAGGAAGGTGGTAAGATTGAAAACGTACCCATTCCTGTATTGAAAGCAGATGAAGTATTGGTAGAAGTATACGCTGCCGGCATAAACGTTCTCGATTCCAAAATAAGGAAAGGGGAATTTAAACTTTTTTTGCCTTATAAAACACCATTTATTTTGGGCCATGACCTGGCAGGTATAATAACTAAGGTTGGTGAGAAGGTACAAAAGTTTCAGGTTGGAGACCATGTTTATGCTCGGCCCGCAGATCATCATATTGGAACTTTTGCAGAATTCATTGCCGTTAATGAGGCTGATTTAGCAATAAAACCTGCGGCGCTTACCATGGAAGAAGCGGCGTCTATACCACTCGTGGGCCTCACTGCCTGGCAGGCATTTATCGAAAAAGGGCAGCTGCAAAAAGGAGAGCGGGTTTTCATTCAGGCTGGCTCAGGTGGTGTGGGCACATTTGCCATTCAGTTGGCTAAATATCTGGGGGCTACAGTGGCTACAACGACAGGTACAGCCAACATAGAGTTGGTAAAAAGTCTTGGTGCAGATGTTGTTATAGACTATAAAAAGGATGACTTTGAGCAGGTTCTGAATGATTATGATCTGGTTTTAAATAGCCAGGACGGATTGACACTTGAAAAGTCGCTAAATGTATTAAAACCGGGCGGAAAGCTCATCTCAATCTCTGGTCCTCCCGATCCGGATTTTGCGGAACAAATCGGTGCTTCCTGGTTCGTGAAACTGATTATGCGCCTATTGAGCTCAAAGGTAAGGAAGAAAGCAAAAAGGCTAAATGTGCATTTTTCCTTTCTGTTTATGAGGGCTAGCGGATCTCAGTTGAATGAAATTACGACGCTTATAAATGCCGGGGCTATTAAACCTGTGATCGATAAAATTTTTCCGCTCCAATCGGCCAATGAAGCAATCGCTTATGTAGAAAGTGGTCGTGCCAAAGGAAAAGTGGTAATAAAAATCAAGTAAATAATTGATGAATGTTCGGTTGTATTTTTGTTTATTCCACAACAAAGGCCTTAACTTGAAAAGTTTGGGCTTTTGTTCTTTGTGCGCTGCCCTGAAATAATTATCTACGAAAATTTCGTCAACTCAAAACACACGTTGGTGGTAAAAAGCATCGTTCATCAAAGCGATTTGTTAGTTCATCCAATAGTTCCTTTATTTGTTCATTCTGTTTTTATCCTAATTATTTGATTAAACAAAAATACGCTCAATGATTATTATGTATATGTGGCCGTTGGGCCATCCGACAAATCATTTACCTGAACTTTAAATATTATCATAGATTTTCAAATGATTAAAATACCATACAAAAAACGGATGTTCTCAACTGATTTGTCAAATACTGAATTAGTCAAAAATATAATGTTCGAACTTGATAAGCTAGGATATGATGTAATTAGAGAGGATCGAAAGCGTATAGAATTTAAGTATAATATGTGGCGATTCGGCTCCCGGACTGAAACTTTTCGTCGCGTAGACGGAGGAACATTCGAAATCAACCCTGAGGGTGGAAGCCTCATTTTTACTTTTTACATCTCTTTAACCTTTGAAATCCTAATAACAGCTATTACTTTGCTGATTTATCTTTTTCAGGATCCTTTCATTTTGCATTTTATAGTTTTTATCTGGCTGATGTTTTTGTTCAGGGTATTTGCAGTGAGAGACACGGGTATGAGGATGTTGGTTAACGTGATAAAGGCTAATTAGTGGAAGCTAAATTGTTTAATGTATCTGTCACGAATATTCAATTCGGGCAGACTTTCAATTTATTATTCGGCAAACCTATTTTCAAAGCTGGTGACTTGTAGCGTTTTAATGTGCTTTGTCGTTTTTAATTAAAAACAAAATAGACGATGAAAAAAATAGCGCTTGTATTATTGTTGGGTGTTGCCCTGATAACCTGTAAAAAAAATAAAACTACTTCTGATTGTGGGGACAAGATCTGTACTGAAGAATTTGCCTCGGTAGTGTTAAAATTTGTAGACAATAAAGGCGTTGGCGCTGAAGTAAAAGATTTCAATGTAATCAACCAAAGAACAGGAGAGCGGGTGACGGCTAATTCGAGTGTTTATACAAGTACCATAAAAGGCGTATTTATTATCGTTGATGATAATAATAAACTTGGTCTGTCAGAACAAGGAGATGATCTGAAAATTACGGGTACCTCTGTAGAAACCAAGCAAACCAAATCTGTTGTGATTAAAGTAAGTGGGGGCAAGTGTGCTTGTCACATCAATAAAATTTCAGGCCCGCAACAGCTTGTTTTCGATTAAGATTAATAAGAATTCCTTACAGATTTTGATGGACTTGGCTTGCAAAAGCTGAGTCTTTTTTATTTTGCGATTTTCTGCCAGCAATTTTATAATAATAACTAATCTGTTGATTAACAATAAAATTGGTCAATCGTTTGCGCGATTTTTAGGCTTGATCTAAAAGATTTCTGGTGATACTTTTATTGGAAATCTTTATTGCCGGTTTGAGTTACAGGCTGGTAATGTAAACCTAAAATTATGAGTGGATTAAAAAAGAGTCTGTTTTTTGTTGGCCTAATGATGATGGCGATAACGGTATTTGCGCAGCAAAAAGCAAAAAAGGCAACCAAAAGACTACCTAATATCATTTACATTTATGCTGATGACCTTGGCTATGCTGATATAGGTCCATACGGACAAACAAAAATAAAGACGCCTAATTTGGATCGTTTGGCCAAAGAAGGGATGAAATTTACTCAACATTATACCAGTACGCCAGTTTGTGCACCAGCAAGATGTATGTTAATGACGGGCAAACATGGAGGCCATTCCTATATCCGCGGAAATTACGAAATGGGCGGTTTCCCTGATAGTTTAGAGGCCGGACAAATGCCTTTGCCTGAAGGTATTCTAACAATACCTAAAATGTTGAAAGAAGTAGGCTACGCGATAGCATTGACCGGGAAATGGGGCTTGGGAATGAACAATACCTCGGGTTCGCCTTTAAAGCAAGGTTTTGATTATTATTACGGCTATTTAGATCAGAAGCAATCGCATAGCTTTTATCCAACCCATTTGTGGGAGAACGATAAGGCGGTTCCGTTAAACAATTCATTTATCGATGTCCATCGACAATTAGATAGCACAAAAACACTTACTGATGCCGATTGGGATTATTTTAAGGGTAAAGCGTACTCACAAGATTTGATGACTAAAAAAGCGGTTCATTTTATTGAAGGACACCAGGATAAACCATTTTTTCTCTATATGCCTTACACTATTCCGCATGTTTCGTTACAAGCACCAGAAGAATACATCAAGAAATACATTGGATTGTTTAACGAAAGACCATATTATGGACAAAAAGGCTATGCCGCTACCAAATATCCCTTATCCACCTATGCAGCAATGATTACTTATTTAGATGATCAGGTAGGAATTATTTTGGCAGAAATCAAAAAACTGGGGCTTGATGAAAATACCGTCATTATGTTCTCGAGCGATAATGGGGCAGCTTTTAACGGGGGCGTAAATGCAAAATTTTTTAACAGTGTTAACGGTTCAAGAGGCTTAAAAATGGATGTTTACGAAGGTGGAATAAGAGAACCTTTAATTGCCCGCTGGCCGGGCAAAATTCCTGCGAATACGGTGAGCGATTTTGTATCGGTACAATTTGACATGATGGCCACATTTGCAGAATTAACAGGAACAAAAGCCGGTAACACTGATGGCATTTCATTACTGCCAACTTTACTTGGAATGCCTGTAAAACAAAAACAGCGCGAGTATATTTATTGGGAATATCCTGAAAATGGAGGTCAGCTTGCCATCAGAATGGGCAATTGGAAAGGTGTTAAAACCGCTGTACGTAAAAACCCGAAAAAGATAGCATGGCAGATCTTCAACATTAAAAACGATCGTTTTGAAGCGCAAGATATTGCTGCCGAACATCCGGAACTTGCAAAACGATTTGATGAGATCGTGAAAAAAGAACACCAGGTTGCGCACATAGTGGAATGGGAGTTTTTAGATAACCGGGCACCAAAAAAGTCTGATAAATAACCATTAATCCTGATTCTGGTTTAAGTTATTTGAGGTTCCGTTACACCGAGAATGATGAGTATGATCAATCACTCTTGGATGTAATTATTTAAGAAAGAAAGTTTTAAGATTACAATTTAATTGTTTAGTTTAGCTAAACAATTGCATGTTTTATGTAAACAATATCTTAACCTTAATTTAACTATGAAAACTTTGAAACTTTTACCACCCTTAATTCTTCTGATGGTTTTGTCTATCATGTCCTGCAAGAAGGCCGGTACAGCCACTCCAGAAGATAAACAAATTTCAGATGCGCAATCTTTAGCAGAGAATGCATTAGTTGCGAAACCTAAAAAAGTTTTGTTTATAGGCATTGATGGCTGTGTATGGAAAGCCATTACTGCCACAAACGCACCCAATCTTAAAACGTTAATGGACCAATCGTACACTAGTACCAATGCATTGGCCCAAGTGCCTACCTGGTCATCAAATGGCTGGTCGGCATTATTTACCGGTGTGGGTGTAGCCAAACACAAAGCATCCGATAATAGTTTTTCGGGATCTGATTTTGTAAACTATCCTTCTTTTTTCAGGCAGATCAAAACCAGTTTACCTACTTTGCGTACCGCATCAATTGTTACCTGGTCTTCGATCAATAGTTTTATAGTCGCTACACAGGATGTAACGGTGAAACAGAATAGTGCAAACGATAACGCTACAGAAACCAGGATTATTCAGGAAATTACCACTAGTAATACCGATGTTGCGTTTTGCCATTTCGATAATGTTGACCATGCCGGGCATGCCAGTAATTATAGAACCACAACCCAAATGTACATGGATTCGGTAAAAGCTGCCGATGCACGTGTGGGAAGGATATTAACCGCTTTAAAAGCAAGGCCAACTTATAACAACGAAGATTGGTTAATTGTTGTAGCCACAGATCATGGTGGAGATTTAAGCCACGGCGGTTCGAGCTACCTTGAACAAAATGCATTTATCATTTTAAACAATAGTGCCATTTCTCCTCAATTGGTTAATGCTTTACCAACCACTGCAACAGAATCGACACCACACAGTATTTCTACTGTTAATTTTAAAAGCAATGTTTACGGTCAGCTGCCAACGCTTAGTAGTCTCAACCTTAGTGCAACAGGTAGCTTTACCATCGAGTTTAGGGCAAGGGCAACAACCGCCACCAGCGATCCGGTAATTATCGGGAACAAAAACTGGGCGAGTGGTTACAATAAAGGTATTATTATTGCCAATAGAAATGGGGTAATCAGAGCAAACTTCGGCGATGGTACAAACAGATTGGATATTGATGGTGTTGATTTAACCGATCAGTTGTGGCACCAGGTGGCGATAGTGGTTAACCGGAGCACGCAAAAAGCAACTATGTACGATGGTGGGGTTCAGGTGGCTGAAGGTAATATTTCGGCAGTTGGCGATCTGCAAAGTGGCACTGCATTTAAAATCGGACAGGATGGAACCGGAAATTACAGCCCATACTTTACGGGTAATATATCGGAAATCAGGTTGTTTAAATCTGCATTACCTGCAACGAGCATTAGCGCATACAGCTTTACTGCTTTAACTTCATCACATCCGCAAAATGCCGACCTGGTTTTATACACCAAAGGAAACGAAGGCACCGGAACCACCTATAATGGAAGTTTGGTTACGCCTCAGATTAGTATCCTGACTAAAAGCAGTGCAACGGTTACCTGGAGTGCCTTAACCACACCAATATTTAAACGTAAAACAACCGATTACCATGGCGCACCATATTTGTATAGTGTACCACCAACAATATTAACCTTTTTAGGAATCACTGTGCCTAGCTATTATGATGGGCAAGCGCTGGTTAATTTTTAACTGATAAGAATAAAAAAAGCTGTATCCGGTTATGGGTACAGCTTCATTATTAATTTACTCCGAGAAATAATTTTAATCCAGCAATGTCCAGGTTTTTCTGGCCTGTACCTGCTGTACAACTTGCTGTTCGGCAACCACAATATTTTCTTTGCGCTGACCAATATATTCTAATCCACTCAACTTATTCCAAAGCGCTACCAATACACTCATAAATTCGTTGGCCATTAGCATGCTGTTGTTAATTTGTTTATGATCGTAAACCAGTTCGATGGTTTTGGCTAAAAGCTCTTCAAAGTTTCCAGGGGTTACATCTTTCCACTCGTAAAAATACTTTAATAGTTCTTCTCTTTCGCGGGGATCAATCAGTTTAATGGCCGTAAAAAAAATGTGTGCCAAGCTGGAGAAATAACCTACTAAAACTGCTGGCGATTCGCGGTGTGCAATGTTTCTGTACTCATAAAATAAACCCGCAATGTAGTCTACAATTTTCTCTGAGATTAAACGGATGTTCTTGCCTAGCGGAGTAATGTTGTCCCTTCCTCCTGTTTTATCGATAATTTTAAAAGCCGCCAGCTGTAAATCATTTAGTAAAACACTAAAAGATTCATAATATCTAATCAGGGCTGGATGACTTGTTATAGTTGAGCTGGGCGGTATATAACTGTTGTTGATCGATAACCTGCCGTTTTCGTAGTAAACCTGCCCGATGGTTAAGAAATAACTATCTGCTGTTTGTGAACCCACCTCGCTCTCCGGTAAAACCGCAATAGAATAACTTTTGGTAAGTTCGGGGTAACGGATCGGGTTTTCTTCAGGGTTTGGTGTGCCTGTTGGTACACGGTTAAACGGACTCACTACTAATAAAATCACATAGTTACGCGGTTCCGATTGGCCAAAATAGTGGTTGTGTACCAGCGTATCCATATTATCCGATTGTACAATATCGATGTGGCAGCCTTCGGGCGTAATGGCATTACAATATCTTACCCTTACCTCGATATGGTTGGTTGCTTTTTCTATAATTTCGATATCGTGCGAACTTTTATAACCTGCAAAAGGCGGTAAAAATCCGTAATTGCTATTGTTTAGGTGTAAAGAGGCGGCATCGCGTACAAAATCCTGCAAATAGAGATCACTTAATGTAAAATGATCACTGGAAAGCTTCATGCCATTAATCCAGTTAATGGATTTATATTTTAGCGGCTTTATCATGGTAAATGTTTTTAATTATAGATTAGATAAAGATAGCACTTTCTCCAACTTCATTGGGTTTGTTTACGTTTTCGGATACCCGTTTAGCATAAATCGTCATTTTTTCGGTAATGCCGTTTTCGATAATGTCGAGATCCGGATCGATGAAAATATTGCGTTTAAAAAAGGAAGTTTTGATAAAGAAAATCCATTTATAATTCTCCATATCTTCGCTCCTGAATTCTACAGGGCTTTTGGCGAATTTTAAATTGTAATCATCAATAAACTTGTGGAACCAGAGACCAAAGTTCATGTTCTCTACAGCTTTTACCTTTACCTTTAAAGGTTCGGGATCGCTGCTTTTTTTGTAAAGCTCCAGCTCCAGTACCAGTAAACGGTTAAAATCTACATGGTCCATGTTGATGTCAAGCGGAGTGTCAGGATATTTCCAGATCTTGTATATTTCTGAAGGGATACCAAGCAGTGAAACATAAGCCCACCAAAAAATAAGTGGAACAAAAAAGCAGGTGATACTGCCAGCACCAAACCACCCAAAATTTACTGAGCTTAACCAGTTAAAGGCGAGCTGAAATAAATAAACAGCTAAAATAGCTGAAATTAAAGTGGCAAAAAAGATAAAAACCTTGCGCTCCAGCACATCTTTAGGGTAGTATTTGGTTAACAGATAAACGAAAACCGTGCCCATCAACAGATAAAAAATACAGCAGATGATGTAGCCCCAGGGCATGAAATTAAAGTTTAGGAACCCTAAAAATCCCGGAAGGGCTAAAATAATGCCGATCAGCAGAACACTTACGATAAGTCTTTTGTTATTGAGGAACTGGTTCTTTTTGTTGATGATAGAAAGCACCGCTGTTGATACCATGAAGATCAGCGGGAACAAGAGAAAGCGAATAAAAAATGATTGAACGTCCATTAAATTTTTATAGATGTGATGTACTGCAAATATAGTATCTTTAGTATTTGATTATAATCGTTATTTTTTGGTAATAAAAATTTAACCTATAACAAAAATGAAGCCTTAAAGTTTAATGAAAAAAGAAACTTTGATTAATAACGAACTATTTACAGATTACAAGGCAGTTGCCCATGCTGCCGACCTGATCGAACGTAAGGTAATTGATGCCGATAGGATTGAAATTATCCCATTGGGGCCTGATAAACGTGCTTTTTCAAAAGATATTGAAGATACCACGGCTTATTATTCTGAAAAAAGAAGGCACGAACGCATCCGCATCAGCACCAACCGCGAAGGATTGTATGATATGCTGCCTGAAGGGCTTTTCCACCGTCCGCCAACCGGTAGTGCCGGTATGGACGAGGAATCTATGATTAAAGATATCAGGGATAGAAGAGAGGAAGAAAAGGAAGCCAGGTTATTTTTTACACCCTTTGATGCGGAAATTAATTATGTGAGGATCATGACCGAGCTATATGAAAATATGCTCGATAAAAAAACAACCTATTCCGACTTAAGTCAGATTTTTGAATTTGGATGGGATGAATTTAATTTGCTCAACAAAGAACAAAGCATCATCTGGATGCACCTGCTGCCCGAAATCCAGCAAAAGAGAAACGATATCGGTTTTGTATCAAAAGTACTTACTGCACTGTTTAACCTGCCACTTACCATTGTAGATGCCACAGCCAATATTGCACCGGTAAAAATTGCCGAAGAAATGCAGATGCAGCTGGGTGGAAGCGCATTGGGGATTGATACCATTATTGGTGATAGCTTTAGCCCCGAACACGAAGCATATAATGTTAATATCGGCCCAACTTCGCCACAGGAACTGGTTAAGTTTATTCCCGGACAAAAAAACAGGGCCATTTTGGATATGGCCATCAGCTATTTAATGCCTGTTGATGCAGAGGTTAACGTAGAGCTCCTTACCGCACCCGATTATCAGGAAACGATATTGAGCGAGGATGGTGAAAGTGCTTATTTAGGGTATACAGTATATCTTTAGCATTTATTCGTGAGAATTATTCTAGGCTATTAATAGAATGGTCGTCATTCGAGCGTAGTGCAATGCAGCCGAGAACCCAAAGGCTCTGCAAAGCTAAATCTGTCCAGATAGATCTCTCCATTCCACTGCGTTTCATCCGATAGCTATCGGATCGAGATGACGGCCTGGTTTGTTAAACTGTCATCCTGAACGGAGTCGAAGGATTTCCAATCTGTGATGCTCCGGATATGAAGATGTTTTTTACTTTTTTCTTGACTCGATCGTCATGCTGAACTTGTTTCAGCATCTTTCAAGGTAGATAGACCCTGAAATAAATTACCTTCGGTGAGCTCGCTAATGCTCGGTTCAGGGTGACGAACTGCTTTAGAGGACTGAATAGATAAAAAAGTTATTTTAATTAAACCGCCTTATACAGCACCGGTTTTAACAACATCCTATAATGCACATTCATTGTACTCCTTAAGTTTAGTTTCGCCAAAGTTAAACTCAACAGTTCTTCCCAATCCTGCGTGCTAAGATTAAGCTGATCTGCAGGTTCGATCAAAATATCAGTGGTTTTAATAAAGCCTGCATTTGGTTTATTATCCATTATCAGGCCTTTGGCCAGGGTAATGCCCTTTAGTTTGTTGCCCAGTTCGTAACGGCAAAAATTGATCACATCAGCCTTTGTAATAATCCGGTCGGCCGTGGTTAAACCATATTTATAAGCCTGCACCCGGTTGGTTGCATTCAATCTCGACCGGCCGCCCTTTGTTTGGCTCAATAAAAAGATACTCTCTGCATTTACCTTATTGTTATCGTATACCACTAAGCGGCTTCCGGCATTAATGTGGTTGGCCTCTTCCGCTTGCGTTACCCAGATATCGAGGAATAAAATGTCTGCATCGCCAATCGGTTTCAATACAATATAGCTGGGCAGTTCTTTAATGTCTTTAAGCGCTGAGCGGCTTTTTTGTTCAATAAGTGCAATGTTTTGTTCCAGATTTTTAAGGATCGTGCTTAAAAAATCAGGCCCGTAAGCAGTAAAAGCGGCTTTCTCATCGCGTAAAAGTTCAAAAAGGTAATCTACCAACTCTTTGGCATTTCTCGTGTCAAAACGCTCCGTGCCCCCGTACCGGATCGAGAAAGATCCGTCTCCTTTTTCGTTCTCATTGGTGTAAGGAATCTCGTTGTAACTTTTCCCTTTATTATCCTTCAGGTTTTCTACTGCAAGCATCTGATCGAATGATTCCGTTTTAATCGGGATAATATTATTCATCGTTTTAAGCCGGTGTTTGATCTGGCTTAACCGTTTATTTACCACCGGGAACGCATTGATATAAATATGAAGCTCGTTCAGCATTTCCTGGTTTATAGCAGCCGGAAAAATTACTTTAAGCCATTTTACCGAATTGTCGATCTGGTTTAAAACAGCTGGCTGGAATAGGCTGGCAAAATCAGGAGGTAGTTCCCTGCTTTCGTCTATATTAAAATCGTTGAGATCGCCCAGGGTAATAAACCTGTTGCTGTAAAACTGTAAAACATCTGCTTTGATCAGATTAAGCAATTGTTTGTGCTGAAATGGCGCCTGTACCTTACCTGTTAAAGGCTCATCCATAAAACGTTCTGTATAGGCGGCGAGCTCGTTGTTTTTATAGAACCATTTCCCCAGCGAGAGCAGATCGTAAGTGTTTTCGGGTACCGAATAATTTTTCCAGTCGAAAAATAAATTCAGTTTATTAAAATCCATCCAGTCTTTAATGCCGTTAAAACCGATATATATGGTATTTTTCTCTACCGAAGTGCCCAAAAGGGTATTGTGTATTGGTTGTTTGCCCAGTTGTTCTACATTAAAAAGGGTATTTCCGGTAACGAGGTATTTTATCGATGCATTATTTAATTTTACGGTATGCAGCGGGCTAAAAAAAATATCGGTTTTCTTGGCCTTATCATTTTCCTGTGGGATATTCTTTTTAAATGCAAATTGCGAATAGATCGAAAGGTAGTCCTGTTGTTCAATCGGCCTGGCGTGCATAATGGCGTGGGCCGGTAACGATGAAGTTAAATGATCGGGGGCCAAAATTCGGCTGATCTTATCAAAAATCCTGTTCTCTAAATTTTTAACATCATTGGATACATTAAAAAGCTCATTGCTTAATGCCTCAATAATCAACCTGACAAGTGGATCGAAGTCATTGCTGTCTTTAATATTCCAGAAATCTTCGGCATTTTTTAAAATTCTGTTCCGGATCTCATCTTTTGATGAATAAAAAACTGGTTTCATGTGTAGAATATTTGGGGCGTTTTAGATTAAGTTGATAATGGGCTAAGAAATAAAGCGGTGTTAAAAAAATATTTTTCTCCTGTGGTTTTTATTAGTGCTCTGACACTAATATCTACCTTTTTTTTAATCTCGGTTATCTTACGCAGGGGGTATACATTTTCTACCTCAGTAATGCGTACTTCTACCGCGGTATTATATATTCTAAATTCATAGTCGGTAATGGATTTTAGCAACGATTTGCGGAATTTTTCCTCCCAAATGCTCTCGCTCACAATTAACTCAAAGTCGAGATCCCATATCTCACATCCAAAATCGTTATGGAACCGATGCTCCCCAAAACGGGTAAAAATAATCAGTTCTATGTGGTTTGAAATCGATTTTCCGAGGTCGGTTGGCTGAAGGCCACCGCCTGAGAAAACCGACCTAAATCTGAAGGGTTTGTTGTAAAAATTTTCAGACATACACGGTTTGGCTTAAAGTTTGTTAAAAGTAAAAGAAATAATATCGTTTTAATAACCAAACAACAAATATTAAAAATTGTTATAGTACAATGTTAATTTGAAAAAGTTTGAGTGATTTTACGTGAGGGAGATGTCGGATTAATATGATAATTAATACTATGTGAAACTCTTAATGCTCTATGAAACCCATTAATGCCATCGAAATCAGGACCGCTTACACGAGGTTTATCTTAAACTTTGTATTCCTAACGCTTTTCTCTATTCTCTGTATTTACCTCTTTTTTGCCGCATCCGATTATGAGTATACCCTGCTCGATAAAAAAGTAAAGGAAACCGAAAAACTATCTTATTTACGAAAAGATATCAATACCAATTTCGACCTTATCCTTGTCCGTTTTAAAGAGCTTGCCCAATACCGCGATTACAATGCTAACGAAATGAGCAAACAGAGTATCCTTTTGGGCGATATCCAAAGCGCCAACAACAGGATTAAAGATCTTATTTCCAAAAAAACGCAAACGAGTCCAAGTTTTGATCTCTACGCCAAAATAAACAACAACGTTGGTGCAATGGCCGATCTGCAGGATTCGCTTATTAAATCAAGGGGCGATATCCAAAGGTACAAGGAACAGATAAACGATTGCCACCGCGCAAACCAGGCTACGGCAACCAAGATCAGAAACGGGCGGTTCGGCCGATAATTAAACGATTATGATAAAATTAAGTATAAAAGAAAGACGCGAACAATTCTTGTTTTTTATAGCGCTGTTTGTTTTTACCGTAGGGCTTTTAAGTTTTGGTATTTTTTATAGTGATAAATCGCGCTACGAAATCTCCAAAGAAGAACTTGAGGTAAAAATCAGCGAGAACGAAACATTCGAAAATATGGTAAAAGAAACTTCGCCAACCATTGATACCACTTACAAACAGATTACCCGCTACAACCCAAATGTACAGGCGGTTTTCCTGAAAAACGATATACAGAATTCATTAGGCTCTATCAGGGCTGCGTTTGATCGTAAAGCATCAGACCAGCGCTATAAAATATTTGTTCAAACGGCACAGCTGTACGACCGGTTATTTTACGATAGGCAGGAACAGAACAGAAACATTTCAGATATCGAATTGCATAAACGACAATTGGACGATTGTATTCTCAACAGGCGACAATTGCAGCAAACCATATCTGCTAGATAAATATACCAAAAACAACCTATAAAAAACGCTACCTATGTCTGACACAAACACCAAGCAAGTTAATTCAAATTCGCAAGGCTATGTTATTCTCTACATCCTATTAGCTGTATTGCTCTTAACAGGTCTTATTTTCCTATTTAAAAGTTCTTTGTTCGAAAAAAGGGCAATTGATGCGCGGATCTTAAAAGATGAAATTTATTTAAACGAAAGTCTGGTTTTTACCGATAATACCCCAAAAGCTACAAAATGGTTATGGGAATTCGGAAACGGCGAAAAAGCCACCACAAAAACCGGTTCTTACCACTACACAAAGCCCGACACATACATTGTGCGCTTAACGGTTGATGGCGAACTCCGTCAGGAATTTCCGGTTACCGTACGCGATACCGTTCATACACCGGTTGTAGATAGCGTACTAACCATTAGCGGCCCAACCGCAGGTTTGGTTAACGAAGAAATCAGGCTCGAAGGAGACGGGGAAGGAAAAGATTTCGAATGGTCGTTCGGCGAAACCGGACGTGTAGATGTTAAAGGAAAAACCGCTTTATACACCTACCGTGCTCCGGGTAAATATGTGGTACGCCTGCGCTCGGATAAAAGCCGCAAACCTGCCTTCCTAAACATTTTGATCACTGATCCAAATGCCGAAATCGTTGAAGATATTGTTGCCCCTGGTGATGGCGAACGTAAAACCATCGATGATATCAGGGCCCGTTTACAGGCCATTGCCAATGGTGCCGATTTTAATTCCAATTATTACTATCTCGTTAACAAATACATGTGCGGTAACGAAAAAGTAACGGTAAATGTTGAAATGAACGGTAAGAAAAAACAGACCGATATTTACTCGTACTGTATGGGACTCACCTTTGGGGGAGAAATAGCCGTTGATGAAGCGCAGCTAACCATCAAGCCCAATTCTACCTGTGCCAGTTTGGTAAACATTAAACAACATTCGGGAACGGCCCAGCCTGCGGCAACAACTGCTGATGCACCGGCCAAAACAAGATAAATTAACAGCTCACCTAATTTTAAAGCTCATCTACAGATTATGAAAAAATACTATGCCTTAACCCTCCTTTTTATAGGAATATCGTTTGCCTACGCACAATCGCCGGCATCCTTTGGCAAAAAAGTAAAATACATGCCTAAATCTTACGAAAGGCCTTCAGAAAATATAAACGTAATGGACAATACCAGTAGCAGCAGTTTGCCATGGATTGTTTTTTCAGACCGTGAAGATAATTATACTACTACTGCACCGGGTGGAAGCCTGATTATGAAAAAAATAGGCTTTATGGAACCTTTCTACGTTTCAAAAGAAGAAAATGGCTACCTCAAACTGATTAAATACAAGGCCGGAATGATCAGGGGCAGAAAAATAAACGATAAAAAAAGTGCCATCAGTTATGGTTGGATCGCAAAATCTAAACTGCTTTTATGGCAACGCGCATTCTCCAACCAAAAAACAGGTTATGCCGAAAAAGCCATCGGTATCGTAAACGGGAAAAATGCCTTAACCGAACCAAAGTTCTATTTCGATACCACAGATTCTATCCTGGTTTACAATACACCCGAACTTAAAGACCGACGTACAAAAGTAAGGTTACACGAAATTGCCTATATCTACAAAAAATCAGAAGATGGTAAGAAATACCTGATCGGTTCTGATGACCAACTGGTTGCAGATACCGCTTTAAAGAGTATTTACGGTTGGGTTTCTGCCGAAGCTGTACACAGCTGGGGCGATCGTTTGTACATTACCTCGGTTAAACCGGGCGATTACGACAAGGATGATTCTACTTCGGTAGCCATCAAAAACGGGATCGATAAAGGAACAACTTTCGCGGTAGATCCCTTATTGCCAAGGGAAAACCTGATCCTGCGTAGTGTGCCCGTTGTTTCAAATGATGAAGGAGGCAACACGATAGGTATCGCTGCAGATGTTTACAATAAAAAAGACAATAAAATATTAACCATTAACGGTTCTGCGCTTTCTTATCAAGACTACCTGAACCTACGTAAAAATAAAAACAAGGTAAATGTTGTTTTTGTAGTAGATGGTGGTAGCCCAATGACCAAGTATTTTTCTGGAATGACCAATACCATCGCTTCTTTCGAAAATATTATGGGCGATTTTGGTAAAGGAACAAAAGTAAACTTTGGTGGTGTAGTATACCGTGGCGAAAGTGGTTGCGCTTTAAAAGGTATTTTTGTAAGCCCGATCCAGAATGACTACAGGCAGTTGATGACTTTCCTTTCAAATCAGGCTAAAAATACCGTTAGGTGTAATGGAGAAGTAAGCGAAGAGCCTGTTTTTCAGGCGATAAAAGCCGGATTAGGATTGTTTAAAGCAAAAAAGAACGAAACCAATTTAATTATTTTAGTTGGCAGTACTGGAAACACCGGAGGAACCAACAATTACCTGATTAACGAATTGAGTGAGCAGGTTGCGCAGGCAGATGCCCGTATTTTAGCCTTACAGGTGTATAGTGATTTCAATCAGTCATTTAACGATTTTGTAATCCAGTCGCGTAAACTCGTTTCCGAATCGGCTATCCGCTCTGCCGAATACCGAAAAAACACCATGGTAAAAGGAGAGGGGTTAAAAAGCTTCCAGCCTTATAATACCAGTTTACAGGATTCTATTTCTTACTATTTAGATTATCCTAAAAACAGTTTAATCCAGGGCGGAGTAGTTTTCCCGACCAAAGGTTCGGTAAATTCCAACCAGAGCATGACGATTGCGTTACGCCGTTTCGTAAAAGAAACAAACTCCGATATCTATAACCAGATCAGTTCGTTGGACAGTGCTTTCCGTTTAACAGGCATATCGCGTAAAAACCTGACTGCCGATGTAGAAGGTTTATTGCCAGAACCTGTTGGTCCGGAAGTTGCAGACCGTATGCCGCACAATGCGTTTAAATATTATAGCACTGCAAATCTGTCGGTTGATGCGGTGAAAAACAACCGTTCGACATTACAATATGCCATCGTTTTAAACAATATGGAGTACAAGCAGATTGTAGATGTGTTTTCGATTATGCTGGGGCAGAATTTGCAGGCCGATCAGTCTTCTTTCAGGAGCAAACTCGTTAAAAATTATGTGAAAATGCCAAAACAGATGCTGGGTCTTAAAGAGTCATCGGGCAACATAAAGCGTTTAACCTTGGCCAACTACATTAAATTGGTAACCGGTTTGCCTTTGAACAATAACTTTTTAGAGAAGTATACCGTTGGCGATTTAAAGAACACTTCTAAAATGCCATTAGAAGAGTTCGAAACCTATATTAAATTATTAAATCAATCGGTTCAGCAGATTAAAAGGGTTACCCAGATTGAACAGCAGTTTATTTCGAACGGCAAAATATATTACTACATCACCGAAAATAATTTTAACCCGGCAGTATTGCCTACAACCAACTAAGGGATATGGCAGTTACAAATTTAAGCGAATCGGTTAAAACAGCCTTGCACATCGCACAGTCTTTAGCTAAAGAGTACAGAAACGAGGTGTTTACTGCGGCTCACTTGCTCAAAGGATTGATGCATAAAGATGTTGGCCTGCGCTCGTTCATTACCTCTATTGGTAAAGATGAAGAATACATCAGCGAGTGGGCTGAAGTGCGGATTGATGAACAGGCAAAATCGGCGAGTTTTACCGATACCGTAAGCGGTGCGCCAGAAATTGCAGTAATTTTTGAAGAAGCCGATAATGTGCGCATTAAACTGGGGTTGGATTTAATTACCCCGGTATGTGTATTAACCGCATTGGCAAAACCGGGTATCGGTTTTCAGGCTGATCAGTTAAAATCGTTCCCGATTAAAGAACGTGAGATTTTGGATCTGTATGTAAAAGATGAGGAAATTTCGAGGGTGGTTTCGCCTGATAAAACAAGTGCTGGTGCCGAAAGCAAAAGCACAGGCAATGCCCTGTATAAATACTGTATAGATAGGTTACAGATGGTGCGCGATGGTAAAACCGACCCTATAATCGGCCGTGATAAAGAAACCAGGCAGATGATGGAAATCCTTTGCCGCCGTACCAAACCAAATGTAATCCTAACCGGTGATGCCGGTGTAGGTAAAACGGCTTTGGTTGATGGTTTTGCTATCGACATCGTAAACCAGAATGTACCCGAGAGTTTAAAACCGGTACAGCTTTTTGAGCTCGATTTAGGCTCGTTAATTGCAGGCGCCTCTTATAAAGGAGAAATTGAAGACCGCTTAAAAAACATCATCAAAGAAATCAAGCAGTTTGAAAAGGCTGTGCTCTTTATTGATGAAATCCACACTTTATTGGATAGTAAGGGGCCATTGGGTGCGGGCATAGGTAATTTGCTGAAACCAGAACTGGCCCGTGGCGAAATTACAGTTATCGGTGCCACAACCATTGATGAGTACCGCAAAATTATAGAGCCTGAACAGGCTTTCAGCAGGCGTTTTGAAGTATTGCAGGTAAATGAGCCAAACGAAGAAAGCACCATTAAAATGCTGCAGAAACTGGCCGTAAAATACGAAGAGCACCATACCTTAACCATCGAACCCGATGCTTTGGGCGAATGTGTTCGCTTAGCCAAACGTTACATGAAGGACAGGAGGCTCCCTGATTCTGCATTCGATCTGCTCGACCGCACAATGGCCGCCATGAAAATGATGAACGATACCTCTGATCAGGTAATTGAAAGTTTGGAAACCGATCTGGAAGCTTTAAATGCCAATGCCGAAGAATCGGAAGCAGAGAAATTTGCCGATTATAAATGGCTTTTCTCTTTGCTTCAGAATAAATTAAGTCCGGTTTTACTGGGCCGCTTAACCGATGAAACACAGACCGATGCGTTCGAAACCGCTGATGAATATCAGGGCTATATTACCAAAAGCTTACAGGAATTAAAAAAATATGCTGCTGAAAAAAGCGATCGCATCAGCAAACAGGATATTGCTTCTATAGTGGCCTACAAAACAGGTATCCCAATGGGGAAACTACAGGCAGGCGAAAAGGAAAAATTGCTCAATATGGAGCAGTACCTTAAAAAACGTGTGGTAGGACAGGATCAGGCTTTAAAAGCTGTTTCTGATGCCATACTCGAATCGCGCAGCGGATTGAACAAAAAAGGACAGCCAATAGGATCCTTCTTTTTACTGGGGCCAACCGGAACCGGTAAAACCGAGCTGGCCAAATCAATCGCCGAATTTTTGTTTAACGACGAAAAAGCGATGATCCGCTTCGATATGTCAGAATTTAAGGAAGAGCATAGTGCCGCCTTACTTTATGGCGCGCCTCCCGGATACGTAGGTTACGAAGAAGGCGGCTTATTGGTGAATAAAATCAGACAACAGCCATATTCTGTACTGCTTTTTGATGAAATTGAAAAAGCGCACCCTTCCGTTTTCGATACTTTTTTACAGATCCTGGACGAAGGCCACATGCACGACCGTTTAGGAAAAGAGGGCGATTTTAGCAACTCACTGATTCTTTTTACCTCGAATATCGGTAGCGAATGGATTGCTGAACAGATTGGTAAAGGTGTAATCCCTGCTTCAAATCAGTTAATGGAGGTAATGGCCGGGCATTTCCGCCCCGAATTTTTAGCCAGAATCTCCGAAATTGTTCCTTTTGCACCAATAAACGAAAGTAATGTGGTGCGTATCTTCGAAATCCAGTTAAGCAGTTTGGTACAATCGCTCAATAAAATGGGTATCGACTTTGAAATTGCGGAAGATGCCAAAAAAATGATCGCTTTAGATGGTTTTACACCTAAATATGGCGCAAGGCAGCTATCGGCAGTTATCAGAAATCTTTTACGCAGGCCTATCTCGAAATATATCATTTCTGGTGAACTAAAAAAAGGATCGAAGGTTGTGGTAAGCAAACATGCAGCGGAAGATAAACTCGAATGGAATATTATTCAACCAGAAACTGTAACATTGGAACAAAAATTGAGTTAAAACGTTAACTATTATATTATTAGAAAAAAATAATCGTAAACCTAAATCAACATACTATGTTTAATTATGAAATTGGTGGTAACGAGCGAAAAATTGACACCTCAGAAGCCTTCGCAGAAATTGCCCACAACAAAACACTTTTTGTACAGAAACTTACCGATAACGATCCAATAAAACCAGAAAAAGTAGAGGGATTAAAAACGGTGAAAGATGTATTCGAACATTATAAACCAAATGTGAAGGTAGCTTTCGAAAAGCAGGATGGATCTACCGTTGGCGAAACGATAAACTTTAACGATCTGGGCGATTTTAGTGTGAAAAACATCATCAACCAAAGTAACTACCTTACTAATGTGAACATTGAAAGAGAAATGTCGCTTAACGTAATCAAACAGTTAAAATCGAACAAAACCTTAAAAGCTACACTTGATGACGAAGAGACAAAGTCGGCCTTCATTAACGCTTTGAAGAACTTTGTTGACGAATTGGAGCAAAATAAATAATCTTAACGCCAAGAAAACATGTCAAACCCTCAAGAATTAAAAACCGACGAAAATACAGGCCAGGCAGGTTTTAAACCAGCTGAAGCCAAAACCTCAGAAAAAACATCACTTAAAGATAACCTCGAAAAACTGGCCCGTGTTGGCGGTTTCGATCTGTTGGAAGCCACTGTTGATGGCCTGCAGAATTTAAACCCTGAACGTAAAGCCCGTAAACAGATCTTTTTAACCGGTGATGAGAAAAAGAAAGAACGCGAAGAGCTGAAAAAGAAAATACAGCTTTGGATCGATGTGCTCGAATCTTCTACTTCAGTTGCCGATATGGTAGAAAAAAGTACCGAAAAACTGAATGCTGCCGAAGAAAACCTGAATAAAAACATCGGAACTGCATTAGAAAGTACAAGAGAACTGGAGCAGGCATACCGTTCGGTACATTTATTCTATAAAAATACCGAATCTGACAAACTTAAAAATGTGGTGCTGTTAAATGCATCAATGGATCAGATCAAAGATCTTGATAATCCACGTTTTATCGAATACGTAGATGATGAGCTAAAACAGAATTACGATCGTTTGGATCTCCGTAATAACTACTCGTTAATGGTTGTGCCTGGCTATATGGGCTCTAATAAAGTGTTAGAGAGGTGGGGTAAAATTGCGCATAACAATAAAGCCATGCTGGTAACCGATTTTGCCGATCTTGATCAGCCGGATGACGTACTTGATTTATTTACTGCAGCAAACTTTACCGGAGGTGATGCATTCAGATCGAACGTAATTATGACCTGTAACTGGTTGGTTGGCCGTGGCAAAGTAGCAGAAGTGGGTGAGGAAGACGATTTAACCGTTCCCGGATCAGCAGCGCTTGCAGGTAAAATGTATTACACCCTAATGTCGCAGGTTACCGCAGGTAAAAAACATGGTGCTATAAATGAGGTTGATGGTGTAAAATTCGATTTAAAGAAAAGTGAAATCTCCCATTTAGAAAGAGTAGGCTTGGTGCCAATGGTTAACGAATATGGTAAAGTAATGGCTTTCTCTGCCAAAACCTTATTTAACGGCGATAACATTGGTTTACAAACTTATTCGGTTGTACGTGTATTCGATTATATTACCAAGGTATTATTCGATTTCCTGAACAGAAGGGCTTTCGAAAACTGGACTTCTAAAACGGAACAAGATCTTCGTGGCCAGATTGTTAAGTTCTTGGATGGTATCCAGGGAGCCGACCGTTTAATCGAGAGATTTAAAATTATGCGTTTCGAAAGAGATGAGCAACAGAAAGACAGAATCCACCTGGATATCCACATCACTCCATATTTCCCGGCTAAAAGTTTTGTGGTAAAACTGGATGGACATAAAGGTGAAGATGAAAATACCACATGGAGTTCAGAATATAATCAGCAATAGTTTTTGATAGCTGAAAATAAAAACCCAACCCCAGCGTTGGGTTTTTTTATGGGTTATGCATAACACTTAACAAATTCTTTATAATTTTGTAATGCATCGGCCAGATCAGATTAATCAAAAAAAATGAAGCAAGTACTTCTCCTCAATGGGGATATTGAAAAAAACGCATCTACAAATTTCCTGATTAATGCCTATAAGCAAGGGGCAGAAAGTGTTGGCGCTTCCGTTAGGGAATTGGCCATTATCGATCTGATATTCAATTCGAATAAGCTGTTTAACAACAGACAGATTGCCGATTTGGAGCCCGACCTGCAAAAAGCTTTAACTGCCATTAGACAGAGTAACCATGTGGTGCTTTTTTGTCCAGTATATGTAGATCATATCCCGGCAAAAATTAAAGGTTTTTTCGATCGTCTTTTTATGCCCGATCAGATTTTTACGACCCAGCAGCAGAATGTAAACAACAATTTTAGCGGTAGGTCGGCCAGGATTGTATCAATTTTGGATGAGGCAACCTTTAAAGAGTGGAAAGCTAATAAGAAAACCACTTATTTATCCATTAAAAAAGTAGTGTTCGAAAAATGCAGGATGAGCCCCGTATTAACCAATACCATTGGCGAACTGCATTCGCTCGAGAACCACTATAGCCAAAAATGGCTGGCCAAAATGGAAAAATTCGGCTCACAGCTGATCTAAAATTTCATTATTTATGTCGTAATGATCTATCACACAGATCCTCAGATTTATTTTTACAATCATCATAAACCGGTTTATCTTCCTGTCTGAGCCATAACTTCTTTTTAACCAGAGAAATACACAGGTTTTTTATCTGTGTATATCTCTGGTTAATATTTTCTTCCCGTGGTGTGTCTTAACAGCCCATTGTATTCACTTTTAGCACACTTTGCCCTAAAACACGACACTATGTGTACAATCGCTACAGTTTTGTAACACAATCACTTGCTGTAATGTATTTGTAACACTAAAGATAGATTCGCTTTTTTCCACATTTTTTCCACAAAAAGACGTTATATAACTGTGTTTTTAGGCGATAAATACAATTTGCCATTTTTTTGAATGGGGTTTATCACTTATCAGTAAGCTATATAGATCATATTTGGCCTGATATTTGGTTATGTTGGCACAGTAGCGGAGGCTACAATAAATCAAATTTTTAACCTTTAAATTTTAAAACTATGGCTTTCAAAGCTAGATTAAATTTTTCAGGCAAGGAGTACGATGTACTTCATTGTGCCTATGCGTTAAACC
>Ga0182007_10000409_pt1 | contig 26386 bp, 17 predicted proteins | sample Sormic07211113_1_FD_123023 | JGI IMG/M metagenome (GOLD analysis project Ga0182007, IMG submission 123023) | Rhizosphere microbial communities from Sorghum bicolor, Mead, Nebraska, USA - 072115-113_1 MetaG | ecosystem: Host-associated > Plants > Roots > Rhizosphere | place: USA: Nebraska...
AGCGGGAACCGCTCGGACAGCGGACCGCCGAAGTCCTCACCAGCCGGCACCTCGACCCTGGCCACGTCCGCCGCGGCACCCTCCAGGGGGTTGTGCTCGGGGATGGAGTCCAGCGGGAACCGCTCCGACAGCGGACCGCCGAAGTCCTCGAGAGCCGTGACCGGGCCGACGCTCGGCTCCGGCAGGGTCGTCCCGGCCGTGTCCAGGCGCATCGGCGGGGCGTCCGCGGGGAGGTCCACGAACCGGCCCGCCCGGTCGAAGACGAACCGGTCGCCGCTCGCCAGGTCGGTCACCGCGAAGCCCCCGGCCGGCAGTCGCCCGGCCGCTTCCCCACCCGGCAGCCGTACGACGGAGAAGGCCCCGTCGCCCAGCCCCGGCGCGGTCAGCCGGAGGGACGGCACCGTCTCACCGCCCGGCCCTCGGGTGAGCGTCGTGACCAGCCGTGCGTCGGTCAGCGGACCACCCGCGTGGCCGGAGAGCCGCAGCTCCTCCGACAGTCGGGTGCCGTCGAGGTCGAACCGGGCGGTCCAGGCACCGTCCGGCGTCCCGACCTTCACACCGGTGACGACGCCGAGCGCGCCCTTGACCGGGTCGACCGCCACACCGGTGCCGGCCAGCGGCGACCCGTCCGGGCCGATCACCCGGGGCAGCGAGCCCATCTCGGGGGCCGCGTCGAAGCGCAGGAAGGCGTCCTGGCCCGGGACCCGCATGTCGACGAACTCCACGGCGTGGTCGGCGGTGTGGTGCAGGCGTATGTCCCCCAGCGCATCGGTGAGGGTGACGCCGCCTCCGGGACGAGGTGCGCTCTGCCACTCCATGGGGACGCCGGTCTGCCCCGGGTCCATGTGGCGCAGCTCGCTCATGGGCGGCGGTGCGTCGAAGCGGTCGATGCGGCTCGGCCCCGGCAGGGCGTCGGCGGGTACGGGCCTGCCGTCCGGCCCGAACTTGGTGGTGAGGCCGTCCGGCGTGGTGACGCGGTAGCCGTCGTCGAGCATGTCCACTTTGGCGCCGGGAACCACGGTCCCGGCGTCCGTCTTGACGACCCAGTTGAGCTTCTCCCCGGGCACCAGGGTGATCCAGTGGCCGTTGGGCCGCCCCAGCTCGTCCGTCAGCCGCAGTTCACCGATGCGCAGGTCCAGGGGCCAACTGCCGGAGTTCGTACCCGCGGTGGTGTGCCACTCGACGAGAACGGGCTTCGCCTCGAAGTCCGCCTTGAACGTGTCCGACAGACGGAGGTCGCCGGCGGCCTCGTCGAGACCCCGGACCGGGCCCGCCGGCAGTGCGTCACCGATCCCGGAGGGGGCCGCCGACCTGGGGTACGGACCCTCCAGATAGCTCTTGGGAATGGTGCCCTTGATCAGCCATTCCTGGTCGCGGGTGGTGTTGAGCAGGACACGGACGTCCGCGACGAACTTGTTGGACCTGGCCGGATTGACGTCGTGGCTCTTGAGGAAGTTCAGGACGTCCTGCCGGGAGCTGGCCCCGCTGAGCTCGGAGGTGAAGTCCAGGCGTTTGCCGATGGTCCTCTCGATCTGGTCGGCGATCAGCCGCTGGAGATCCTTGGCGGGGAGAATCCCCACGTCCGGCAGCCGTCCGGCCTTGATGTCCACGCCCAGCTTGTAGGCGTCGAGGGTGAACTCCATGTCGCCGTAGGTCTTGTGGTTGCCGATCTCGGCGAAGGAGGTGAACGGGCTGTTGCTCTTCCGCGTGGCGTTCTCCGCGCCGGCGACATGCTGGAACGCGGTCGTCCTTCCTTCCGGGTTGGCGGGGATCATGCCGACGTCCGGATCGAAGTACGACTTGCGCAGCCCCTTGAGGTCCTGCTGGACCATGTGGAAGTCGTCCTGCCGGACGAGCTTGATCCCACGCAGGTCCTCGAGCTCGACCTTGGACATGTAGAAGTCGTCCGACTTGAGGACCGGCTTCGGCAACTCCACCGGAGGCAGTCCGGATCCGGAGGCGCGGCCCGCCGATTCCAGTGTGTTCGTGGCGGCGGCGGAGGGTGCGGCCGGTATGTGCTTGAGGGAGTCGACCGTCGGGTACGGGCCCTTCAGGTAGTTCGTGGGGATGGTGCCCTTGATCAGCCAGGTGTTGTCCCGGCGCACCTGCAAAAGGGTCTTGATGTCGGCGGTGACCTTGGTGGCCATTCCCTTGGTGACGCCGTTCCTGGCCAGGAACTCCTGGATCTCCTTGTTTCCGGTCGTGTGGGTGAACGTCGACGGGACTTCCAGGTCGGGCACTCCGGTCTTGATCCGGATCTCGTCGAGGATCTCGCCCTGGACCTTGGTGGTGGGGAGGATCTCGACGTTCCTGACGTTCTCGACCCCGGCGTCGATGTCGTTCCGCAGGGCGACCAGATCGAGTCCGAGCTCCTGGCTGCCGTAATTCTTGACGATGCTGCCGGGCGGGGAGAAGGCCGTGAACGGGCTTTCCGCCTTGAACGTCTTGGCATTGGCCGTCGTCACCGCCTGGAGCGGTGTGATGCTGCCGTCGATCTTTACCGGTACGAGCCCCTCGGTGGTCAGGTGCGTCTTCATACCGGACTTGAGGCTGGACGCCGCGAAGTCCATGTCCTGCCGCACCAGCCAGTGGACCTGCGGCACGACCGGTACGTCCACCCGCACCGGATCGACGCCATGGACGGCCGACGGGCCCGCCGGCGCCTCCGGGCGGACCGGCACGTCGACGTGTACGGGGGCATCGACGCGCACGGGCACGTCGAGGTGTACGGGCGCGCCGTCCGGGCCGAACCTGGTGACGACGCCGTCGGGGGCAGTGACGGTGAAGTGGCCGTCGACCATGGCCACCTTCACGTCCGGGACGATCCCGGCGTCCGTTCTGAGCACGTAGGTGAGCTGCTCCCCGGGCTCCATCGTGATCCATCGCCCGGTGGGCCGCGCCAGGTCGTCCAGCAGCCGGAGTTCACCGACGGGCAGGTGCGCCCCCGGACCGTCCAGGCGGACCATCATCACCGTGATGTTCTGGCGGACGGTGTTGAGGTTCATCCCGAGCCGGTCGAAGTCGAGTCGCGCGTGGTTGAACTTCAACTCGGCCGCGCTCAGGTCCAGTTCGGCCTCGGCACGGTGCAGGGGCGATACGTGCGGCAGGTCGGCGACCTGGGCCAGCTTCTCGCCGGCCGTGTCGAGGTCGAGGGCGGCGTTCTGGGCTCTGACCCAGGCATGGAAGCGGTCGGCGCCGGTCTTGCCGACGGCACCGCCGGTGATGATCTCGCGCAGGGTGAGCGGGGGGAAGCCGGTCCGCGCGGTGACCGGCTCGGTGACGAGGTCGGTCTTCACCGGCCCCATCCCCAGCAGCTCCCGTGCCCGGCCCAGCTCGCCCGACCTGTCCGGGAGCAGCCGGGCCAGGTCGTCGAGCTTGAAGTCGAGGCCGGCAGACGAGTCGGCTCCGGTGAACTTCCCTGCCAGCGGGCCGGTGCCCACCTCGTCGGGGGCGAGGACGCGGACCGTCACCTCGTCCCTCAGTCCGACATGGACGTTCACCGGGTCTCTCTCGCCGATGCGCAGGATCACCCCGTCCTTGGTGACGTCCACGAGGTCGATCTCGCCGTCGAGGACCTTGCGGAGCTGGACCGTGGTCAGCCCGCCGAACGCGCCGTCGATGCTGTGGGGTGCCAGCTCGCCCAGTTCGTCCATGGGCTTCAGCAGGCCGGTCCCGGTGCGGTCCATGCCGGTGGCGGTGTCCAGGTCCCGCAGTCGGGCGAGCGCGCTCTGCGGCTGCTCCAGCAGCGGGGACCGGACGGCGGTGCCCCTCGCGGCCAACTCGTCGAGGTCGTCCAGGGTGTTGAGGGCGCTGCGGATCTGCGGGGGCAGCAGTCCACCGGCGCCCAGGTCCGCCACATCGATGCCGCCGTCCCGGAGCAGGGGGCCGGAGCGGGAGCCGAGGGCGTCCAGGTCTCTGAGGGCGACCGGCTCCACGAGGTCGTCGAGCGTGCTGGAGAACCGGCCCGAGGACATCCCGGGAACGCGGGGCAGGGAGCCGGCGCTCGTCGGGCGCGCGAGCGCGGTCGGCGGGGGCATGAACTCGGTCAGCTCATCGACCGCGTCGTCCCAGGCCCGGGTGCCGGGCACGACGAGTTCGCCGCGTTCTGCGAGCGGCCTCCCGGCGTCGGGGGCGCTCAGTCCTCGGCCGGTCCTGGCGGCCAGGTCGCCGACCGCGGAGCCCGCGGTCCTGCCGAAGGCACCGGCGCTCGCGGGAGTCCTGAGCAGGCCGCGTTCGAGGATGCCCATGCGCCAGGCACCCTGGAAGCCGAACTTGGCGAGTTCGGAGTAGCGCAGCGGCACCAGCGCCGCCAGTGCGAAGTCGAAGGCCCGGCCCACGTTGGTGAGCGCGTAGACGCCCAGCCGTCGGCCCATGCCTCCGCCGACGAACGCGCTGGCCATGAAGAAGTCGCGGCGCAGCGCGAACCACCCCGACCGCACAGTGCCCCTGGCGAGGCCGCCGGCCATCCGCATCGCGCCCATGAAGGCCCGGGGCGTGCCGGCGACGAGGCCGGGCAGCCGGGACATGCCGGTGAGGAACATGCGGCTGCCGGCCTTGAACAGCCTCCACATCCCCTGGCCGGTCATGGTGCCCAGCGTCCGGGGCGCCATGACGAGTCTGCCGGCCTGCAGCACGAGACGGCCGCTCGCGGAGAAGGCCCTGCCGGCCCCCTTCGCGCCGATACTGGCACCGGCCTTGAGCATGCGCAGCAGTCCGGCGGCCGTGGTGAGGCCCTTGGTCGACGGGAAGAGTATGCCGAGGAAGGCGAGGCCGAGGCCGGCGCCGTTGAGCTTGCCCTGGCTGTAGTCCACCAGCGCCTTGCCGAAGAGGACAGCGCTCATGCCGAACGCCAGCAGTCCCAGCGGGCCCCCGACGATCATCGCCGCGATCGAGATCACGATCGTGACGATCTCCAGCGTCTTCCAGAGCGCCTGGACGAGCCGCTGCTTGAAATTCTTCTTCGGCGGGGCGATGGGCGAGGAGACCATGTCGGCCGCATTGCGCAGGGCGTCTTCGAAGATCTTGGCCTCGCCCGTGATGAAGTCGACCTCGGCCGCGACGTCGTTCTTCGCGGCGGTGAGTTCCGCGGGGGGCGGGGCGTTCTTCCCCACGAGGCCGGCCGGGGGGATCGCCACCGCGCCGCCCCGTTCCGCGGCCCGCTCGGCCCGGCCCTGGGCGTCCCGCAGGGCGTTCGCGTATCTGGCCGTGGCCGAGGCCGCGAGGTCGAAGGCGCTGCGCGCGTTCGCCATGAACTTCTTGAGCGACTGCTTCACATAGGTGCGCAGCGCGTCCGCCGTCTTCCCCTCGAAGCCGCCGTCCGACGCGGTGCGCAGCATGGTGTCGAGCCCGGAGTCGATATCGGCTGCCAGATCCCCGAGCAGGCGGAAATCCCGTGTGAAGCCGTCGAGGACACGGGGATTCCCGGCGACGGGATTTCCGTCGTACCCCACTTGATTCCAGTCGCCAGGGCTGGCCACAAGGTCCTCCAAAGTGTCCACGGCGCAAGGGTCGGCCCTTTGCATGCGGATGACTTCCTGGTGACGCAGTAACGGGGATCAGCGGTTCAACGACGTGACCGAAAGCACATACCCGCTGGTCAGTACGGTTCCGGCCCAAATTCCTTTGAACCTTTCGGGTCCGTCCCTGCGTCTACAGGTCGGACACGATGCCACCGCTGGTGAGGCATCACCAAGATCACCGTCTCCTCGGCCCGAGCACCGGAAGAAAGGACGGAATTACGTGACCCGCGTTTCGATCGACTACGATCTGATGTACGCCCTCGCCCGCCAGATCTGGCATCTCCGGGACGAAATGGATGTCCCCGCAGGGGTCAAGCACAGTTTCGAAGCCGGTGACATCGGGCCCCGCCGGCAGACGGCGGAGGAACTGGCGAACTTCTCCACCGCCTGGAAGAAGGCGTTCACCGAGGGCTGGCAGGTCATGACCGACCTCGGCAATCTCCTCGACGAGATAGGCAAGGCGTTCTACGACAACGACGCGCAGACCGCGGCCGGCGCCGCGTCGATGGCGGCGGCCTACCAGCGGCAGAACATCAAGTCGGCGAACGACGCCTACAAGCAGCGACAGGACGCCCTCTACAAGCAGGCCGAGGCCGCGAACGTGGAGCGGCGGCACCGGCCTGGACAGCTCTACCTGGAGCAACAGCAGCAGGCACTGGAGAAGAAGCGGGCGGCTCTGCAGAAGGTGCAGGACGCCCAGGCGAAGCGCCAGGAGGCCCTCAACAAGCAGCAGGAGGAGCTCCAGAAGCGGCAGGAGCCCTTGCGGCAGCGCCAGGACGAACTCACCCAGCGGCAACAGGAGCTGTGGCGGCGGCAGAAGGCCGAGCGCGCGGAACTGGAGGCAGGCTTCACAGCGAGGCAGGACGCCCTGGACAGGGAACGGGCGGCGCTCACCGCGGGGCGGCCTTCCCGCGAGCAGGTGGACGAGCTGCAGCGCAAACAGCAGGACCTCTGGCAGGAGCAGGACGCCGCGCAGACGGCCCTGGAAGGCAAGCAGGCGACGGAGCAGAACGAACTGGACCAGGAGCGGGACGCCCTGCTGAAGAAGCAGGACGCCTTCACCCCCGAATGGGACGAGCTGGACCGGAAGCAGCACGACCTGTGGAAGGACCAGGCCGCGACCGAAGAGGCCGAGAAGCAGCTCGACAAGGACCAGGAAGCGCTGACGAAGCGGGCCGAGGAGATGCAGAAGGCCTACGCCAAGGAACTGGAGGAGGTGGCGAAGAAACCGGCCTGGACCCCGGAGAGCGGCGAACCCAACCCGTTGCACGGGAACCGCGAACTCGGCCCGGACGGCCCGGCGGAGACTCCACCGCCCCCCGTGCCCACCACCTACGAGCGGAACGACGGCGACGGCCACACGAAGATCGAGTACAAGCTGAACGCCGACGGTGAGATCGAGGTCGACAAGCACGGCAACCCCGTCGAGACGACGACGACGATCACCAACGACAACGGGATGTCGTACACCGAGACCTACCGGGAACTCCCGCGTGAGGGCGACTCCGTGACGATCACCCACGGCGCGGACGGCAGCGTCACCAAGGTCTACGTGGACGCGAACGACGAGTTCTACGGCAAGGGGTACATGCGGCGGTACGTCACCGACGAGAAGGGCAACACCCTCCAGGTCTGGCTCAAGGCGCCCGACGGCGACTGGACGCTGCAGAACACGGCCGCACCGGCGGATGACTCGGGGGACGACGCCGGTGGGCAGGCGCCGATGCAGTACCTGGAGCGGCCGCCCGCCTACCTCACCGTGGACAAGCCGATGGTCGACGCGACCGGGAAACCGGCCGACGGAACCTTCTCGCCGGGGAAAACGATCTCCAACCTGCCCGGCGACGCCACGCGTACCGACTACACCAACCCGGACGGCTCCGGCCTGCACGTCGTCACCACGGACCAGAACCGCTATGTCGCCGACGACAAGGGCGAGATCCAGGAGGTCTGGCAGAAGAACCGGGACGGCGACTGGTACCTGAAGGACTCCATCACCCAGCACGAGCGCTACGGCGACGAGCCCCCGCTGGGAACGATCGGCGAGAACTGGCGCTGATCTCCCGGCCAGGGCCGGACAGCCTCCGGCCCGCCCCCTGAACTCCCTGCGTGCGCACTTTCCCTGGCGCCCGCAGGGCCCCTCAGGGTCCGCATCCGCGGGCCCGGCAGTTCCCTCACCCAGGTGCACATCCGGTCGCCACCGCGCGCACCGCAACAGAAAGAGGCCCTCATGGGCATTAACCACGTAGACGAAGAGGCGATCAACGCCACGGCCGCCAAGCTCAACAACGCCGTCAGTTCCACGCTGGTCCCCCAGCTCACGGATCTCCAGCGGGAGGTCGAGGCGCTGCTCGGCGACGGGCTGCGGCTGCAGAAGAGTTCCCCGAAGCTGCGTGAGTCCTACGTGCACTTCAACACGTCCGTGACCCAGGCAGTGAACAACATCACGGAGTTCGCCAAGCAGTTCCAGCAGATCGGCCACTCCGTGAGCGATCTGGACGGCCAGATCGCCAGCGGCGTCCCCACCACCGCCTGATGCTCAACAAGTGAAATCAAATCAGGGCGAATGGGGTGAAATGCCCCATTCGCCCTGATTGCATTCCCGAGTCAAACGTCACGTCCGAGGGGGGTTGAAGCTCACAGGAACGTCCATAGACTCACCGCGACAAAGGGAACTACCACTTCCGGTTGTGGAAGCGGTCTCACCCGAACTGTCGCATCACTCCGCTCAGCACTCGCCGCGCCTGCGGCACCCGATCGGACCCCGCGCACCACCCGCGGTCCCGGGGGAGGCACCACATGAGAACGTCCACCGCCCGTCATGACTCGGGAAGCTCACACAGAACCTGTAGGAGCGCTCCCCCTGACGACGGCTCCTTCCGTGAGCTCTTCGAACGGCACCACGGGCCCCTGTTGCGCTACGTCTCCCGCCTGCTGGGCGGCGACCGCCCACGCGCCGAGGACTTCGTCCAGGAGACCCTGCTGCGCGCCTGGCTGAGCAGCGCCGAGCAGCCCCCGGACTGGTCGCCGTCGCGGGCCTGGCTGTTCCGGGTGGCGCACAACCTGGTGGTGGACTGGACGCGACGCGAACGGGTTCGCCCGGAGTACCACCAGGAGCTGCTGGAGTCGCACTCCGAGCCCGTCGACCCGATCGGCCAGGCGGTGCACCGCCGCTTCCTCGTGCACGCTCTCTCCCGCCTCTCCCTGCCGCACCGCGAGGTGCTGTTCTACGTCTATGTGCTGGGCTGGAGCGGCCCGGACGCCGCGCACGCCCTGTCCATACCGCCGGGCACGGTCAAGTCGCGCACGCACCACGCCCTGCAGGAGCTGCGCCGACGCCACCCCGAATACGCGCTGGTGGCCGCATGACGCCCGCCTCGGCCCAGAGCCCCCCGGTCTCACTGGCCAGACCCGACTCGTCACTGGTGACGGCGCTGCTCGTCACCGTCGCCGTACTCCTGGCGCTGTTCCTGCTGCTCCGGCATGTCGTGCGCCGGCACGGCGGCTGGCGGCGGTTCCGCCGGCGCGTCGCCCGCGAACTCGCCCTGACCAGGCGGGCGTTCGGCGAGCCGCTGCGCGCCTTCCGGCGCCACCGCCGTGGCGTGCGGGCACTCTCCCGCCACCTGGGCGACCCCCGGTCCGGCCTGCTCGTCCGCCGGCTGCTGGACGCGGCCGGGGCGGCGCTCGATGATGTCCCCGGAGCGTTCGCGTACGGTCTGCGGGCGGGGCCCCGCTGGGCCGCCGTCCAGATCGCGGCCCGCGGGCTGCCCGGCCCGCCCGCCCCGTGGGAGGTCGCCGACGGGCTCGGCGCGCAGTCCTGGTGTCTGAGCCTGGACGACGAGGAGTCGCTGCCGGACGCCGCGCCCCGCGCCGGTGCCCGGGTGCGGCCCCTGCCGGTCGCTGTCGGCGTGGCGGACGACCTGTGCGTCCACCTCGACCTGGCCGCCGGGCCCCGGATGATCACCGTCGAGGGCGATGCCGCCACTCGGTCCAGGCTGCTCCAGGCACTGGCCGCGCAGCTCGACCGGCCGGGCAGCGGAGCAGCGGTGACCGTGGCGGACGGCGTCCACCCGCACTACCGCGGCGAGCCGCTGGACGCGGTGCTGCGGCGGCTGGAGGACACGCCCGCCGCGGCGACGCAGGAGGGGGAAGCCGTCGGCGCCGCCCTCACGGTCGTGGTCTGCGCCTCGCCCACCCGGGAACAGAGCCGGCGGCTGAGCGCGCTCACCGCCGCCGGAACCGTCGTCTGCCTCGCCGACGGACCGGCGGCCGGGCACAGCTGGGCGCTGCGGGTCAACGGCCGCGGCCGGGTCACCGCCCCAGAACTCGAGCTGTACGCGGACTCGGCCCCGCTGGGCAGGGCCGTCGCCTCGGTCGTCCGGGCGGACCGGCGCCGCGCACGCCGTGCGCCGACGCGCCAGGGGCCGATCGAGTCGGCCGTCGAACCGCGTACGGCACCGGAACAGCGGGCGCCCGAGACGGCCGAGGTGCTCGGCACGTCGGCACTGTCCGAGATCGGCCGGGAATCCAGGTATCCGGCCACCGCTCCGGTCCGGACCATCGCCGGTTCCGACCTCCTGTCCGAACCGGCCACCGCCCGGTCCCGTTCCACCGAGGCGTCGTCCACCGGCGGGGAATGACCCACCCGCCAGGCTCCGCAGCACCCCGCAGTCCGCACTCCGGCGCCGCAACCCCTTGCGCGTCCGCGAACCACCCCTGAAGGGGAGAGATGAAACTCCTCATCACCACCGTCGTCGACGGCGACCCCGCAAGCCGTCAGGACGTCGTGCTGAGCGCCGATGCCGCCACCCCGGTGCGCGAGATCGCCGAGCATCTGGCCCGGCTGCGCGCCGACGACCCGGCATCGACGCCGGACCAGGCGCCCGTCTGCTACCTGGGCGACGACCCGCTGCCCTCCGCGGCGCCCCTGGCGGGAACGCCCGTGATGGACGGCAGCGTCATCGGCCTGGGCACGCCCGTCCCCCGGTCCTGCGCGCAGTACGGGCCCCAGCGCTTCGCCATGCCGCACCCTCAGCGGGTGGACCACTCGCCGGTGGCGGAACTCCAGGTGGTGGGCGGTCCGGACGCGGGGCGGGTGTACGCGCTCGGCGTCGGCACCCATGGCATCGGCCCGCTGGAGGGCTCCGCCGTACCGCTTCAGGGCCGTGGCCTTCCGGCCGAGGGCATACGGATCTCCGTACGCCCGGACGGATCCGCCATCGTCGAGCTGCCGCAGGACGCCGGCGCGCGGCTGTCCGTGCCGGAGCCGCCGGAGCACCGGGGCAGGCCCAACGTCGTCCTGCTCCCCCTCGCGGAGCAGGACGAGCAGGACGCGCAGGACGCACGGGACGCGCACAACGCGTCGGAGGAGGAGGTCCCCGATACGGCCGCCGTCCCCGACGGCTGGGTGTCCTGGCCGCTCGGCGGTGAACTCGCCCTCGGCGAGTATCTGCTGCGGCTGACCGAGCCGACGCAGCGGGACGCCGCGGTGGTGCCGTCCGAGGGCGGCGGCGGGCTGGACTACAACCGGCCGCCGCGCATCCTGCCGCACCTCGAACCGGAGCGCTTCCGCCTCCCCGCACCGCCCGAGCCGCCCAGCCGCAGGCCCATCCCGTTCATGGTGGCGTTCGCCCCCATGTTCATGGGCCTCGGCATGGTGCTCTTCATGCATTCGTACTACTACCTCATGTTCATGTTCATGTCGCCGATGCTGATGGCGGCGAACCACGTCAGCGGGCGGCGTACGGCCCGCAAGGACTTCGAGGAGAAGTCCCGCACCTACCGGCAGCGCCGGGCCTCGCTGGAGGAGGACGTCCGGCAGAGGGTCGTCACCGAGCAGCGGCTGCGCACCGAGAGCGCGCCCGACCCCGCGATGGCGGGCCTGTGGGGCGTCGGCCCCGGCCGCAGGCTGTGGGAGCGCCGGCGAGGCGACCCCGACCACCTGGCCCTGCGCCTCGGTACCGCGAGCCAGTCGTCCCTGCTCGGCATCGAGGACGCGGCACGGGAGGACAACCACACCTCCGTGCACTGGACCATCCCGGACGCGCCCGTCAGCGTCGACCTCGAACACTGCGGAGTGGTGGGGCTGGCCGGTGAGACCGGCCCGGTACAGGCCCTGGCCCGCTGGCTGACCGCCCAGGCCGCCGTCCTGCACACACCGCGCGACCTGCGGATCGTGGTCCTCACCGACAAGTCGTCCGAGGAGTCCTGGGACTGGACCCGCTGGCTGCCGCACTCCCGGGACGGTCTGCCCGGATCCCGCGGCGGCGCCGTCACCCTCGTCGGCAACGACCCGGAGACCGTGGCCAACCGCGTCGCCGAACTGGTGTCCACCCTGCGCACCCGGCAGCGGGCCGCGGAGTCGACCATGAGCAAGGCGCTGCTCAGCGAACCGGACGTCCTGGTCGTGATGGACGGCGCCCGGCGTCTGCGTGACGTCCCCGGCGTCGTGTCCATCCTCAAGGAAGGCCCCTCCGTACGGATCTTCCCGCTGTGTCTGGACCACGAGGAGCGGCTCCTGCCCGAGGAGTGCACCGCCGTGGTCCGGTACGAGAACCAGCGGCTCACCCTGCGCCGCACCGGCCTGCCCGCCATCGGGGACATCCGACCGGACCTGGTCGAACCGGCCTGGTGCGAGCGCCTGGCACGGGGCATCGCCCCCATCCACGACGTCACCCCCGACGCCTCGGAGGGTCTGCCCGACCGGGTCGGCCTGCTCGATCTGCTGGGCCTGCCGCAGCCGAGCGGTGAGGCGGTCGCGGCACGCTGGGCCGCGCGCCCCGCGTCCACCGAGGTACTGCTCGGCGCGGGCTACGACGGTCCGGCCGCCTTCGACCTGGTCAAGGACGGACCGCACGGACTCGTCGCGGGCACCACCGGATCCGGCAAGTCGGAACTGCTCCAGACCCTCGTGGCCTCCCTCGCCGCCGTCAACCGGCCCGACGAGCTGACCTTCGTCCTGGTCGACTACAAGGGCGGCAGCGCCTTCAAGGACTGTGTGCGACTGCCGCACACCCTCGGCATGGTCACCGACCTCGACAGCCACCTCGTCCAGCGGGCGCTGACCTCGTTGTCGGCCGAGCTGGTGCGCCGCGAGCACATCCTGGCGGCCGCCGGCGCGAAGGACCTGCCCGAGTACCAGACCATGCGCCGCCGGGACCCCGAACTGGAGCCGGTGCCCCGGCTCGTCATCGTCATCGACGAGTTCGCCACCCTCTACCGGGAGATCCCCGACTTCATCCCGGGCCTGGTGAGCATCGCCCAGCGCGGCCGGTCCCTGGGCATCCATCTGATCCTGGCCACCCAGCGTCCGGCCGGTGTGGTCAACGCCGACATCCGCGCCAACACCAACCTGCGGATCGCCCTGCGGGTGACCGACACCACCGAGAGTCAGGACGTCATCGACACCAAGGACGCCGTCAGCATCTCCCCGAGCACCCCGGGACGGGCTCTGGCCCGCCTCGGGCACGGCACGGTCGTACCGTTCCAGACCGCGTACGCCGGGGCCGTGCGGCCGGGAGCGGTTCCCGTACGGCAGCCGCAGCCGGCGACCGAGGCGGGGGCACCCCGGATCTGGGGCACCGAACTGCCGTGGCAGCGCCTCGGCCGCGCGGTCGGCATGCCGAGCATCGAGGCCGAGCCCACCGCCTCCGCGGTGGACGACGACTCTCCCACCGACCTCAACGCGCTGGTGGAAGCGCTGCGCGAGGCGGCGGTCCTCACCGGCTGCGCCGCGCAGCCCAGCCCCTGGCTGCCCCCGCTCGACCACTCCGTGCTGGTCGACGACCTGCCGCGGCCCGAGCCGACCGGCGACGCGCGGCTGGCCCCGGTGCCCTGGGCCCTGTCGGACCTGCCCGCTGCCCAGGCGCAGGAGCCGGTACGGCTGGACCTCGACGCCTTCGGCCACCTGTATGTCATCGGCATCCCGCGCTCGGGCCGTACGCAGGTGCTGCGGACCATGGCAGGGGCGCTGGCCCGTGCCCACACCGCCGCGGACGTGCACCTGTACGGCATCGACTTCGCGGGCGGCGCGCTGGCGGCCCTGGGGGTGCTGCCGCACTGCGGCGCGGTCGTGCCGCGCGGCGACACCGAGCGGCTGGAGCGACTGCTCGCCCGGCTCGACGCCGAACTGCACCGCCGCCAGGAGCTGCTGACTCGGCATCACGCGGCGAACCTCTCCGAACTCCGCGAGATCGTCCCCGCCTCTTCCCGCCCGGCGCACGTGCTGCTGCTCGTCGACGGCTGGGACGCGCTCGTCGACATCATCGCCGAGCACAACGGCGGGCGGCAGATGGACCAGATGAACCGTCTGCTCCGGGAGGGCGCCGGCTCGGGTCTGCATGTCGTGGCCACGTCCGAGCGGGCCCTGCTGGCGGGGCGGGCCACCGCGCTCAACGACAACAAGCTGCTGCTGCGCCTCAACGACCGCTCCGACTACCACGTGGTCGGGATGCGTCCCCGCGAGCTGCCCGACGTGATCAGGCCCGGGCAGGGCTGGACCTCCGACGGGACCGAGATCCAGGTGGCGTTGCTCGCATCCGGGGCCACCGGCCAGGAGCAGGCGGAGGCACTGCGTGCCATCGGCGCCGAGGCGACCCGCCGCGACGCCGGGCTGCCCGCCGCCCGCCGGCCCGTGCGGATCGGCACACTGCCCGCGAAGGTGGCGTTCACGGACGCGTACGAGAAGGTGGCCGAGAGACTGCGCCGGCCCATGTGGGGACTGCTCGGGCTGGGCGGCGACGACGTCGCACCGGTCGGGGTGGACTTCGCGGGCTCCTCGCCGACGTTCGTGGTCGTCGGGCCGCCCGGCTCGGGCCGCAGCACCGCGCTGGCGAGTCTGGCGGTCTCCCTGCTCGCGTCCGGCACCCGGCTGGTGGTCCTCACGCCCCGGGAGTCGCCGCTGCGTGCGCTGAACGGTCATCCGGGCGTGCGCCTGCTGACCTCTCCGTCCCCCACGGCACAGGGGCTCGCCGCCGCACTGGGCAGCGGCGACGAGCCCCGCGTGGTGCTCGTCGACGACGCCGACCTGCTGGTCCTGCCGGAGATCGACCAAGACCTGCGCGCCCTGGTCGAGTCCGGCCGGGACCGCGGGATCGGCGTGGCAGCCGCTGCCACCGGGGAGACGATGGCGGGCGCCATGGGCTGGCTCAGTGCCCTGAAACGGCACCGCCGGGGCATGCTCCTCGACCCCCAGAGCGTGATGGAGGGCGACATCCTGGGCGTACGCCTGACCCAAGCCCAGCTGCGCAACCGCCTGCAGGGCCGGGGTCTGACCGTCGACCCGCGCTCCGGAGAGCTGATCAACGTGCAGATCCCCGAGACGACTCTCGACTGACGGCTGCGGGTGCGGGTGCGGGTGCGGGTGCGGGTCGGGATCAAGCGCCTGCTCCGCACGCCGTCAGCCACGGGTCGAAGTCGGCGGCGTAGCGTGTGCCGATGTCGGTGCGGCAGACGGCGTGGCCGCCCGCGTAGTCGCCGACACGGAACCGGGCGACCATGCAGTTCCTGAACCGTCCGCATCGGAGACCACGAAGTCGTCATGCCACTCGCAGACCACCGATTCGACAGAGTCCTGCGTGATCAGCACGATCCTGGCTGGCGCGGCACATCCCGCGTCGACCTCGCCGTGACGAATCGGCAGTACTACATAGCAGCCGACGTCCTGAACCTGGAAAGGTGGACGGGCGGTTTTGTGAATGGGCTGGTAGCCACTCTGGATCGGGACGGGGCACCTGCCGAACCCGGCGAGTTCGCCGTCATCTGCACGGGTACGGATACCGGGCGAGTCGCCTTGACCGTGGAAATCCACCCCGGGCCGCCCCTCCCGCACCGACCCGGAGATACACCGGACCAGTGTGCCGAGAGCTCGGACGGCGCCAACCGGACTGCCGCTGACTGGGACTGCTGGGACGACGTCGTCGAGTTCAGCGTTGCGTTGACTGGGCATCGCCCCGGAGTCGTCCCACCGGTTTCGCTGTTGCCGGCGGTGGAACTGCCGTCACTGCCGGATACGCCGGACGCCTTCTACCGCGTCATTCTGGCCGTGCGCGGTCGCGACCGCGGGCTCCACGAGAGCTTCCTCGCACCCGACGCCGATCCGGTGGAGGAACACCTCCTCCTCGCATGGCCGGCACCGCCGGCGCCTTCTGTCACTCACCGGATGACCGACGACGTGGGTCTCCTCGCGCGCAGCCAGGCCCGCTCCGCAACCCACCCCACCGAGCACAGCCGCCCCCCTGAACCCCATTACACCCAAGGTGGCTTCACGACGGACAACGCCGGCTGGATACAGCGCCCCGGCCCCACCAGGAGCTGACCGCCTGGCCGCCGAAACCACCGCCTGATGGGACGCGGGCGACGGCCAGTGCCTTCACGGCCTCCCGGGCGAGGTCAAAGACATCGCGTCCCCCTTTCCGGCCCGATCGCCACCGGGACGTCCGGTCTGATGAGACCCCGGGCGCGCAGGTCGTCCCAGAGCGCTACGGGGATGTGCTGACGGTGGAGTTCCACGTTCCGCACGACCTGATCGGTGGTCCGCATTCCCAGGCTGACGTTGATGACGGCGGGATGGTTGAACGGGAAGGCGATCGCCGCGGCGGGCAGCGTCGTGCCGTGTGCCGCGCAGACCTCAGCGATCGCCCGGGCGCGGGCCACCAGGGCCGGGGAAGCCGCCTGGTAGTCGTACTTCATGCCCTCGGCGGGCCGGTCGCGGGAGAGCAGTCCCGAATTGAACACGCCCACGGCCACCACGCTCTTGCCCAGATCCTCGGCGGCGGGCAGGACGTCGTCCAGCGCCGACTGGTCGAGGAGGGTGTAGCGCCCTGCCAGCATCACCACGTCGGCGGCGGTCTCCCGTAGGAAGCGGGCGAGCATGGCCGACTGGTTCATGCCGGCGCCGATCGCGCCGATCACACCTTGGTCGCGCAACTCGGCCAGGGCGGGTATGGCCTCGTCGGCCGCCTGCTTCCAGTGGTCGTCCGGATCATGCAGGTAGACGATGTCCAGCCGGTCCAGGCCCGTGCGCTCCAGGCTGTCCTCGATGGAGCGGAGCACGCCGTCGCGGCTGAAGTCCCACTGCCTGCGCAGGTCGTCACGGACGACGAAGCCCTCGTCGTCGGTGCCCTTGGGCTGTTCGTTGGGGACGAGCAGCCTACCTACCTTGGAAGAGATCACGTACGCGTCACGCGGCCGGTCACGCAGCGCCGCGCCCAGGCGCCGCTCGGACAGACCGAGGCCGTAATGGGGTGCCGTGTCGAAATACCGGATGCCCATTTGCCAGGCGGTCTCGACCGCGGCCCGCGCGTCGTGCGCCGGGGTGACCTTGTAGAGGTTGCCGATGACCGCGGCCCCGAAGCCGAGTTCGGTGAGCTCGACAGCGGTACTCCCGATCCTCCGGCGCCCCATGCTGTGCTGAGTCAACTGTTCTCCCTGAGAGGCTGTGGCAACTGTTCTCCCGGAGGAGCCGGGACGGTGTGAGCGCTCATGAACCCGTCACCTTCTGACGGCGGCCGAGCCGCCTGTCATGAGTGCCTCCACCTCGGCGAGTGAGGCCATGGACACGTCGCCGGGGGTGGTCATGGTGAGGGCGCCGTGCGCGGTCCCGTAGGCCAGGGCGCGGCTCAGTGCGGTGACGTCGACGGTCGGCGCGGGCTTGGCACCGCCCGCCGGACCGCCCTCATCACCGGAGGCGGTGAGCAGTCCGTAGATCAGTCCGGCTGCGAAGCCGTCGCCGGAGCCGATGCGGTCCAGGACGTGCAGGCCGGACATCTGCGGGCCACGGACGAACCCGGTACGGGCCGACCAGGCGGCGGAGGACCAGTCGTTGACCCCTGCGGAGGGCACCTCGCGCAGGGTTGTCGCCAGCACCTTCACCTCAGGCAGCAGACCGGCCACCTCGGCGAGGGCGTCCGGCACCTGGTCCGCCCCGATACGTGCCGCCCCCGGGTACGGCCCGGCCAGGCCGAGTGCGCCCACGACGACGTCGGCGTGGCGGGCCAGGCGCAGGTCGACCTCGCGGGCCCGCTCCGGTCCGCCGCGGTCGGCCCAGAGGCTGGGGCGGTAGTTGGGGTCGTAGGAGACGGTGAAGCCGTGGCGGCGCGCGGCGGTCATGGCCTCGTCGGCGACGTCGAGGGTGGTGTCCGACAGGCCGGCGAAGATGCCGCCGGTGTGGAACCAGCGGGCCCCGGCCGAGAACACCGTGTCCCAGTCGATGTCGCCCTTGCGTAGCTGGGAGACGGCGGTGTGGGCGCGGTCGCTGACGCCGAGTGCGCCGCGGATGCCGTAGCCGCGTTCGACGAAGTTGAGGCCGTTGCGGGCGGTGCGGCCGATGCCGTCGTCGGGCCTCCAGCAGATCATCGAGGTGTCGACCCCGCCCTGAAGCATCAGGTCCTCGACGAGGCGTCCGACCGCGTTGTCCGCCAGGGCGGTGACGACGGCGGTGCGCAGTCCGAAGCAGCGGCGCAGCCCGCGCACGACGTTGTACTCGCCGCCGCCCTCCCACACCTGGAAGCTGCGGGCGGTGCGGATGCGGCCCTCGCCGGGGTCGAAGCGCAGCATGACCTCGCCCAGGGCGATCACGTCGGTCATGGCAGGCTCCGTTCCACGGCCTCGGCGGTCAGGCGGCGGATCTCCGCGTAGTCGCCGCTCGCGAGGAGGGCGGGGGTGGCCATCCAGCTGCCGCCGACGGCCAGGACGGACGGTTCGGCGAGGTAGCCGGGCAGGGCGGCGGCGTCGATCCCGCCGGTCGGCATGAACCGCACCCCGGGGAAGGGCGCGGCGAGCGCCCGCAGCATCGCCCGGCCGCCGAGCGGCTCTGCCGGGAACAGCTTGACCGTGTCGATGCCCGCCCGGATCGCGCGCATCAGCTCGGTGGCCGTCGCCACGCCCGGCGCGATCGGCACGCCCAACGCCCTTGCCGTGTCGAGGACTTCGTCGTCGAGGCCGGGCGAGACGAGGAAGCGGGCCCCGGCCGCCACGGCCCGTTCCGCCTGCTCGGCGGTCAGCACCGTGCCGGCGCCGACGACCAGGTCGCCCTGGGCGGCCATCGCCTTGACGACCTGCTCGGCGTCCGGGGTGCGGAAGGTGACCTCGGCGCATCGGGCACCGCCCGCCGCCAGGGCGCGGGCCAGCGGGGCGGCCGTGCGGGGGTCGGGCACGGTCAGGACCGGCACGATCCGCGCCCCGGCGAGCAGCTCGGCGAGGTGGGCGGTCATCGGCCCAGCCATCCGCCGTCGACCGGGAGGACGGTGCCGTGGACGTAGGCGGCGGCGTCGGAGGCCAGGAATACCGTGGCGCCCGCGAGGTCGTCGGCGCTGCCCCAGCGCGCGGCCGGGATGCGGTCCAGGATCGCTTTGCTGCGCACCGGGTCGTCCTGCAGGGCCTGGGTGTTGTCGGTGGCGATGTAACCGGGCGCGATGGCGTTGACGTTGACGCCGTGCGGCGCCCACTCGTTGGCCAGCGCCTTGGTCAGGCCGGCGACACCGTGCTTGGCCGCGGTGTAGCCCGGGACGGTGATGCCGCCCTGGAAGCTGAGCAGCGAGGCGGTGAAGATGATCTTTCCCCGGCCCCGGGCCACCATCGAGGCGCCGACCGCGCGGGCCAGCGCGAACTGGGCGCTCAGATTGACCTGGAGGACCAGGTCCCAGTCCGCGTCGGAGTGTTCGGCCGCGGGGGCCCGGCGGATCGTGCCCGCGTTGTTGACCAGGATGTCCACCGGACGCTCCCGGCCCGCGAGGTCCGCACCCAGCGCCCGCACGGCCTCGGGGTCGGCGAAGTCGGCGCGGATCGCCTCGAAGGTGCGCCCGGCGGCGGTGACGTCCTTCTCCACATCGCTGCCGGACTCCTCCAGCGAGGCGCTCACCCCGATGACGTCCGCGCCCGCCTCCGCGAGCGCGCGGGCCATGGCCCGGCCGATGCCGCGCCGGGCGCCGGTGACGACGGCGAGCCGTCCAGTGAGGTCGAAGGCGCTCATACGGCGGCCTCCTGGGCCTCGTCGGTGCAGTCCACCAGGATCTTCATCACGTCACCGCCGCCCTCCAGCGCCTCGAACGCGGCCGGCGCCTGCGTGAGCGGCACGACCTTGCTGATCAGCCGAGCGGCGGGGATGGTGCCGTCGGCGACCAGGGTCACCGCCTTCTCGAAGTCGGAGCGGTCGTACAACCGGGCACCGACGAGGGTCAGTTCGCGCCAGAAGAAGCGGTGCAGGTTCACCTCCCGGGGCCGGGGATGAATCGCGACCAGGCACAGCCGGCCGCGCACACCCAGCACCTCCACCGCCGTGTCCACGCCGCCGGCCGCGCCGGACACCTCGAAGGCGACGTCGGCGCCCGCGTCCCCGGTCCACTGCCGCACCAGCTCCGGCACGTCCTCGGCGGCCGGGTCCCACACGCTCAGGCCCAACTCCTCGGCGAGCAGCCGCCGGTGGGCGCTGAGCTCCACCACCCGGACGTCTCCTCCGGCGGCCTGGGCGACCAGCGCGATCAGGACGCCGACCGGACCGCCGCCGACCACGACGACCTTCTCGCCCTCGCGTACGGCGGCCCGGCCGACGTCGTGCACGGCGACCGCGGTGGGCTCGACGAGCGCGGCCCGGTCCAGCGGGAGGGAGTCGGGCAGCCGGATGAGCGTGGAGGCGGGCACGGTCCAGCGCTGCTGCATCGCGCCCGGCGAGTCGATGCCGATGAAGTCCAGGTGCTGGCAGACGTGCTGGTGACCGGCGCGGCAGGCCGGGCAGGTGTCGTCCCAGCGCAGCGGCATCACGGTCACCGCGTCCCCGGGCGCCCAGCCCTCCACGCCGGGGCCCACCTGGACGATCCGGCCGGACATCTCGTGCCCGATGACGGCGGGCGCGGAGACCCGGGCGTCCATGTCGCCGTGGAAGATGTGCAGATCGGTGCCGCAGATACCGACAAAGGCAGGAGCCAACTCCACCTCACCGGGACCAGGCGGCACATCGAGCGCGGGAGCCGTGTCCAGGGTGCGGGCGGCTGTGTAACGGACGGCGAGTGTCATCGTGTGGTCAGGGTCCCTTCAGCGCGGACGCCGATGGTCAGCAGCAGGTTGGCGTAGGTACGGGTGTCGGCGGTGACGATGGCCAGCGCCAGGTCGGGTGAGCGGGCGGCGTCGTAGAACTCGTAGCGCCCCAACGTGTCGACCGGGACGGGCGCCAGCCTCCCCCGGTACTCGGCGATGGCCGGTGGCTCGGGCTCGCCCTCGGGCGGCACCATCACCTGGGCGGCCTCGACGGGCAGGGCACGCAGCAGGACGTCGAGGACGGTGGTGACGTCCAGCAGGCCGGGGGCCAGGTTGAGGTGGACGGTCCTGGCGCGCTCGCCGGTGGCGGTGCTCGCCGGGTAGTGGCCGTCGGCGAGCAGCACACGAGCGCCGTGGCCGGCTCCGGCCAGGGATTCGAGGATGCCGGGGTGGAGGAGTTCTGTCAGAAGCATGCTGCGCCCTCCTTCGTGGGGGCGGGGGGCAGGCGGTAGAAGGTGGTGGCGGTGCCGGCGAGCACCGCGTGGATCTCGGAGCCGGAGCAGCCGTCCAGGAGTTCCTCGACGGTGGCGGCCCAGCGGTTCCAGCCGCCCGCGAGGTTCGCCACCGGCCAGTCGGAGCCGAACATCAGCCGGTCGGGACCGAAGGAGGAGAGCAGCACGTCCCACACCGGGCGGATGTCGTCGACCGTCCACTTCTCGTGGTCGGCCTCGGTGATCAGTCCCGAGACCTTGCAGCGGACCTGGGAGTGCCGGGCCAGCGTCCGCACCTGCTGTTCCCAGTCGGCCAGTTCCCCCCGTGCGATGGGGGGCTTGCCCGCGTGGTCCAGGACCAGCGGCAGCTCGGGGAACCGCTGTGCGAGGCGGATCGCCTGCGGGAGCTGGTGGGGTCCGATCAGCACGTCGTATCCGAGGCCTCGCTCCCCGACCGCCCGCAACCCGCGCTCGACATCGGGCCGTTGGAGCCAGTTCGGGTCGGACTCGCCCTGTACGACGTGCCGTACGGCCCGCAGGTAGCCGCCCGCGTTCCCGGTGCGCAGATCGTCGAGCACGTCACCGATCGCGGGTGACGACAGGTCCGCCCAGCCGACGACGGCGCCTATCAGCGGATCGCTGTCGGCCAGCGCGAGAAGGTCGCGGGTCTCGGGCACGGACGCGATGCACTGGACGACCACCGTGCTGGTCAGCCGCCGTCCGGCGATCGGCCGGGTCGCGGCCGATCGCAGGGCGTGCGCGGTGAAGCTGCGGCGGATCGGCTCGTGGGCAGGCTCCTCCAGCCACGGCTGTGGACGCACCTCCAGGTCCCAGACGTGGTGGTGGGCGTCGACGAGGGCCGGTGCGTCAGACACGGGCGGTCCAGACGGGGCCGTCGGGGTAGGCGTACTCCTTGAGGGAGGCGGCATGCATCTGCGCGCTCAGTCCGGGCAGGGTCGGGGCGAGGTAGTGGCCGTGGGCGATGCGGACCGGGTCGACGAAGTGCTCGTGCAGGTGGTCGACGTACTCGATGACGCGGTCCTCGGTGGTGCCGGAGACGGCGACGTAGTCGAACATCGACAGGTGCTGCACCATCTCGCACAGGCCGACGCCGCCGGCGTGCGGGCAGACCGGGACGCCGAACTTCGCGGCCAGCAGCAGGATGGCGATGTTCTCGTTGACGCCGCCGACGCGGGCGGAGTCGATCTGCACGATGTCGACCGCGCCGGCCTGCAGCAGCTGCTTGAAGACGACGCGGTTGGCGATGTGTTCGCCGGTGGCGACCTTGATGGGGGTGACGGCCTTGCGGACGGCGGCGTGGCCGAGGATGTCGTCGGGTGAGGTGGGTTCCTCGATCCAGTACGGCTGGTAGGGGGCCAGGGCGCTCATCCAGTCGATGGCGGGCTGGACGTCCCATCTCTGGTTGGCGTCGACGGCGATGCGGATGTCCGGGCCGACGGTCTCGCGGGCGGTGCGCATGCGCCGTACGTCGTCCTGCAGGTCGGCGCCGACCTTCAGTTTGATCTGTGTGAAGCCGTCGGCGACGGCCTCGCGGGCGAGGCGGGCGAGCTTCTCGTCGGAGTAGCCGAGCCAGCCGGGTGTGGTGGTGTAGGCGGGGTAGCCCTCCTCCAGGAGGCGGGCGATGCGCTGGGCGCGGCCGGGCTCGGCCCGGCGCAGGATCTCCAGGGCCTCTTCGGGGGTGAGGGCGTCGGACAGCCAGCGGAAGTCGACCTGGGCGACGAGCTCTTCGGGCGTCATCTCGGCCAGGAAGCGCCACACGGGCTTGCCGGCCCGCTTGGCGGCGAGGTCCCAGGCGGCGTTGACGACGGCGCCGGTGGCCATGTGGATGGCGCCCTTCTCCGGGCCGAGCCAGCGCAGTTGGGGGTCGTGGACGAGGGAGTTGGAGAACGCGCCGAGGTCGGAGCAGACCTGCTCGACCGACAGGCCGACGACGTGCGGGGCGAGAGCGGCGATGGCGGCGGCCTGGACGTCGTTGCCGCGGCCGGTGGTGAACGCCAGGGCGTGGCCCTCCAGCCCGTCGCCCGCGTCGGTGCGCAGGATGACATAGGCGGCGGAGTAGTCGGGCTCGGGGTTCATGGCGTCCGAGCCGTCGAGGTGTTCGGAGGTGGGGAACCGCACGTCCAGGACGTCCAGGGCGGTGATGCGGGCGGATGCGGGCACGGGGGAGGACATGACGGCAACTCCTGTGAGGGGCAAGGGAGACGGGTTCCCTTGCGACGAGACGTGAACGCGGCGGAGGTCGGGCGGCCGGTGGGCCGCCCGGGTCACTCCTGGACCTTGCCGCCGGTGATGCGGGAGATGGCGAGGGCGACGAGGATGATCAGGCCGTTGAGGGCGCCGATCCACTGGGCCGGGACGCCGGCCAGCGTGAGTACGTTCTGGATCATGAAGAGCAGCAGGATGCCGCAGAACGCGCCGAACATGGTGCCTTTGCCGCCGTTGAGGCTGATGCCTCCGATGACGGCGGCGGCGAAGACGGTGAAGATGTAGCCGTTGCCCTGGGCGGAGGCGACGGAGGCCAGTCGGCCGGAGAGCAGCAGTCCGGCGAGGGCGGCGAGGACGCTGCCGGTGACGATGACGGTCCACAGCACCCGGTCGGTGCGGATGCCGGCCGCCTTCGCGGCGTCGACGTTGCCGCCGATGGCGTACAGGGAGCGGCCGAAGCTGGTCCAGCCGAGGACCACGATCGCGACGGCGAACAGCGCCAGGCAGATCCAGATCGAGGCGGGCATGCCGAACCATTCGGCGGTGCCGGGGTAGAGCATCGACTGCGGCAGCTGGAAGAAGGTCTGGCCGCCGGAGATGCCGGTGAGGATGCCGCGCAGCACGATCAGCATGCCGAGGGTGACGATGAACCCGTTGAGGCCGAAGCGGATGATCAGCAGCGAGTTGATCACACCCACCAGGGCGCCCACGACGAGGGTGACGGGGATCGCCCAGGCACCCGGCAGCAGTCCGAGGCCGTGTCCGGCACCGGCCGGAACCACCAGCCAGGCCGCGACACCGGGCGCCAGACCCATCGTGGACTCCAGGGAGAGGTCCATCTTCTTGACGATCAGGACCATCGTCTGGGCGAGGACCAGCAGGGCCATCTCGGACATCGTCTGCAGGACGTTGATGAGGTTGTCGGCCTGCAGGAAGACCGGGTTGACGATCTGTCCGACAACCGCGATCACCACGATCGCCGGGACGAGCGCCAGATCGCGCAGCCGGGCCAGGGGGATCCGGCCGCCGAACAGCGCGGTGCGCTTGTGCCCGGGGCCGACAGACTGGGCGGCTGCGTCCGCGAGGACGGTTTCAGGCATTGAGGTCCACTCCTTCCATCGCGGCCACGAGTTCGTGGTCGTGCCAGCCGCGGGCTGTCTCGGTCGTGACCCGGCCCTGGAACATCACCAGGATCCGGTCGCACATGCGCAGGTCGTCGAGTTCGTCGGAGGCGATGAGCACTCCCGTGCCGGTCTGCGCGGTCTCCTCGACCTTGCCGAGGAGGAACTCCTTGGAGCGCACGTCCACGCCCGCGGTCGGGTTGATCAGCACCAGCAGTCGGGGGTCGTCGGCCAGGGCGCGGGCCATGACCACCTTCTGCTGATTGCCGCCGGACAGCGCGGACACGGGCAGCTCGGGCCCCGGGGTCTTGATCGCCAGCTTCTCGATCATGTTGCCGGCGAGCAGGTCCCGTCGGTCCCGGCTGAGGAAGCCGTTCTTGCCGAGCCGGTGCGGAACGGACAGCGTGGCGTTGTCCGCGATCGACATGTCGGGCACGAAGCCCTGGTGGTGCCGGTCCTGCGGGACGAACCCGGCGCCGGCGGCGAGCGCGGCGGGCACGCTGCCCGGCCGGGGCCGGTTACCGGCGATCTCCACCTCGCCCGCCTGGGCCGCCCGCAGCCCTACCACGGTCTCGGCGACCTCGGTCCGGCCGCTGCCGGCGGCGCCCGCGAGTCCGACGATCTCTCCCGCACCCACCTGGAAGGTGACGTCGTCGTAAGCGCCCTCACTGCCCAGCGCCTGTACGGACAGGGCGGGCGGGGCGGTGCGGTCGAGGGTGCTCGGCCGCGCCTGCAGCCGGTCGATCGCCGCCTCGCCGGTCATGGCGGCGACCAGCTCGGTGCGGGGAAGCTCCGCGACCGGCGCGGTCACGATGTGCCCGGCGTCGCGGAACACGGTCACCATGTCGCAGATGTCGTAGACCTCCTGGAGGTGGTGACTGATGAACAGGAAGGTCACGCCCTGCTGTTGGAGGTCGCGGATACGGTCGAAGAGCCGGTTGATGGCCGCGCCGTCGAGCTGGGCCGTCGGCTCGTCGAGGATGATGAACCGGGCGCCGAAGGACAGCGCCCGGGCGATCTCCACGAACTGCCGCTGCTCCACGCTCAGATCACCGGCCGACGTCTGCGGATCGACGTCCACCGACCACGTCGACAGCAGCTCCTGCGCCCGCCGGCGCACACCCGGCCAGCTGATGAGCCGGCTGCGGCCGTGGTCGTGCCGGTTCAGGAAGAGGTTCTCGGCGACGGTCAGGGTCGGGATGATCGTCGACTTCTGGTAGACGCAGGCCACGCGTTGCCGCCAGGCGTCGCGGTCGCTGAGCCGCGGGGACGGCTCGCCGCCGAAGGTCACCGTTCCCTCGTCCGGAGCCTGCAGACCGGTGAGGACCGACACCAGCGTCGACTTGCCCGCCCCGTTGCGGCCGACGAGCGCGTGGGTCTCGCCGGGCCTGATGGTGATCCGGGCGCCGTTCAGAGCCACCGTCGGACCGAATCGCTTGACTATGCCCGTCGCCTCGACGACGGGCGGGGCTGCGGGGACCCGCCCGTCGTCCGCCGGGGCGGGCGCGGGGGTCACTGCTCGCTCCCCGTCGCTCATCTCAACCGCCTTGTTCTCGTGCGCCGCCGGGTTTCGTGGGAGAGGTCAGAGGTTGTTGCCCCACAGCGACTTGTCGTCGCTCTTGACGCTGGCCACGCCGCCGTAGGTGCCGCCGTCCACGGTGACGAGCGGGGCGGAGAGCTGGTCCTCCAGCACACCCTCACGGACCTGGATGATCGTGCTGTCATGGTCCGTCTTGCCGGGCTTGAACGTCTTCCCGTCGATCGCGGCCTTCAGGTAGTACAGGGCGTACTTGGCATACAGGTCGGCCGGCTGCGAGACGGTGGCGTCGATCTGTCCGGCGGCGATGGACTTGAGCTCCTGGGGGATACCGTCGTTGGACACGACGAAGACGTGCTTCTTGTCCTGCGGACCCACCAACAGGCCCTTCTGCTTCAGGACTTGGAGCGTGCCGGACAGGGCGAAGCTGGACTCCATGTAGACGCCCTTGATGTCCGGGTTGGCCGTCAGGTCCGTCTGCAGCTTCTGCGCCGCCGTGGCACCGTCCCAGTTGGTGGCCTC
>Ga0182007_10000413_pt1 | contig 26178 bp, 19 predicted proteins | sample Sormic07211113_1_FD_123023 | JGI IMG/M metagenome (GOLD analysis project Ga0182007, IMG submission 123023) | Rhizosphere microbial communities from Sorghum bicolor, Mead, Nebraska, USA - 072115-113_1 MetaG | ecosystem: Host-associated > Plants > Roots > Rhizosphere | place: USA: Nebraska...
GCGCCGGTGCTGCCTCGAGCGGCTGTCCGCAACGGAAACCAGCGCGCCGGACGCAACACGGGCGGTTTGCGGGCAGGCTCGCGCGGCGCGTCGAGCGCATACGGCACGGATTCGCCCGCTCCGTCGAGCACGCGCAGGTCGCCGAGATCATTGCGCTGGCTGGCCGCGTAGACGGCGGCCGGCACGGTCACGCTGTAATACGCGGCGCCCTCTTCGAGATCGAGCGCGAAATGCCGCGCAAAATGCTCGGCCGCGTTCGCTTGCGCGGGCGCGTACACGCACGCGATCGCAAGACACCAGCCCGTCAGGATCAAAACACGCTTCATTGCTCGGTTTCCAGAACCACGGCATTGGGCGGCATCGGCAAGAGACAGCCGATCGGCAGCCACGTCAGGCCAATGCCGATAAACGATACGATCCGCTCGACTCCCCGCCAGAGGCGACAATTCGAACAGAAACAGTTTGACGGCGACCGCCGTAAGCAGCGCGTCGCCCGGATCATTATGCCGGGTGCGCAGGCTGTTGACAGTACCGGTACCGAAGCTTGCGTGAGCGTCGCGTTCGACATGACATCGGACCGGTACGGCAGATGCGCTTACTTGATAGCCAGCCATCTATCGCTCGCCGGATCGAGCAGCCGGAAAACCCTCGCCATCACTTCGAACGCCGCAAGCACGGGAACCTGCCACGTTCGCGGCAACCGGCCAGGCATGTCAAAATTCCGGAACCGGCCCCCGAGCCCTTCAATCTCCCATCTTCATCCAAGGAAGTTTTCAGTGGACATCAACAAACAGGTCGCCGCCCTCACCGCTTCGGAACTCCAGACCGCGGGCGCGAGCCAGGCCACGGCGATTGCCGTGAGCGTGCTGCTGCGTCATTTGCGCTCGCCCGAACTGGCGAAACTACTGTCGTCGGCGTTCGAAAACCATCAGGCGGTCATGCTGCAAACGCCGTGGCCGGAGCCGATGCTGCAGGCGTTCGAATCGACGCGCCGTTTTCTCGAAGGCGCGGCGCAGGCTGAGTTGCCGGGCACGCAAGCACAGCCGCCGGGCGTCTGAGCGTCGCGCAAAGCGCACATAAAAACAAAAAACCCCGCCGGTCCAAAGACTCGACGGGGTTCTCCGCTACATCCGCTTCACATACCTGGTGCGAGGGAGGGGACTCGAACCCCTACACCCTTGCGGGCGTCAGGACCTAAACCTGGTGCGTCTACCAATTTCGCCACCCTCGCAGCCGGACAAGCCGCTGTGCGCCCTGCCCGATGTCCTGCATGCTCTGTGCGCATAAAAACACGCGCCCAAAAGCGTAAGCGCGAGATTCTAACCGATTGATTCGCGCTTGTCTGCATCTGGCCGGCCGTCCGCATGAAGGGCGCCGATGCTACAATTTTTGGCTTGGCGCGCGCACGCCGTGCTCCAGTCGCCTCCCCCTTCGCCCGCTCTTCCCCACATTCCAATCCAGTGAATTTCGACGAATATTGCCAGCAAAAAGCGGCGCCGCCCGGATCGAGCACTTACTATGCGCTTCGGCAGGGGCCCGCCACAAGCCAGCCGCTTTTGACCGCGCTGTTCGCGCTGCGCCGCGAGTTCGAGGAAACGGTGAAAGAGGTAAGCGATCCCGCCATCGGCCGCACCAAGCTCGCATGGTGGCAAAACGAAATCGCCGCGCTGGCTTCGGGTGCGCCGTCGCATCCGGTGTCCAAGGCGCTCGCGGCCCATCTGCCCGACGTGGAGAACGAGTCCCGCGCGTTGCAGGCGCTGCTTGCCGGTTTCGAAATGGACCTCGACCAGGCGCGCTACCTCGACTACCCGAACCTGCGGCGCTATGTACAAGGCGTCGGCGGCACCTTCGCGTCGCTGGTGGCGCGGGCCACGGCGAAAGACGCCGCGCATGCGTCGACGTGGTCGGCTCCGCTCGGCGAGGCGCTCCTGCTCGCGCAGCTGGTGGTCGAAACAGGCAATGACGCACGCCACGGCCGCATCTACATTCCGATCGACGAAATGCAGCGCTTTAACGTCACCGCCGCCGATCTGATCAACCGAAAGTATTCCGACGCGTTCACCGGGTTGATGCGCTTCCAGACGAAGCGCGCCCGCGATGCGTTGCATGCCGCACTCGCCGCGGTGCCCACCGGCGAGCGCCGCTCGCAGCGCACGCTGCTCGCGCAAGCGGCGCTCGCGTTGGCGCTGCTGGATGAAATCGAACGCGACGGCTATCACGTGCTGCATCAACGTATCGCGCTGACGCCGATTCGCAAGCTATGGATCGCGTGGCGCGCCAGATAGCTTGAACCTTGCAACGGCCGCGGGTTGAATCCGATGAAGCGCGGCCCGTCATCGTCAGACGCGCAGCAAGGGCAGCGGCTCGAAACGCTGCTGCAGAATCGCCGACGCGTCGAGCCCCCACCACGACCCGAGCACGGTCGCGTAAAGCTGTCGAAAATCGACGCCGACCGGCAAATTGCCATTGCCGTCGAGCCGCCCGAGTTCCGGCGGTACACCGTATAGACCGCCCCGCACTCGTCCGCCCGTGACGAAATGCGGCGCCACGGTGCCGTGGTCCGTGCCGTTGCTCTGGTTCTCGCGCGGACGGCGGCCGAACTCGGCATAGGTCATCACCAGCGTATCGTCCCAACGGCCCAGTTCGACAAGTGCCGACTTCATCGAAGCGAATCCCTCCGCGAGTTGTTTGAGCAGCGCCGCCTGTTGAGCCGGCTGGTTCTGATGCGTATCGAAACCGTTGAGCGTCAGGCGGATCACCGCGACGCCCTGCCCGTTGCCGGGCTGTCCTTGCCGCGTGCCGCCAAAGGCGGCTTCCTTCGGGGCGCCCGCGGCGGCGAGCACCTGCATCGCCGCTTTGATCGAACTGCCGAACGCGCCGCCGGGGAACGCGGTCTTCATGGCCGCCAGGCCTTGAGTGGGACGCAGGCGGTCGGCGGCTTTCACGATGTCGTTCTCGACCTCGAGAATGTGCGCCAGTTCGGGATTGCGCTCATGCAGCGATACCGGCGTGGCGAGGCGCGAGGCCTTCACGAACTGCGCCGGATTGACGAGCGCGATGGCGCGCGCGCCATTCGCGAGCGGCCCCATTTCGGCGCTGCCGATGACCACGCCGTCGGCGGCAAAACCCGCGGGCACCGGCGTCCGCGCGAATGCACGCGTGAGCCAGCCCTCGCGCAGATATTGGTCGGAACGCGACGCGGTGTCCCAGATCTCGATCGAGCGGAAATGCGAGAGGTTCGGCTGCGCATAGCTGACGCCTTGCACGATCGCCAGTTGCCGGCTCTGCCAAAGCGGCATCAGCGGTTGCAAGGACGGGTGCAGCGCGGTGCGCTCGTCGAGTTGAATCGCCTGCTCGCGTTTGATGCCGATGTTCTTGCGCAGCTGATAGTAAGTGGAATCGGCGAACGGAATCACGGTGTTCAAACCATCGTTGCCGCCCTTCAGCTCGACAAGAATCAACAGGTTGCCGTAGCCGCGATAGGGCGACGCGTCCGGCGCGGCCATTTGCGCGCCGAATGCGCTCGGCAGCCAGAGCGACGCGCCGGCGGTTGCGGCCATCGAGAGAAAGCTGCGTCGTTTCATACTGCACCTCGTTCGATTGTCACGGCGCGTCACACTCTCGCCGCCGGACCGTTCATTTCAGCGGTTCGCGCTCACTTGAGCTGATACGTCGGGTCCATCAGCAGCGCTTCCAGATAAGCGCTCGCGGTGGAATCGGTGTCGATCGCGTTCACCGGCGCAAGCGGCAAGACCGCGTGCTGAAGTTGCAGCTCGGCCGATAGCCCCGGTTTCGCCGTCGGCGCGGTGTTGTACGGTGCGAGCCACCTATCGATGTCGAAGCGCACGCCGCCCCTGGCATCCCGAGCGCCTCGCGCCATCGCGCGCTGCATCGGCGGATTCGTCCGCATGTCGCGCGGCGCGGCGCTGCCGCTCGCCTCGCCGTTTGCGTTCATCGAATCGCTCATGCGCCGCGGACCGGCCATTTCAGTGGCGCGAAACAGTTGCTCGACGAATTGCTTGCGCGCGAGCAGCGTCGAACTGTTGATCCATGTCGTGCCGCCGGGCCATCCCTTGACGTTCGGCGGGTATAACAGGTTTTCGCCGAGCGTGCGGATCTGGGCGGCGAACGGCGCGGTGTTGTCGTAACCGATGTCGAACGCGCGCAGCGTGCCGACCACGAATTCCGCCGGCGACTTCACGAGCACGCCGCGATCGCCCTCGTCCCAGAAAGCGTCGCTCATGAAGAGACCGCGCAACGCCACCTTAACCTCGTAATGACTCGCGCGGAACTGCGCGGCGATTGGCGCGATAAGCGCCGGATCCGGCGTATCGGAGACGAATTCACGCCACAGCCCGGTCGTGACGAACGTGACGGTTTCCGGCCGTGCGAGCAGAATGTCGAGCACCTGATCGCCGTCGAAAGAACCGGTTTGGCCGAGCACGGTCTTTTCGCCGTCGTCGTGCTGGTTGGCGCGCCACAGATACGCCAGCGTGTCGGGATCGAGGCTCCATCCCGTGTAGGCGCGCGCCGCTTCCGAAACGTCGCGCTGCGTGTAATGCCCTTCGCCGAGCGTGAATAGCTCCATCACTTCGCGGGCGAAATTTTCGTTGGGCTTGCCCTGGCGATTGCTGGCGCCGTCCAGATACTGCAGCATCGCCGGGTCTTTCGCGACCTCGTGCAGCAACGTGCCGAAGTTGCCGAGCGCCTCCCGGCGCAGTAGCAGGTTCTGCCGCGCCATCAGTTGTGGAAACTGAACCTTGTCCTGGCCCGACGTGAAATGGTTGTGCCAGAAGAGCGTCATGCGCTCGGTCAGCGGTGACGGCGTGACCAGCATCTCGCGCACCCACCATGCCCGCAAGGTTTCGTAACGCTGCCGACGCAAGCGCTGCTCGTCGCGACGCTGCTCGGCGGTCCACGCCTTGCGCGCTTCACGTGTCGGGACCGGTTCGAAGACCCAGTCAGGCAGCGGCGTGACAGCTTCGGTTCGTGCTGTTGCGAGCACCTTGTCGACGGCCTGGGCCCGCGTGAGTCCAACGTATTGCGCGAGCTCGGCGCTGTCCGGCGCGAAGCCGACGCGCGTCAGGAAGAAGCGCGCGTCGTCCACAGCAAGGATGTTTTGTTCAATGCCGGACGCAGCGGAGGCCTGGGCCGGCGTGCGATGTTTGACGTGCGAGACGCGAGGCGGGCTCTGCTGCGCGACGGCCACCGTCTGCAAACCGTACGTCGCCGCCAGCGTGATGACGGCGATGGCAAACCATCCGCGGCGATTTCCACCTGTGAGTAATTGGGTCATCGGTCATCCGGGTTGGCGGAATGTCAAGTAACAGCAATCGCGCAGGCAATCAGGTGCCGCGTCCTCGCCACTCAACGGTAGAACGGATGACAAAGTTGACGAGAGAAGTGCAACGAAATTTTTCGCGCGGGCCAAGGGCCTGAGAACCCCGACGTGAAAGCCGCGCGGCAGCCAGGCGGCGACCGTCACATAAACTGACTAACGCTTATACAGTTCGCGCACGGCGTCTTCGATATGCTGCCGTAGGAGGCGCCGCTCGTCGGGCGTCATATGGCCGTCGCGGCGATGTTGATCGAGATCGGAAGGAATCGCGGTGCGCAACATCGCGTCTGAGGCGGGGCGTTCGGCGTTACTCGCGTTGCGGCGGTTTGCCCGCGGATTGGCGGGTCTGGACGCGTGCTCACTCGCAGCTCTGTCGGCGGAAGGCTGGGCATGGGCGAGCGTTGGTGCCAGTGAGCCTGCAATCGTACCGGCTACCGCCAGTGCAATCACCCGTAGACGCACATTCGGCCAAACCCCTCCCTTCATGTTGTTCCCTTCGTGGCGCGGCAACCGGCTACCTCAATGCGTATACAACCCGGTAACGAGCCGGGCGCGTGAGTTTTAGTCGAGTGAAGTATCCACCGAACAGCCGCATTCAGTAAAGGAGTCTAACTGTCGATGCTTTACGTCGTGCCACATGGCGGGTAAATTTTGTAACTGACTGTAACCCGATAAATGATGCAACCGCGCACCACTTTCTAATCGCGCTAAGATGCCGACCATGGAAACCAAAAACCCTTCGAAAATCCTCGTCGTCGACGACGATCCACGCCTGCGCGATCTGCTGCGCCGTTACCTCGGTGAACAGGGCTTCAACGTCTATGTTGCCGAGAACGCGCCATCCATGAACAAGCTGTGGGTGCGTGAGCGCTTCGATCTGCTGGTGCTGGATCTGATGCTGCCCGGCGAGGACGGCCTGTCGATCTGCCGCCGCCTGCGCGGCAGCAACGACCGCACGCCGATCATCATGCTGACGGCCAAGGGTGAAGACGTCGATCGTATCGTCGGTCTCGAGATGGGCGCCGACGACTATCTCCCCAAGCCCTTCAATCCGCGCGAACTGGTCGCACGGATTCATGCGGTGCTGCGCCGCCAGTCGCCGTCGGAGTTGCCGGGCGCGCCGTCCGAAACCACCGAAGTGTTCGAATTCGGCGAGTTCGCGCTGAATCTCGCCACCCGTACGCTCACCAAGGCCGGCCAGGAAATTCCGCTGACCACCGGCGAATTCTCCGTGCTGAAAGTGTTTGCGCGCCACCCGCGTCAGCCGCTCTCGCGTGAGAAGTTGATGGAACTCGCGCGCGGCCGCGAATATGAAGTGTTCGACCGCAGCCTCGACGTGCAGATTTCGCGTCTGCGCAAGCTGATCGAACCCGATCCGGGGAGCCCGCGTTTCATCCAGACCGTCTGGGGTCTCGGCTACGTGTTCATTCCCGACGGTGCAGCCTGAGTTTGTTCTCGCCTCCCGTGTCGACTGGAGTTGGCGCTTTAGCGCTTACTCTGGTCCCATGCAAGATAGTTCCAGATAAGAAGGGCCCATGCGGATCGACCGGCGCCTCCTGACGCTCGCGTTCGGCGGCCTTTTCTGGCGGACCTTTCTGTTGATCGCGCTGTTGATCGCGGTCAGTCTCGCCGCCTGGTTCCAGAGCTTTCGCGTGATCGAACGCGAGCCGCGCGCGCAGCGCGTGGCGTTGCAACTGGTCGCCATCGTCAAGCTCACGCGCACCGCGCTCCTCTATTCCGATCCCGACCTGCGGCGCGCGTTGCTGCAGGATCTGGAAAGCAACGAAGGGGTCCGCGTGTATCCGCGCGAAACCACGGACAAGTACAAGCTCCAGCCCGACGAGTCGCTAAACCGGCTGATCGAACACGACATTCGCGGGCGCCTCGGCGACGACACCATCATTGCCCAGAGCGTGAACGACATCCCGGGCGTGTGGATCAGCTTCAAGATCGACGACGACGATTACTGGGTCGCGCTCGACCGCGACCAGCTCGACAACGCAACGGGCCTGCAATGGGCCGGCTGGGGCGTGTTCGCGCTCGCGCTGTCGCTGTTCGGCGCGGCGTTCATCACGAGTCTCGTGAACCGGCCGTTCGCCAGGCTGGCCATGGCCGCACGCAAGGTCGGCTCCGGCCAGTCGCCCGAGCCGTTGCCGGAGCGCGGCATGGGTGTGGCCGCCGAAACCAATCGCAGTTTCAACCAGATGGTGCAGGACCTCGAACAGCTCGAGGCCGACCGCGCGCTGATGCTCGCCGGCATCTCGCACGATCTGCGCACCCCGCTCGCGCGGCTGCGGCTGGAAACCGAAATGAGCCCGTCCGACCAGGCGACCAAGGACGCGATGGTCGACGACATCGAGCAGATGGACATGATCATCGGCCGCTTCCTCGATTACGCGCGCCCGGTGCAGCGGGTGCCCGAACCGGTCGACCTGTCCGTGATCGCGGGAGAACTGGCCGCGCGGATGCAAAGCGAGGACAGCATGCGGCTGATCACGCGCCTCGCGCCCTCGGCGGTGATCGAAGCCGACGAAACCGATATGCGGCGCGTGGTCGGCAATCTGCTGGAGAACGCGCGCAAGTACGGTTTGAGCGACGGTGACGGCATTCCGCACGTGATTCTGGAAACGCGGGTGTCGCACTCACGGGTCGAACTTTCGGTGGTCGACGAAGGTCCAGGTATTCCGGAAGACCAGCTAGCGCTTGTCACACGGCCGTTCTATCGTGTGAATTCCGCGCGCACCCAGGCGAACGGCACCGGCCTTGGCATGGCAATTGTGCAACGCCTGGTGGGCCGTTACCGCGGCGCGCTGCGGCTGCGCAATCGCACGCCAGGACCGGGGCTCGAGGTGACGATCGAGTTCCCGCTCGCGAAAGGCGTTTGACCGCGTCAAGCCAAGCGCGCTGCCGGAACCGCCGGTCATCCGCGTTGAATAATAACTATCCGGGTTGTTAGCGAAAAACTACTGAACGGATAGTTCAATAGAGCTATAGTTGAAAACCTTGCAACGCGCTCGCGATGACGAGCTGATAGCCTCAAACATGCTGTTTTTTCCAACACACGAAGGAGCATTCGCATGAAAACTGTTGGCGACAAACTCGAAGCGTTCACCGTCACGGCTGCCAAGCCGGGCTTCAACAACCACGAAGAAAACGGCATCTCGGCGTTCGAAGAGATCACGGAGCAGTCGTTTCCGGGCAAGTGGAAGATCCTCTATTTCTATCCGAAGGATTTCACGTTCGTCTGTCCCACGGAAATCGTCGAGTTCGGCAAGCTGGCGAAGGACTTCGAGGAGCGCGACGCGGTGTTGCTGGGCGGCAGCGTCGACAACGAGTTCGTGAAGCTGGCATGGCGCCGCGAGCACAAAGACCTGAGCAAGCTGAACCACTATTCGTTCGGCGACGTCAAGGGCGAACTGATCGACCAGCTCGGCGTACGCGACAAGGAAGCCGGTGTCGCGCTGCGCGCCACGTTCATCGTCGATCCGGACAACACGATCCAGCACGTTTCGGTCAACAACCTGAACGTCGGCCGCAACCCGGAAGAAGTGCTGCGGATTCTCGACGGCCTGCAAACGGACGAACTCTGCCCGTGCAACCGCGCGGTCGGCGGCGCAACGCTGTAAGCCGTGGCGCCGGAAGCCCGCCAGGCTTGGAAAAAGCCGCGGGCTTTTTTATCGACAACTTGATAGGAGATGTCAATGGAATTCTTATCTTCGATTAAGGCGCTCGTGCCCGACTACGCCAAGGACATTCGGCTGAACCTGGACGGGACGATTGCGCGCTCTTCGCTGGAAGGCAACGATGCGGTCGGCGTGGCGCTCGCGGCGGCGTTCGCCGCGAAGAGCACGGTCATCGTGAATGCGATTCGCAACGCCGGGGTTTTATCTCCGGAAGAAACGAATGGCGCGCTGACCGCCGCGGCGTTGATGGGAATGAATAACGTCTGGTATCCGTATGTGGAAATGACGGATAACGCGGATTTGAAATCGCAGCCGGCGCAGTTACGGATGAATGCCTATGCGTCGCATGGCGGAGTCGATAAGCGGCGGTTTGAAATGTATGCGCTGGCCGCGTCGATTATCGGTAAATGCCATTTCTGCGTGAAATCGCATTTCGACACACTGGTGGCCGAAGGCATGAGCACCACTCAATTGCGCGACGTGGGGCGTATTGCGGCGGTGATCAATGCCGCGGCGCAGTGCATTGCCGCGGAATAAAAACGCGTTGACGACGCGCGGCGCGGCGATTACTTTCGCCGCCGCGCGCCTTCGTTTGAAGGCCTGCCCGGCGGCTCAATTCTTGAGCAACAGAACCACGGCCTGCGCCTCGATCCCCTCGCCTCGCCCGAGATAACCCAGCTTCTCATTGGTCTTGGCCTTGACGTTGACCCGCTCGACAGGCAAGCCGAGGTCAGCCGCGATATTGGCCCGCATGCCTTCGATATGAGGCGCGAGCTTCGGCGCCTGAGCCACCACGCTGCTGTCCACGTTGGCAATGGAAAATCCGGCGGCCGTCACGCGGGCAAAACACTCGCGCAGCAAAACCCGGCTGTCCGCGCCGGCAAACTTCGCGTCGGTATCGGAGAAATGCCGGCCGATATCGCCCATAGCGGCCGCGCCGAAAATAGCGTCGGTAATCGCATGCAACAGCACGTCCGCATCGGAATGCCCGAGCAATCCGCGCTCATAAGGAATCGTCACGCCGCCGATTATCAGCGGACGCCCCGGCACCAGCGCATGCACGTCATAGCCCTGCCCAATTCTGAAATCCATCTGCGTCGAGTCCGGTAATTGAAATTTGAAGTCGTCGAATCAGGAAGCCGATGCGGGCCGGCAGAGAATCGCCTCGGCCAGATCGAAGTCTTCCGGATAAGTCACCTTGAAGTTGCGCAAGCTGCCCTGCACGAGTTTCGGCGCATGGCCCAGCCATTCGATCGCGCTTGCTTCGTCGGTCAGATCGTGACCGTCCGCGTGCGCGCGCAAAATCGCCTCGCGCAACATGCCGATGCGGAACATTTGCGGCGTCTGCGCCTGCCACAAGCCGTCACGCGCCTCGGTGCGGGCGATCCGCCCGTCGGTCGAGGCGACGTCGATCCGCTTCAGGGTGTCCGCCACCGGCAAGGCCATGATGCCGCCGACCGCGTCGTCCTTCAGCGCGCCGATCAGCGTGCGGATCAGCGAGGGCGTGATGCCCGGCCGGGCGGCGTCGTGCACCAGCACCCAGTCGTCGTCGCGCGCGCCGAATTCCGCGAGCGCATGCAGCCCGTTCAGCACCGACGCCTGGCGCGACGCCCCGCCGCACCGGCGCACCGCGAAGCGCAAGCCGCCGAAGCGGCGGGCGTCGAAATGCTGGTCGGCGGCGGCGATCACGACCAGCGTTTGCGCGAACTCGCTGCACGCGTCGAACGCCGCCAGAGAATAATGCAGCATGTCGCGGCCGGCGACGGTGTGATATTGCTTGGGCATCGCGGCGCCGGAACGGCTGCCGGTGCCGGCGCATGGAATCAGGGCAAATAGACGGGAAGTCACGAGTGCGGATGCCGCGAAGTGAAAGTAAAGGACGGATTTTATAATAGGTCCTTCGCATCCACGCCCCGACACGCGTAAACTTGCCGGTCACGTGTGAGCCCAAGGCCGCCTTATCTCTTCTATGCCAGACATCGCCGCATCATCGCAATACTCCCCGCCCGTCGCGCTCGTCAAGGCCGGCCAGCGTTTCGTCTTCGACGGCACGCACGGCTCGTCCGACGCGCTGCTGATCGCCCGCTACCATCTCGCCTATCGCGAGAAGGTGCCGCTATTGGCGGTGGTGTGCGAAAGCGCTGTCGACGCGCAGCGTCTGTCGCAGGAAATCGGCTTTTTCGCGCCCGAGGCCCGCGTGCGCTTGCTGCCCGACTGGGAAACGCTGCCTTACGACAGCTTTTCGCCGCACCAGGATCTGGTCTCCGAGCGCCTCGCCACGCTGCACGATCTCGGCGAGGGCCGCTGCGACATCCTGCTCGTGCCCGCCACCACGGCGCTCTACCGGATGCCGCCGGCGTCGTTCATGGCGGGCTACACGTTCGCGTTCTCGCAGGGCGAGCGTCTCGACGAAGCGAGGCTGAAGGCGCAATTGACGCTCGCCGGCTACGAGCACGTGAGCCAGGTGGTGCGCCCGGGCGAGTACTGCGTGCGCGGCTCGCTGCTCGATCTGTTCCCGATGGGCTCGCCCTTGCCGTACCGCATCGACCTGTTCGACGATCAGGTCGACTCGATCCGCGCCTTCGACCCCGACACGCAGCGCAGCCTCTATCCGGTGAAGGACGTGCGCCTCCTGCCCGGCCGCGAATTCCCCTTCGACGAAGCCGCGCGCACCGCATTCCGCAGCCGCTGGCGCGAAACCTTCGAGGGCGATCCGAGCCGCGCGTCGATCTACAAGGACATCGGCAACGGCGTGCCGTCCGCGGGCATCGAATACTATCTGCCGCTTTTCTTCGACGAAACCGCGACGCTGTTCCACTACCTGCCCGAAGGCGCGCAACTGGCGTTCGTCGGCGATCTGGACGCCGCGATCCGGCGCTTCACCAACGACACGAAGCAGCGCTACAACTTCCTCTCACACGATCGCGACCGGCCGATTCTGGAGCCGCAGCGTCTCTTTCTGTCGGATGAGGACTTCTTCACGTTCGCCAAGCCGTTCGCGCGGCTCGCGCTGCCCGGCAACGCCGGCGGCGGCTGGTCGCTGCCGCTGCCGAATCTGGCGATCGACCGTCACGCCGACGATCCGGTCGCGGCCTTGCGCGCCTATCTGGAGACCACGCCGAACCGCGTGCTGTTCGCCGCGGAATCGGCGGGCCGTCGCGAAACGCTGCTGCAACTGCTGGTCGACAATCATCTGAAACCCGTTTCGAGCGACAGCTTCCAGGAGTGGCTCACCGGCGACGAGCGTTTCTCGCTGGGCGTCGCGCCGCTCGCGAACGGTTTTGCCGTGCCGGTCGACGGCATCGCGATCATCACCGAGACGGAGCTATACGGCCCGCTCGCGCGCCGCGCGGGACGCCGCCGCCAGGAACAGGCGAGCAACGTCGATTCGATGGTGCGCGATCTGTCCGAGTTGAAGGTGGGCGATCCCGTCGTGCATTCGCAGCACGGCATCGGCCGCTATATGGGTCTCGTCACGATGGATCTCGGCGAAGGCGAAACCGAGTTCCTGCACCTCGAATACGCGGGCGACAGCAAGCTCTACGTGCCGGTCGCGCAACTCCATGTGATCTCGCGCTACAGCGGCGCCGATCCCGAAAGCGCGCCGCTGCACTCGCTCGGCTCCGGCCAGTGGGAAAAGGCCAAGCGCAAGGCGGCGCAACAGATTCGCGACACAGCGGCCGAACTGCTGAACCTGTACGCGCGCCGCGCCGCCCGCGAGGGCCATGCGTTCGCGCTCGAACCGAAGGATTACGTGAAGTTCGCCGAGAGCTTCGGCTTCGAGGAAACGCCCGACCAGGCCGCGGCGATTGCCGCCGTGATCGGCGACATGACGAGCGGCAAGCCGATGGACCGGCTCGTGTGCGGCGACGTCGGCTTCGGCAAGACCGAGGTGGCATTGCGCGCGGCCTTCATCGCGGTGATGGGCGGCAAGCAGGTGGCGCTGCTCTCGCCCACCACGCTGCTCGCCGAACAGCACACGCAAACCTTCTCCGACCGTTTCTCCGACTGGCCGGTGCGCATCGCCGAACTGTCGCGTTTCAAGTCGGCCAAGGAAGTCAACGCGGCCATCCAGCAGATCAACGAAGGCAGCGTCGACATCGTGATCGGCACGCACAAGCTGCTCTCCTCCGATGTGCAGTTCAAGCGGCTCGGGCTCGTGATCATCGACGAGGAGCACCGTTTCGGCGTGCGTCAGAAAGAAGCGTTGAAGGCGCTCAGAGCGGAAGTCGACGTGCTCACGCTCACCGCCACGCCGATCCCCCGCACGCTCGGCATGGCGCTCGAAGGTCTGCGCGATTTCTCGGTGATCGCCACCGCGCCGCAAAAGCGCCTCGCGATCAAAACCTTCGTGCGCCGCGAGGAAGACAGCGTGATCCGCGAGGCCATGTTGCGCGAGTTGAAGCGCGGCGGCCAGGTCTACTTCCTGCACAACGAAGTCGAGACGATCGAGAATCGCCGGCAGATGCTCGAAGCCCTGGTGCCCGAAGCGCGCCTCGCGGTCGCGCACGGGCAGATGCACGAACGCGAGCTGGAGCGCGTGATGCGCGACTTCGTCGCGCAGCGCGCCAACGTGCTGCTGTGCACGACGATCATCGAAACCGGCATCGACGTGCCCACCGCCAACACCATCCTGATTCACCGCGCCGACAAGTTCGGTCTCGCGCAGTTGCATCAGTTGCGTGGCCGGGTGGGCCGCTCGCATCACCAGGCGTATTCGTATTTGCTGGTGCACGATCCGCAAGGTCTGACCAAGCAGGCGCAACGCCGGCTCGAAGCAATCCAGCAGATGGAGGAACTCGGCTCGGGCTTCTATCTCGCCATGCACGACCTGGAGATTCGCGGCACCGGCGAAGTGCTCGGCGACAAGCAGTCGGGCGAGATCCACGAGATCGGTTTCCAGCTTTACACCGACATGCTGAACGACGCCGTGAAGGCGCTCAAGGAAGGCAAGGAGCCGGACCTCACCGCGCCGCTCGCCGCGACCACCGAGATCAATCTGCACGCGCCGGCGATTCTGCCCGCGGACTATTGCGGCGACGTGCAGGAGCGTCTGTCGCTGTACAAGCGCCTCGCCAACTGCGAACACAACGATTCGATCGACGGCATTCAGGAAGAACTGATCGACCGCTTCGGCAAGTTGCCGCCGCAAGCGCACGCGCTGGTGGAGACGCATCGTCTGCGGCTCGCGGCGAAGCCGTTGGGCATTTCGAAGATCGACGCGGGCGAAGCCGTGATTGGTTTGCAGTTCATCCCCAACCCGCCGGTCGACGCGATGCGGATCATCGAGATGGTGCAGAAACACAAGCACATCAAGCTCGCGGGCCAGGACAAGCTGCGTATCGAAACGCGCAGCCCCGATCTCGCGGTACGCGTCGCGACGGTGAAGGAGACGCTGCGCGCACTCGGCGCGCCGAGCCGCGGCACCGCGGCCCCGGTCGCCGCGCGCTGACGTCCGCTTTCGGCGCCGATCGCGCGAACTTCAGGAATCCGCGCCACGTCCCGCGTTTTTGCTCATGTTGCAACGCGCAAACGCGCGCCGCGGCGCACGAAAGGGGCATATTTTGGGATATGATCGAAAGACTCAAATGCCGGAGTCCGTCATGTCCCATGTCGCTGAATCAGCGCAGCCCTCTTCCCTATCCGCTTCCGCACAGAACGCTTCGTCGCCTGTTTCGCTTCCCTGGGTCACCCGTCTCGTGTCGATGGACACGGTCAGCCGCAACCCGAATCTCGGCCTGATCGAAACCGTGCGCGACGAACTGCGCGCGGCCGGCATCGAAGCCACGCTCACGCACGACGCGAGCGGCAAATGGGCCAACCTGTTCGCGACGATCCCCGCGCACGACGGCGAAACCAACGGCGGCGTGGTGCTCTCGGGCCATACGGACGTGGTGCCGGTGGACGGCCAGCAATGGGACAGCGATCCGTTCAAGCCGGAAATTCGCGGCGACAAACTGTATGGCCGCGGCACGTGCGACATGAAGGGTTTCATCGGCGCGGCGCTGGCGCTCGTGCCCGACATGCAGCGCGCGAAGCTCGCAAGGCCGATCCACCTCGCCCTCTCGTTCGATGAGGAAGTGGGCTGCGCCGGCGCGCCGCTCATGATTCAGGACCTGATGAAGCGCGGCGTGAAGCCGGACGGCTGCATCGTCGGCGAACCGACCAGCATGCGCCCGATCGTCGCGCACAAGGGCATCAACGCTTACCAGTGCTGCGTGCGCGGCCAGGCCGCGCATTCGTCGCTCACGCCGAAGGGCTTGAACGCGATCGAGTACGCCGCGCGCCTGATCTGCTACATCCGCGACATGGCCGATCAGTTCCGCGAGCAAGGTCCGTTCGACGAACTGTACGACGTGCCCTTCACCACCGCGCAGACCAGCACGATCGTCGGCGGCAATGCGATCAACACCGTGCCGGCCGAATGCAAATTCCAGTTCGAATTCCGCAACCTGCCCACGCTCGATCCCGAACCGATCTTCGCGCGCATCGATCAGTACGCGCGCGAAACGCTGCTGCCGAAGATGCTGCGCGAGCATCCGTCGGCGGCCATCGAGATCACCAGGATCGCCGCGGCGCCGGGGCTCGATTCATCGGAACAGGCGGCGATCACGCAACTCGTGCGCGCCCTGACCGCCGATCAGGACAAACGCAAGGTCGCGTACGGCACCGAAGCCGGTCTGTTTTCGCTGGCGGGCATTCCGAGCATCGTATGCGGCCCCGGCGACATCCAGCAGGCGCATAAGGCCAACGAATTCGTCGCGCTCGATCAACTCGTGGCATGCGAGCGCTTCCTGCACAAGTTCATTCACAGCATGTCGGTCGAGGCGCACGCACACTGAAACCGTCCGCCGCCACGCACCGTCTCACCCATACCAAACGAACGAGCGCCCCCGCCATGTCCACCGCCACGCCACTGCATACCGACCACACGATCGACGGCGAGCCGATCCCCACGCTCGACGACATCGCGACGCAACACTTCGCGTTGACGCCGTGGGTCGCGCGAACGCCGGTGTTCGACAGGCTCGACTTTCCGTCGATGGAAGGCACGGTGGTGAACTTCAAATTCGAGCTGCTGCAAGCGGGCGGCAGCTTCAAGGCGCGCGGCGCGTTCACCAACCTGCTCGCACTCGACGAAGCGCAACGCAGCGCGGGCGTGACCTGCGTGTCGGGCGGCAATCACGCGGTGGCGGTGGCGTATGCGGCCATGCGTCTTGGCATCGGCGCGAAGGTCGTGCTGTTTCGCGCGGCCAACCCGGCGCGCGTGGCATTGTGCCGGCAGTATCGCGCCGAGATCGTGTTCGCGGAAAACATCGCCGAGGCGTTCGAACTGGTGCGCCGTATCGAGGCCGAGGAAGGCCGCTATTTCGTGCATCCGTTCAACGGTTATCGCACCGTGCTGGGCTCGGCCACGCTCGGCTATGAATGGGTCACGCAAACGCCCGACCTCGAAGCGGTGATCCTGCCGATCGGCGGCGGCGGTCTCGCCGCGGGCGTCGCCACGGCCATGCGGCTCGCGAATCCGCGCGTGCATGTGTACGGCGTCGAACCCGAGGGCGCGGATGTGATGGGCAGGAGTTTTGCGGCCAATCACACGGTCAAGATGGGCCAGATGCACGGCATCGCCGATTCGCTGATGTCGCCGCATACCGAGGAATACAGCTACGAGTTGTGCCGCCGTCATATCGACGATCTCGTCACCGTTTCCGACGACCAGTTGCGCGCGGCCATGCTGACCTTGTTCGGTCAACTCAAGCTGGCTGTGGAGCCCGCCTGCGCCGCCGCCACGGCGGGCTTGCTCGGACCGCTACGCGAAAAGCTGCAAGGCAAACGGGTGGGCGTGCTGCTGTGCGGCACCAATACCGATCCGGTCAGTTTTGCCGCGCATATCGAACGCGCCCGCCACGGCGAGTCACAGTTTCCGGGCTAAAGACCGCGCCTCGTTTTCCCTGCCCGAAGCACTCGCCTATTCGTCCGACGTTGGTATGATTCGTTTATCGATTCTCGGGAGGAACCTCAATGAGCATGGTCAAGGAATTCAAGGAATTCGCCCTCAAGGGCAACGTGGTGGATCTGGCGGTCGGCGTGATTATCGGCGGCGCGTTTTCCACCATCGTCAATTCCGTTGTTAAAGACCTGATCATGCCGGTTGTCGGCGTCGCCACCGGCGGCCTCGATTTCTCCAACAAGTTCATTCGCCTCGGCGATATTCCGCCCAGCTTCAAGGGCAGCCCCGAGTCGTATAAAGATCTGCAGACGGCAGGCGTCGCGGTGTTCGGCTACGGCTCGTTCATTACCGTGGCCATCAACTTCGTCATTCTCGCGTTCATCATTTTCCTGATGGTCAAGTTCATCAACAATCTGCGCAGGCCGGCCGAGGACGCAGCGGCAGAGCCGCCGCCCCCGCCGGAAGACGTGCTGCTGCTGCGTGAAATCCGCGATTCGCTGAAGAACTCGCCGCGCTAGGCCGCGAACCCGCGGATTGGGCGGCGCCAATAAAAAGGCCTGTTGCGATTTGTCGCAACAGGCCTTTTTTCACGCTGTCCGCTTTCATGCCGGGCGCTACGCGCAACCCCTAAGCGCCTTGCTGCGCCTTTCGGTTCACCGCGCCCTCGATCATCGTCTCCAACTGGCCGAAATTGACGGGCTTCGTCAGATGGGAAGTGAAGCCGGCGCTCAAGCAACGACGCACGTCTTCATCCGTGCCGAAGCCGGTCAACGCGACCGCCGGCGCATCCGAATGCTCGCGGAACGCCTTGATGAAATCGAGGCCGGTGCCGTCGTGCAAGCCCACGTCGCTGACAACCAGATCGAAGCGTTGCAACTGCGTGGCGGCCAACGCATCGTCCACGCGACCGACCGTCGTGACTTCGTGGCCGAGGCTGCGAATCAGCTGCGCCATCACCTCGGCGGTATCCACGTGGTCCTCGATCAGCAAGATGTTCAGCAGGCCGGCCGCATGCACTTCGTCGGGCACGGCGACGGACGGCGTGCCGGCCGGCGCAGCGGCGGTCGGCAGCGTGATCGTGAAGGTCGCGCCGCAATGCGCGCCGGGGCTCTGCGCGGTGACGGTGCCGCCGTGCACATCGGTCAACGCCTTCGTGATCGCGAGACCGAGGCCCAGGCCGCCGAATTGCCGCGTCATGTTCTGGTCGCCCTGCTCGAACGCGTTGAAGAGCTTGCCGATCTGTTCCGGCTCGATGCCGATGCCCGTGTCTTCGACCGATATCTGCACCTGCATGCGTTCGTCGCGCGTGCGCACGTAAATGTGGCCGCCATCGGGCGTGAACTTGGCGGCGTTGCGGATCAGGTTCCATAGCATCTGCTGCAAGCGCGCGCGATCGGCCAGCACGTAATGGTGCTTCGCGTTCTTGTGCACGTGCACGTCCTGCTGCTTGACCTGGATCTCGCTGCGGAAAAGTTCGAGCACGCTGTCCATCACGTCGTGCACGTCGACGGTTTCCAGCGACAGACGCAGCTTGCCGTTCGCCACGCGCGTGAGATCGAGCAGGTCGTCGATCAGCCGCGCCTCCAGCTCGACGTTGCGGCGAATCATGCGCACGCTCGCACGCGCCTGATCGGGCAGATCGGGAATCATCTCCAGCACGCTCGCGCCCGCCAATACCGGCGTGAGCGGCGTGCGCAACTCATGCGAGAGCATCGCCAGAAAACGGTCCTTGGCGCGGTTCGCTTCCTCGGCGATCTGACGGGCGGCCTGCTCCGAGGCAAGCAGGCGTTCGCGCTCCTCGATCGCCTCGCGCTGCGAATGAATGTCCGTGCAACTGCCGAACCATTTGCTGACCTTGCCTTCGGCGTCGCGCATCGCCACCACGCGCGCGTCGAACCAGCGGTATTCGCCGTCGTGGCGACGGATCCGCAGTTCGTGCCGGTAGTCGCCCGCGTTGTTCGCCACCGTGTTGAGCCACGTGCGGCGGATTTCCTCGCGGTCGTCCGGATGCACGGCATCTAGCCACGCGAGGCCGTGTGAGCTGTTGTCGGGCAGGCCGGTGTAGTCGAACCACTGCTTCGAGAGAAAGTCGCAGTCGCCCGCGGCGTTGCAGGTCAGCACCAGATGCGGCAGCGTCTCCGACAAGGTGCGGTAATGCTGTTCGCGGTCGCGCAACAGCAAGGCTTCGTCCGACGCTTTTTGCAAACGCACTTGCGACAGCACACGCTCGACCGCCTCGGGCAGGTAATTGAGGTATTCGCCGGATTTGGGCACGACGTCGGAGACGCCCGCGCGCAGCGCTTCGATCACGCGCGATTCGTCGGTGAAGCCGGTCACGAGAATGGCGGGAATCCGCACGCCTTCGGCGCGCAAGCGGCGAAAGAAGTCGAGTCCGGTTTCCGGTCCGCTGAGCTGATAGTCGAGCACCAGCAAATCGGGGCCGCCCGCGCCGAGCCGCTCGTGGGCCGCCTCGACGCTGGCGCAGATCGCTACCCGACAACCGGCGCGCTCCAGCGACTTGCGCGCGAGCCGCAAAATGCCTTCGTCGTCATCGACGACCAGCACATAGGCGGCGGGCAGCGTGGACACGTCTTCGATCATGCGAATCTTCTTTTAGGCTAGGTCTGGTGGTTATGTTGTCACGAGCGACTTTCGGGTGACTTTCAGGTGACTTCCAGCGGCGGCTGTGCGGCTCACATGAACGTTACCTCAAGGCGCCGCGAAACGATGGCCCGGCGGCAGCTTGACGACCTGCAGGAAGAAGCCGAGCCGGCGCACGGCTTCGATGAACGCGTCATATTCGACCGGCTTGGTGATGTACACGTTGCAGCCGAGCTCGTAGCACCTGGCGATTTCGCGCGGGTCGTCGGTGGTGGTCAGAACGATCACCGGCACTGCGGCGGTCCGCGGCGACTCTTTCAGACGCCGCAAGACTTCGAAGCCGTCCACTCGCGGCATCTTCAGGTCGAGCAGCACGACGAAATTCGTCAGATCGTCGCGCGACGGATAAGCGCTCGCCGCAGGCTCGGAGGCGCCGCCGCCCGCGCCGCTGGCGGCGGCCTCGGCCGGCGCGGGGCCGAAAAAGTAATCGAGTGCCTGCTGGCCGTCGCGAAAGCGCAGGAAACCGTTCGAAACGCCGGCACGGCGCAGATTGCGCTCGACGAGCGTGGCATGGCCGTCGTCATCCTCGATCAGCACGATGCCGACCGTTTCCCCGTGACTCATACGCCCTCCGTGCTAACGATCCGTATCTATGTTCATGGCGTTTCCGCGGTGTGTCCCGTTGCCGCGACCCGTCTCGCATCAGGCGCGCGCGGGCTGCTCGGGCAACACGACGAAGAAGGTCGACCCCGCGCCTTCCGCCGACTCCACCCACACGCGCCCGCCATGCCGCTCCACCATGCGCCGCACCACCGCGAGACCGATCCCGTCGCCGTTCGCGACGTCGCCGTGCAGGCGCTGAAACGCGCGGAACACCTTCGACATATACGCGGCCGGAATGCCGAGGCCGTTATCGCGCACGTAGTAAGTGCGCATGCGCACCGCGCGCGGGTCGGTCGCATCGACCGGATCGGGCTCCAGCGCGCCGATCTCGATGCGCCCGGTGCGCGCCGGGTCGAGGTAGTTGAGCGCGTTGCCGATCAGGTTGCTGAATATCTGTTCGATCGCCGTCGGGTCGCCCCACACGGGCGGCAACTCGCGCACGGTGACCGACGCCGCGCGCTGACCGATCGCGCCTTCCAGCGCATCCACCACCCGGCCCACCACGCGGCCGACGCTCACCCGCTGCCAATGGTATTCGAGCCGGCCGGCGCGCGAAATCCGCAACAGCGCGTCGATGATCGCCGCGGCCCGCGTCACCGCGGTGCGCAGATATTGCAAGGACTCGCGCACGTCCCCTTTCAGAATATGCGCCATGCGCCGATGCTCGGCTTCCGGCAAGCCGGCGGCATCGACGATGCTGTCCAGCTCGTCGCACGACACCTGAAGTTCCTTCGAAAAGCCTTGCAGATTCACCAGCGGCGAGCGCAGATCGTGCGACACGCTGTAGATGAACATTTCGTTGTCTTGCGTCTCCTGGCGCAATTCCTCGTTGACCACCGCGAGTTCCTTCGCGCGCGCCTCGAGCCGCGCCTTCAGCGTGGCCTGTTGCACGTCGGCCTCGGCGAGACGCGCGCCGGTCTCGTGCAGCACCGTGTCGAGCGCGGCGATTTCGTCGTTGCCGGACAGCGGCGCGGCGAGCGGCCGCCCGTTGCCCAGACGCTCGGCGTTATCGGTCAACACTTCCAGCCGCCGGCCGATGTTGCGCGCGAACACCACCGCCGTGGCCGCCCAGATCAGCATCGAACCCAGCACCGCCGCGATCAGCGCGTATTGCTGGCGCTCGCGGCGCCGCGCGAGGGCCGCGCCGCGTTCGGCGTCGAGCCGCGACGCCTCGTTGCCGAACGCGGCAAGCTCGTCGCGAAACACCGCGACCTGGCGCGGCAGCGCGCCGGTTTCGAGCGCAGCGAACGAAGCCACGCCGCGCCCCTCGTGCAGCGCACGCGAGATCATCACGGCCTGGGCGCGATAGGCGTCGACCGCCTGCCGCATCTTGCGTACTCGCTCGACCTGCTGCGGCGTGCCGCCGACCAGCGCGTCGAGTTTCTGAAGACGGTCGCCGAGATCGATCCATACCGTATGCCGGTCGATGAACGACGGATCGCCGACCGCCATGCCGGTGCGCACGCGCGCGGCCTGACGCAGCAACGGATCGACGAGGGCCGACGACTGATAAAGGATCTGCTTGCTGTTGGCGACCCATCGCGCGGCCTGCGCCGTCTCTTCCTGGGTATCGAAGACGAAGCCGAGAAGCGCCAGTTCGACCACGCTCGGCACCGCAATCAGCAGCAGCCCCTTGGTGAATAGTTTCATGTTCGCCCGAAGGGTCGCGAAGGGTCATTCAAGCCGCGGCAACTCAGGAGGACCCGTCGCGCCCGCCAGAGCGGCGAGTGCGACGCGGCCGGACGGGCCATTATCGGCGTGATTTAGAGATATTTCAACGTAGCCGCAAGAGGCGCCCGGCCCACACAAAAACGACTTTTTTATTGGTGTGAGATGTTTTTTCGGCGCCTCGTGCGTCTATGATGGAAACAGATGTGCTGGGAAGCGAAAGCGCGCGGCGAGGCGGTTCGGCATGATTCGTGCGGGAGAAGGTGATACGGCGCAGACGTCGAATCATCGTGAATCCAGCCTTGTCGTATGCTATAAAAGATCGACGTGCGGCGCGCGAAGCCGGGAGTGGTCGCATGAGGACGCTGCGTTTCTTGCAATTCTTTTTCAGGCGAGTTTTTATGTCCTTCCCGAAAAAGCGTAGACGCGCGAAGGTGGACGGCGATGAGTCGTTCCTCGCGGTACTACGGCATTTCAAGCCGTTCGGTCAACTCGACACCAAGATTGCGCGTGCTCGCGCGCAAGACGAACCGGTGCTCTATGCACACGTGCTGCCCGGACTCGATGTGCTCCTGTGCAGCGTGCGCGGTGCGCAACCGCCGTATCCCGCGCCGGCCGAGTTGCGGCGGCGCTGTATCGAATCCATCACCAACGCGTTGGAACAACCGCTCGACGGACTGGAGAACGGCGGCTACTGGTACGAGGCCGACGGCTTCGGCTTCCTGGTGTTTGCCAGCCGGGCTCGCGGCAAGATCCTGACGGAGTTCGGCGCTACTCGCATCGGTGCCCGTCGCGGGGTTCGTCGGCAAGATGCCGCTGGAGACGCCGCTCCGCGCTCGCTGAGATAGCCAAGGCAGGTTCTGCATACAGGCCTCTTACAGGCCTCTTACAGGCCTGTTCCCGAGGCCTTTTTCACATCGACCCGCTCGTCCTCGCAACGCCGCTGTCGGTTCGCAAGCGGCGTGGGTCTCAGCTTCCCTTGTATTCAACCGCGCTCGCCGGCGCCGTGACCGCCGGCTGCTTCTTGCCGGTCGCGGCAGGCGACGAAGCTTCCCCTGATGATTTATTCACCGGCGCGCCCTCGAGCGAAATGGCGGCCTTGGGCTTCTGCTTGACCCCGGGCGGCGGCGCCGTCGGCGCCTGACGCACCTGCGCGAGCAAGCGCGCACAAGGCAGCGGCTTGTTGTTGCTGGGCGCCAGCAGCGGAATCAGCGCCGCGAACGGATTGACGAGACCGAGCCCGACCGCCGCGCCGCCTCGCAGCGCCAGCGCGGCCGGATTCACGCCGACGTGCGGGTCCTTGAAAGTCCCCTTCACATAGAGCGGCGAGCGCAACGAAAACACCCGGAACCCCTTGGTATGCGGATGCACGCCGAGGTCCATCGACTCGTCGCGCAGATTCACCTTGCCGTCGATGTCGATCACCGCGTCGCCCGTATCGAGCGCGAACACGCGCGAATCGAGCACGCCGTTGGTGGCGACGAAATCGGCGGCCGCGCAATTGATCTTCACGTCGCGATTGCCGAACAGCTTTTCATACACGACGTTCGCCACGTTCAGGCCCGCCGCTTCCATCAGGAGGCGGCTCACGGTGCCGTCGGTGACGAGCGCCTTCACCTCGCCGTTCGAGGTCGCCGCTAACGCGGCCGGTGAATTGCCGGTCGCGGTCAAGGCGGCGTCGCCGTTGATTTCGCCGAGCGCGTTCTGCATCGTCTTGAAGTTCGGCAGCAACTGCTTGAGCTTCAGATGCCGCGCCGACGTCGACACGCGGCCCTTGAGCGGCATCGCGCTGCCGTCCAGATGAATGTCGGAGGCCAGCGAGCCGCCCGCCACGCCGAACTTGAGCGGTTCGAGCGAGAGCACGCCGTTGGTCATCACGATATGGGTGTACAGGTCCGTGATCGGCAGGTCCACGTTCTTGATGATGCGCCGGCCCGTGAACTTCACGTCGGCGTCGATCGCCTTCCAGCGATCGGTGTGGAATTCCTCGACCGGCAGCGCCTTGTTTGCCGGCTGCATCTTCGCATCGCCGCGCCTGGCCTTGCTCGCGTTCGAGTCCGCGCCGATCACCGGCGCGAGATCCGAGAATTGCAACAGATGCGACACCACTTCGCCCTGCAACAGCGGACGCGGGTCGCGCGCCGTATAGATCAGCGACCCGTTCAGATCGCTGCCGCCCACCCGGCCTGTAAAGTTTTCATACTTGAAGACGTTACCGCTTTGCTTGAACTGCCCGATGAGACGCCCCTCGGTCGCATAAGGCGGCGTGTCGGGCAAGGTCACGCCGGTCAGCGAATAGAGCCGCGACATGCTGTTGCCTTGCAGCCAGAGGCGCAGATCGACCGCGGCGAGATGCGCCGGATCGGTGACCGTGCCCACCAGACCGATATGCAGATCGCCCGCCTTCACGTCGGCCTGCACCGGGAACGGCCGGTTCGCGTCCTGCAACGCGAGCACGCCGCCCACCTTGCCGCTGCCCGCCACCGGCGTCTTGTTGTAGGTGCCCTTGACGGTCCAGCCGATCGCATACGACGGCATTTGCGGTTTCGCGCCGCCCGCGTTGCCGGCTCCACTGGCGCTCGAGGCCGGCGCGGAGGCCGCCGCGGCGGCGCTGGTTTCCGCACTAGCGCTTGCGCCGACGCCCGCGCTCGCCGCCTGGCTCGCGCCCTTCGAACCGCCCGCGATCAACGCGCCCGAAGCGCCCGTGGCCGCCGTCGCGCCCGACGCCTTGATGTCGGTCGACGCAGCCCCCGACGCGGCCGCCGCCGCGGCAGCCGAAGCCTCGGACGCCGCCTGGGCATTGGCCTGCGCGGAGAGCTTGTTCGCGCCCGACTTGCCGACCGCTTCGGCCGACGCACGGCGCGACGCCGCTTCCTGCTGCCGGATCGCCTCGCCGAGCGGAATCGGCTGACCGAGCGTATCGACGACCGTCTGCACGTCGATCTTCTTCTGCTGGTCGGACAGTGCGATGTTGCCCTTCTCAAACGCGATATCGTGCAGATCGAGCTTCCACTCGGAAGGCTCGCGCGGCTTCAGTTTGAAGGTCCAGTTGTTGCGCCCGTCGAGCAGGCGTTCCAGATCGACGGAAGGATTCACCAGATTGATCGCCGGAATCACGATGTCGCGGGTGAGCAGCGGCAGCACCTTGACCTGGAAGTCGATCTCGTCGAGCGTGGCGAAATGCGGCTGTTTGGCCCAGTCGGGATTGGCCACCGTGATGTTCGTCGCCGAGAAGCGCGGCCAGGGCACCCAGCCGCGCCAGCCGGTCTCGCCGACCGGATGCCGCCAGCCCACTTTCAGATCGCCGTTGATGACGAACGGCCGGCCGATCGCCTGCGTGACCTTGTCGTTGACGTAAGGCCGCGCGTGGTTCCAGTCGAACGTCAGGAGAAAAACTGTCAGCGCGACAATCAGAATGACGATGATCGCCAGCAGCCATGCGATGATTTTCCCGATCCGTCTTCCGGTCGTGCTCCACGCTGCCATCGAGGGGGCTCCGCTATTTTTTCTGCGTTGCCCTTCGCCCAGCACGTAGTGTGCCCGAACGACGGCCTTCGATATGACGCCCACTCTCCACCCTACGACTCATGACCGATGTTCCGTTCGTGCTCGCCGACGGCATCGTCCGGCGCGACGCCTTGCGCGGCCAGACGCTGCTGCAGCCCACCATCTTCGCGTTGCATGCGGGCGACCGCGTCGCGATCACGGGGCCGTCGGGCTCCGGCAAGAGCGTGTTGCTGCGCGCCCTCGCCCTGCTCGATCCGCTCGATGCGGGGCGCATCGTGTGGCATGGCAGGCCAGTCGAACGCGCGGCGATTCCGCACTACCGGCGCAACGTCGCCTATATTCGCCAGCGGCCCGCGCTGCTCGACGGCAGCGTTGAAGACAATCTGCGCTACCCGTTCGAGCTGCACGCCTATCGCGACGTGCGCTTCGATCGCGCGCGAGCGGCGAGCCTTGTGGCAGCGGCCGGCCGCGGCGACGATTTTCTCGACAAGCGCGCGAGCGAACTGTCCGGCGGCGAGGCGCAGATCGTCGCGCTGATTCGCGTGTTGCAGCTTGCACCGGAAGTGCTGCTGCTCGACGAGCCCACCGCGTCGCTCGACCCGGAGTCGTCGCATGCGATCGAGGGTCTGGTGCGCGCCTGGTTCGATGCCGATCCCGGCCGGCATGCGTCGATCTGGGTATCGCACGATCCGGCCCAGGCCGCGCGCATGAGCGAGCGGCGTCTGACAATGCGCGCCGGTACGCTCGACGAACCCACGGTCACGCCC
>Ga0182007_10000414_pt1 | contig 26171 bp, 21 predicted proteins | sample Sormic07211113_1_FD_123023 | JGI IMG/M metagenome (GOLD analysis project Ga0182007, IMG submission 123023) | Rhizosphere microbial communities from Sorghum bicolor, Mead, Nebraska, USA - 072115-113_1 MetaG | ecosystem: Host-associated > Plants > Roots > Rhizosphere | place: USA: Nebraska...
CAACGCCACTCCCAGCGTCACCAACCCCACCCACACCCGTGTCACCCGTCGACCCAGAGCCGTCGACACCACTCCCGGCGCCACCGGTATCGGGGATGTTGACGCCACCGTCGCCGCCGGTGGTTCCGTCAGGCAAGCCGGTCCCGCCCGAAGGCTGGTCGCCCAGCGGCGAGCCCACATCGCTGGGCATGCGGACCGAGTCGCTGGTCACCTGGTACTCACTTGCGAGGCTCTTGAGAACAGCGCGCATGTCCCTGTTCATCATGTCGACGATCTCGCGCTTCTTGCTGACCGGGATCAGTCCGTTGTTCATCGCCCTGACACCCGCGAGCTGCGCCTGACGCGCGTACCACTCGTCGATCTCGGTGATCTTCGTCTGGGCGTTGCGGAGGTTGACCGCGTTGTTGGCCAACTGCTGCGGGACGGAGTTGCCGCCGGCCGGGCCGCCGGACAGTACGTTGGCCGCGGCCTCGACCTGGCGGGAGAAGCGGGAGATCATGTCGAGGAAAGCGTCGGCCGCGGCCCCCTTCCACGGCCCGCCGTTGCCGGCGAGCGCCCTGCCCTGGGCCGCCAGACTCTGGGCGACGGCCTGGAGGGTCTGCTGCACCTGGTAGAAAGTGTTGGCGGCGTCCTGCAGGGACTGCGGGCTGGCCACCCCCCGGGCTCGCGACATGTTGTCGGCCGACTGGACACCGGCCGACATGCCGTTGATGGCAGCTTCGATCTGCTTCCAGTCCCAGCTGTCGTAGTCCGACACGGAGCCGCTTCCGTCTCCTTTTCCGAAGACGGCTCCGTTGTCGTCCTGGTCGAAGCCCTGCTGGCCGTAGTCCTTGTCCGCCATCCCGCTCAAACTCTCCTGTCCGGACAGATCGGTGATCGCCGGTTCCTCCGACGGATCGGAAATAGGCCAGCCGCCGACCGTCGTGGGGGGAGAACGACGATCGGCGACTGCCATGTGGCGGGCATGTGGCGGAGGGAGATTTTGTCGTCCGCCACCTGTCCCGCGGTCACACCGCACACCCGGGGGTACGCGAGAGGTGTGGAAGAGGTTTCAGCCGAGCCTTGAACTGTCCCTCTCCAGGGCACCGAAGTCCGTGACCGCGTTCTGCATCTGGTCCTGCAGGTCCTTGGCGGTCATACCGTTGGCTTCCTCGGTGGTGTCGTACTGCTTGCTGAGGTTGCGCATACCGGTGGACAACTCGGTGAGCCCGTCGGCGAGATCGTCGAGGATCCTGGAGTAGGCGTCCTTGAGACCGCCGGTCCCGTCGCCAGTCACCTTCGAGCGCAACTGGTACGCGTGATAGAAGGCACCGGGGGCGACATCGACGTTCCTCAGTGCGGCCTGGGCCTTCTGCACCGGCGAGATCAGCCGCTCGACGTTGCCCGCGAACGCGTTCATCGACGGGGTGTCGACCGAGGTGGTACCGGAGCCCTCCGCCCCCTTGGGGACGGGCGGCTGCTCAGTCGGCTGGGGGTTTTCGTACGTACCGTGACCCGCCGGGACCTTCGGGTCGCCGGCCCACTGCTCGGTCTTGTGGTCCGGCTGTTTCGGCGATGCGTGAACCTGGGGCCTGGGACTGGCGTAGGGCATGTCCGGTCAGCTCCAGAGGCTCTGGCCCTTGCGCTCGGCGGTGCCGTAGCGCTCGTTGATCTGGGAGAGCTGGGTGCTGGCCTTCGCGGCTGCCTGGGACATCTCCTCGGCGGCGCGGTCCCACACCTGCTTCTTCGCGCGGTAGGTGTCCCGCACGGTGCCCTCCCACTCGGCGAGGCTGCTCTCGCTGCGGCTCTCCAGGTCGGAGATGAGCTGCTGGATGTTCCTGGTGATCGTCATCAGCTCTTCGACGGAGCTCTGCACCGACGGCATCTGGACGGAGTACGTGGCCATGCTGCGTTTCCTTTCGTGAGGGGTGGAGAAGCCGGTCGCTCAGAAGCCGGCGAGACCGGAGAAGTTGCCCATCTGCGACCGCGCCTGGTTGGCGCTGGACAGCGTCTCCTCGTGGGTGCTGCGGTACTCGGAGGTGGTGCTCTCCAGCGTCGCGTGCATCTCGGACAGCGCCCGGCGGCACGTCGACCAGTTCGTCTGCCACTCCGTCAGCGCGCTCTGGTACGTGGTGGCCGCGTCGCCCTTCCAGCTGCCCTGCAGGTCGCTGCCCACGGAGTCGACCTGCGAGGCCTGCCGGTCCGCGTTGCTGATGGCCTCCTGGAAGTTGCTCGCGGCGGAGACCATCCCCTCAATGCCGACCTGGGTCACATTTCCTGCCATGTGCGTTCCTTTCATTGCCGGCGGCGGGCGCCGCCGTCGCTGCTTGTAGGTAGCTACGGATGATGTTGCTGGTACGGCTGGGACCAGGGAAGAGGAAGGTCCGGAAAGTGTCCGACAGTGCATCCGTCTCTTCCTGTGTCTACCGCGCAGCCACAGGTTCGGGTGATATGGCCGGATCCGCTCCTACGGCCTTCCGCGGCGCTGGAGACGGCAGATCGGCCGGAGTGACGGTCGACGAGCCCGAGCGGACGGCGATGAGCGCGGCGAGCCGGTGCGCGCCGTACGCGCCGTCGGACAGCGGAGAGTCAGTGAGGGTCGCGGTGAGCTTCGCCATGGCCCCGTCGTCGATGTCCAGCCCCAGCCGGGCCAAATGACGCCGAGTCAGTTCGGCGAGCTGGGCGCCGGTGTACGCGGAGAACGGCAGGTATTCGGCGAACGCCGAGGCCAGATCCGTGCGTTCGCGCAGCAGGCCGACCAACGGCGGACCGCTGCCGCACAGCACCAGCACCGGGCCGTCGGCCTTGGGCGCCCCGCCCGCGGCCTCCGTCAGGGCGTCGAGCACGGCACGGCGTTCGGCCTCGGGCCTTCGCAGGAAGGCGGGATCGACTTCGGGCATCAGCAGTCCGCCCGCGGCCTCCTCGTGGACGGCGGCCAGATACCGGCCCGGCTGGCCGGACCAGCGGGCCGGGACCGCGGACAGCGGCAGATGGCACGGAACTGCGGTGGTCACCACGTTCAGTTCGGCGAGACAGCGGGCGTACAACCGCGCCACGGCCTGCCGTCCGACGCCGGGCGGCCCGTCGAACACCAGGTTCGTGAGTCCATGGGTGCGCTCGCCGCGGCGGCTCAGCTGGGCCAGGCCGTCGAGCCGGACCCGCAACGACTGCCGCACGGCCTCCTGGCCGACCATGGCCGCCAGTCGTGCGACGGAGGGACTGCGCGGCGTCCGGCCGGTCGATGCCCCCGTCCCGGCCGGGGCCGTCGCGGTCCGCGTGGCCCCGGAACCGTCGTCCTGCTCCAGTTCGGTGGGGACGTCGTCCTCGGTGAGCCGGCTCAGATCGCTCTCGTCCTCCGGCGGGTTCATGGCCAGCCGGGTCGCCTGGTTGCTGATCATCAGCTCGAACACCTGCCGGGCGACACGGCCGTTACCGAAGGTCGGGCCCTTGGGCACGTCCTCGAAGTACCGGGTCAGGGCCTCCAGGGCACCGCCGCTGAGTTCGTAGTAGTGCTTGGCGCACAGTCCCCGGGCGATGGTGACGAGTTCCGGTGGGCTGTAGTTGGGGAACTCCAGGGTGCGGGCGAACCGCGAGGCCATACCCGGGTTGGAGGCCAGGAACTGCTCCATGTGCTCGGAGTAGCCCGCGGCGATCACCACGATCTCGTCGCGGTGGTCCTCCATGAGCTTCATCAGCGTCTCGACGGCCTCCTGCCCGAAGTCCGGGCCGGTGCCCTTGGACTGGTTGGTCAGGGTGTACGCCTCGTCGATGAACAGCACGCCGCCCAGCGCCTTGTTGAAGACCTCGGTGGTCTTGATGGCCGTGGCGCCGATGTACTGGGCGACGAGATCGGCGCGGGCCACCTCGATCATGTGGCCCTGCGAGAGGATGCCCAGTTCGGCGAGGACGGCGCCGTAGAGCCGGGCGATGGTGGTCTTGCCGGTGCCCGGTGGTCCGGCGAACACCAGGTGCCGGCTCATCGGTGGCATCGGCAGGCCCATGTCCTGCCGCCGCTGGGACAGCATGTTGAGGTTGATCAGGCCGTTGACTTCGCGCTTGACGCTCTCCAGGCCGACCAGGCTCTCCAGTTCAGCGAGCGGCCCGGTCCCGGTGTGGCGGGGTCTGTGCGGTGCGGGGGCCGTGGAGCCATTTCCGTCACCTGCCGCCGTCAGGGCCTTCTCCTGGCGTCCGCCGCCCGTGTCCAGTCCCTCGACGGACAGTTGTCCGCCGGCCTTCAGCTCGTGGACGGCCTTGCCGCCGTTGTCACGGACGCTGCACTCGTGAACACGCACCGGTTGGTCGGTGTTGATGCGGATGCCGTCGCCGGCGTTGTCGAAGACCGTGCAGCCGCTGAGGTCGGCACGGCCGGACGCCTGGATGTTGAGCCCGTGGCCGCGCGCACCGCTGACCCGGCAGCCGGTCGCGACGACCGAGCCGCCGTTCAGCACCCGGAAACCGTCTGTGCCGGACCCGGAGAACTCGCTGTCGCGGGCGGTCAGTTCGGAGTCGGTGTCGCCGACCAGCACCCCGCACTCGCGCAGCGTCGACGACTCCAGGACCGCGCGGGCCCCACCGGACAGGGACAACCCCGTACCGCCGGTGGTCAGCCGCAGGTCGGTGAACGTGCCGCTGCCCCGCTCGCCCAGTTCGATGCCGGTGCCGCCGTCGAGGGTGATCGAGGCGCCCTGGAGCTCCAGCCGGCCGCCGCCCAGGACGCGGGCGCCCGCCCCCGATCCGCCGACGGCCTTCAGGCCTCCGATCCGCACCTCCGCGCCCCCGGCGACCTGGACGGCGGCCGTGTCGGCGCCTTCGACCGTCAGGCCGTCGAAGACGACCTGGCCGCCGCTCTCGGCGAGGACGCCGATCGGCGTGCCGCTGATCCGGCAGTCCTCCAGGCGGGGGCGGGAACGGTCGACGACGTGCACACCGGCGCTGCCCGCCCCGCTGATGACACAGGACCGCAGGACCGGGGCCGCGCCTCCGCTGACGTGCACGGCCTGGCCGCCCGACGAGGTGAAGGTGCAGTCGCTGAGGGAGATCTCTCCTCGGCTGGTCAGATAGGCGTCGAGCGCCGCGCTGTCGGCCACCGTCACGTTCGACAGGCCGGCCCTGGCGTTCTGTTCGACGGCCAGCGCGGGCTTTCCGCTGCCGGTGATCCTGGTGGCGTCGACTGTCGCCGTGCCTTGGCCGTTGACGCAGACGCCGTTGCCGCGCGGCCGGTCGAGGACGCATTCGCGGACGGCGAGTCGTCCGCGTTCGGCGACCACCACGGCCGACGAGCCGACGTCGGCCACCTCGGACCGCTCCAGTACGTTGCCACCGCCCGAGGTGACCACGACGCCCGCGCCGCGCGGGTTGGTCACCCGGCAGCCCCGGACGGCGAGGGTGCCCTCGTGCCAGGCCAGTACGGCGGTCCAGCCCTCCCCGGAGACCTGGCAGTCGTCGAGCGCCGCCTGCCCCCGGCGTACGTCGAGGACCGGCGCCTCCTGGTCACCGCTGGAGAGCACCATGCCGGACAGCTGCACGGCCTCCGCGTCCACGACGACGGTGGTGCCGGACGCGGAGTGGACCTGCACGGTCCCGCTGGCGCCCTCCGCGGAGAGGCTGACGGCACGGGTGATGTCGAGGGTCTCCTCGTACCGTCCGGGCGCCACCGTGATGAGCGCGCCCTCCCCCGCGTCGGCGAGCGCCTGCGCGATGGACCGGTAGGCGCCCGGACGGTCCGGAGCGACGGACAGGACTTGCCGGGTCATTTCTTCGGAGCCTCTCTGAGCTGGTCCTGACCGGTCGCGCCACCCGGCGCCGGCCCCTTCACGGGAGGAAGCAGCCCCGGTGGTGCCCCGAGCGGTCCGGTCGGAGCCTTCGACTTCGTGCCGCTGTCGGGCCCGGTCAGGGTCTTCAGGGTCTGTTCGAGACCGTTGAGCGCGATCTCGTCGAGCGGCGTGCGCCCCACTCCGACCCGGCCGTCCTGGGCGATCTCGGAGGGGGACAGCTCCCGCAGCAGGATCACGGGCCGCTCGCCGGGGTGGACCCGCAGCACCTTGAAGTTGGTGCCGGGCAGGAACAGCACGCGGTCGGGGACGCCGGGATCGATCAGGTTGGTCCGGCGGGCCGTCAGCGACCAGATGAGGAGGTCCGTGCTGCCCGCCGGTCCGGTGGTGAGGCTGGTCCGGGCGGTGCAGAACGCCCACTCGGTGGCCAGTCTGCCCTCGCGGTACCAGGCGCGTTCCGCCGCACCGAGTCTGGCGTGCAGCAGCGCCGCACCCCGGTAGGACGGCAGGCGGCGCAGCCCCGAGGCCACGCAACGGGCCAGGGGAACATGCGGCCCGACCGTCGCACCGCGCACGGCCGCGTCCAGGTTGTGGCTCTGCCCGAACAGGTACAGCCGTACGGCGACCAGTTCGGTGAGGGCCTCGGCGGCCTCCGTGCCCGCCCGTCCCCGCAGGCCGGGCGATTCCGCCATGATTCCGGAGACCACGCTCTCCACGGCGTTGTACTGCCCGCTCAGGGCGCGCCGCAGCCAGGAACGTTCCCGCTCCAGGCCACTGGTGGGAGGCACCGCGCAGGCGGCGGTCTCGGGCACCGGCTGCACCCGCACGGCCCGGGGCGGAGCGGTGGCCGTCGGCGGCTCGGCCGACTCCGGCGTGCCGGACCCGCTCTCCTCGGAGGGCGTCTCCTCGGGCCGGGGGTCCTGCCGAACCGGATCGGCACCGCCGGTGGACGCGGGTCCGGGTTCGTCGGGAGCGCCCGACTCCAGGCGGACGCGCGGGGCCGCGGCCCTGGCCGGCCGCGCCGCCGCGCCCTCGACCGGACCGGCCGTGGGGGCGGGTCCGGGTTCACCGGGTACGGGGGTGCCGCTGACGTCGGTGCCGGCGGCCGGTGCCGACGGGGAGGCGGGCGTGCCGTTCTCGTCGGGGACCGTGGCTTCGTCCGGTCCGTCGTCCGGGTCCGACGCGGAAGGCTCGGGGGCGCCGCCCGGCGATACGCCGCCGGCCCCGTCGGTGCCCGCCTCGCCGGGGGGAGCGACGGGCCCCGGCGGCTCGGCGCCGCCCTCCGCGAGCTCCCGTACGACCGGGGACGGCGCCGCGGCATCCGGCTCCGGCTCCGGCTCCGGTGTCATCGGCATGGACGGGCCGGTCTCCGTGCGCGGAACACCCGTTTCACCGTCCCCGGTGGAGGAATCGGCGTTGCCCTCCACAGGGCCGGACTCCATCAGGGCCCGCACCGTGGGCGGCAGCGACGAGCCGCTCTCCGGCCCCGCGCCGCCGGCATCGCCCTCCGTCTCGGGACGGCGGCGGAACAAGCGCCGCAGGCCCCGGCGGGACCCTTCCTCGTCGGCTTCGTGGCCCTCGACGGCGGTCTGGGTGTTGCGCCACGTCTGGGACGGCGGCACCGGGACACGAGCGGCGGACCCCCAGGTGCTCGCCTCGCCGCCGGAACCGGGCTCCGCCCGCTCGCGCGTCGTCGCGGTGCCTTGCCCGGCGCCCCGCGCTGACCGCGCGGACGCGGACCTGCCCGCCTGGACGAAGGGGGTCCCGGGCTCGGTCGCCGTCCAGGAGTCCGATTCGGCGGGCGCCCAGGTCATGGCCGCGCGGGCGGCCGCCCGTACCGCCTCGAAGGCGTCGGCCGGCGCGATCCGGTACGAGCCGCGGATCTCGGGGTCGAGCCGCCACAGCGCGTCCTCGGCGAGCGACCTCATGCGCTCGGCGCTCTCCGCCCCGCCCCGGTCGAACAGCAGCAGCTGCACGCCCGGCTCGGCGGGGATGCTCCGTACGCCGTCGCCGTCCACCGGCTCCCGGGCCGGGCGCATCCACAGACCGCTCTGCACGATCTCCAGAACCGCGTCGGGGGCGTAGTCGTACACCCCGTAGGAGCGCTCGCGCAGACCCGGCAGCGGGGTGCGCAGGCCGTACAGCCTCGGCGGGGTGGGCCGTTGGCCCGCCGGGGTGGGAACGTAGGTCATCACCTCGGCGAAGGGCGGTGCGCTCAGCCAGCCGTCCGACCGGACGAGCCGCGTCTCGGGAGGTTCGAGGCCGAACGTGGCCTGTACCGGGACCCCGCTGTAGAACACGACCTCCTGCGCCAGCTCGTCCGCCAGTGCCTGCCCGAGAGCGCGGCCGTCCGGCAGCGCCACCGCGCCGTAGTGGACGAACCGCACCAGCGGGCGGACCGTCGGCAGGAGGGATTCCCACAGACCGGTCACGTCCTCCAGGGGCACCTCCGGCGCCCCCGGGCTGCCGATGACCACGGTGAGGATGTCCGGGTGGGTGGGCAGAACCTGCGTGAGTCGCTGTCGGTGGGTGTTCTTGCGCAGGTCGGCCGTGCTGTGCACCCACACCCCGCTCGGCATGGGCTCGGCTGCTCCGTACGGGCTGATCTCCACCGGCCGGTCGGGCGTCCCGAACTCCCAGTGGGTCTTGGGGAACCGCCGGGAGTGCTGCTGGGCGGCCTGGCCGGGGCGGAAGGACAGCCAGCCGACCCCGTGCTCACTGGGGATGTACAGCCGCCCGCCCGGGACGGACAAGGCCTCGCCGTCGGGCAGCAGCACCGGACGGCCCAGCCGGTCGGCGAGCCGCTGTCCGACCTCCTGGACGTCCTCCCGCCCCCGGCGGCCGTGGACGAACCGTACGGCGCCGGGACGGTCGGCGAGCAGTCTGGCGACCGCTTCCCATTCCTGCTTCAGGGATCCCGGGGGCAGGTCGATGACCACCACGTGGTGCGTGGGGTCGGGGACCAGCCGCTCCGCGATCGCCAGCGCCCGCTGGTCCGGCTCCCCCTTGGGGTGGATCAGCAGTGCGTGCCCCACAGGCCGCAGCCGCAGCGGTCGTCGGGAGCCGCCGGGAGACTTCGTCGCCATGGTCATCGATCACCGCCCGGCCAGGGCGGCCCGTTGGCCCAGTCGCGGGCCGCGGGGCAGGATCCCGACGACATCCTTGGGCAGGGGCAGCGCGGCGACGTTCCCGTAACCGAGGAGCGTGGCGCTCTGGGAGTCCTGCAGGGGGTAGAGGATGCCGCGGTCGTTGATCAGATACGACTGCGGCTGGGACTGCTCCTGGGCCAACTGGGTCTGGTCGACGGCGAAGACCCCGCCGCCGGGGGGCAGGAGGACCCGGGCGTCTCCGGAGACCGCCGGGCCGGTCTCCAGGACCACCTTCACGCGCAACGACGTGCCCTTGGACCTCTCCCACAGGCACACCACCTCGCTGTCGGGACTCAGCGGCCGCAGGCCGAGGACGTCCGGGACGGCGGGCAGCGCGTCCTGCCGGGAGACGGGCACCGCGGCGATGTCCGACGTGCTGACCGTCCTGGTGGGCTGGGCGCCGGCCCGGCCGGCGATCAGGGCGGCCTGCGTGGCGCTGACCCCTTCGACACCGTCCGCGCGCATCACGTAGTAGTGGTCGGCGTTCGCGACGGTCGTGCGCAGCAGCTGGCCGGCCTTGGCCGGCCGGCCCGCGACGTCGGGAGCGGCTCGTCCCGCGTCCGGGACGCGGGCCTCAAGCCCGGGGCCCGTGCGCAGGACGGCCAGCCAGTCGGCGGGGGCGGGCACCGGTGTCTGGCCGTCGAGGCCCAGCGCCATGAGAGCGGGCTCGTCGGGCACCGGGTACTTGACGCCGTTCCACAACAGGAACACGTTCTTCTTCCTGTCGGACGACGAGAGCAGGATCACCCGGTCGTCCGGGAAGTCCCGGGTGCGGCCGACCGGGTCGAAGTCCACGACCTGGCCGGACCGCACGTCGCCGCGCAGGCAGCGCGTCCACGGACCGGAGAGGAGTCCCCCGACGGTGGGCAGCGCGTCGGGCGCGCCGTCGATGCCCACCGGGGCACCGTCGCGCACCCCCTTCAGGGAGTTGCGGGACACCGAGCGCACCTGGGCGTGGTCACCGGCCATGAGGAGCGCGGAGGCGTAGTTGCGCACGGGCCGCAGCACGCCGTCGATGTAGAGGTAGCGGTTGCCGGTCTCCTTCTCGACGATGATCGAGCCGGACGTGCGCCACGCGGTGTTGCCGCCGGGCACCAGAAGCCCGTAGACGGCGAAACCGAGGCACAGCAAAATCACGATGCCGACACCGAAGACGGTGCCGAGCAGGGGCCGTCGGTTCGGGCTGGTGTCCCGGCTCGCGTCACCGCTGACCAGCGCCGAACCCAGCCGGGCCATGGCGAACTGGTACGCCTGGACATGGTCGCGTCGAGTCTGCACGATACGTCCGTTCCTCAGCCGGCCAGCGCGCGGAAGAACGCGTACACGTGCAGCAGTTGCAGCAGCAACGGCAGCACGGCGACGGCACTGAGCATTTCGACGGTGTCACCGATCTGCCCCCACAGCGGCCGCAACCTGCTCGTCGGCAGCCGCCAGGCGCCGACGACCATCAGCACGGCGCCGACGAGCAGCACCCCGGACACGACACTCCAGCCGACCGGTCCGTCGCCGGCCGCCCGCTCGATCAGCACCAGCCCGATCCCGAAGGCGCCGACGAGTACGGCGGGGACTCGCTGCATGACCCCTGTCCGGTCCCGGGAGTGCAGTACGACCGCGCAGCTGAGCACCACGGGCAGCACCCATCCGATCCATCCGCGGTGGCCGACCAGCAGCCAGAAGGCCACCGCGTAGCTCGCGGCGCAGGTCAGGCTCAGGATGTCGAGGTAGGCGGCGGCTGCCCGTACCCGCAGGGCGATCCGCTCCTCCGGCTCCGGGTCGATGTCCTCCTGGAGTTCCTGCGCGTCGTGCGGCAGGTGCGGCACCCGCAGCTGGGCCAGGCGCAGGGCCAGGTTCGAGGAGAAGTGCCCGACGACGAACATGGCGACGGCCACGAGCCCGGCGGCCTGGGCGGGGTCCAGGTGGAGTGCGACGAACAGTGCGATGCCGACCGCCCCGACGGCGGCGACGGACACCAGCGTCCCGGCCAGGGTGATGGGCAGCGCGCCGACGCCCAGCAGCATCGAGGCCATGACGGCCAGCGCGCCCAGGGCCATGGCCGCGCTCCGGGCCCCCAGATCGAATCCGTCGCCGGCACCGCGTCGCAGGGCCAGTCCGGCGGCCCCGGCGAAGACGCACGCCCAGAGCGCCGCGGTGAGCACGACGGCCCGGCCGGCTTGCTCCCGCATCGCGGCGGCCGCACCGACGGCCAGGAACACGGATATGACGAGGCATACGGCGCCAGTCACGGACCCGGGCCCGGCGCGCAGCACCGTCAGGACGAGAGCCGCCAGGGTGAGCGAGGCCAGGGCGAGGGCGAAGCGGCTGGTCAGCTCAGGGCGCCAGCGTCCGGGCTGGTTGTTGACCGTGTGCGCCACCCCGTCGGCGATGTCGTCGAAGTGCAGGGCGGCCAGGGGCTGCTCCTCCGGGCGGAGGTAGAGCAGGTCGCCGTGGCGCAGTCCCAGCGTCTCCGGGGTGCCGTCGATGGCGAGGGGGGCCTCGCCCAGACGCTGCAGCACCCAGGGGGTGGTTCCCCGGTCCGCCGGGTCGGGGACGACGTGCGGCAGCAGGGCGGGCAGAAGTTCCGCGAGGGGGGTGGACACGGGCAGGGCCAGGTCGGCCCGGCCTTTGGGCCCCTCGATGGTGACGCGGCAGATCTCACGGGAGGGTACGACGACAGGTGGGGGGGTGGCCATGGCTTTCCTGAGGGACGGGGCGAAGAACGCGGACGGAGTCGTGTTCGTGCGCGGGAGGGCGCGGGGCGGTTATGCGGGAGGCACCAGTCCCGTCTGGATCAGCTTCACGGAGCGGCGGGTGACGAGCTGGGCACGGCCGGGGGGCAGAGTGCGCGGCTTGGCCTCACCGATGAACTTGCCCTCCTCCTTGGGGTAGGAGAACAGCAGTGCCGGGTTGCCCAGTTCCCACATGCGGCGCAGCGCCGGATCCATCATGGCCCGGGAGGATCCCGAGGTGCTCCGGGCGATCACCACGTGCATGCCGACGTTGTGCCCCTGGGCCAGCAGGTTGACCAGCGGTGCCATCGGCGATCCCATGCTGGTACCGGTGCCGAACAGGTCGTAGTCGTCGATGAGCACGAAGAGTTCGGGGCCCTGCCACCAGTCGCGTCTGGCCAGCTGTTCGGGAGTGACGGTGGAGTCGGGGACACGCTTGCCCACCGAGACGGCCGCGTTGTTGGCGAGGTCGGACAGGGCGTCGGTGTCCACCGCGTACCCGACCCGGTAGGCGGCGGGGACGTCGTTCACGAGACCACGACCGGGGTCGGCCAGGATGATCCGGGCCTGGTCCGGTCCGTAGCGGGAGGTGATGGCCCGCACGACCAGACGCAGGGCGTTGGTCTTGCCGGTCTCGTCGTCGCCGAAGACCAGCAGATGCGGGGTGGCGGCGAAGTCGTGCCAGACCGGCTGGAGCCGCTGCTCGTCCCATCCCAGGCAGACCCGGACATCGCCTTCGGGACGGGGCAGCTGGTCCACCGACAGGCTGGTGGGCAGGAGTCGTACGCCGGGGGCGGAGTCGCCGGTCCAGAAGGTGTCGATCTCCGCGACAGCCGCCTTGGTGGCTGCCGTCAGGTCACTGTCGTCGGAGAAACCGTCCAGCCGGGGCAACGCGCCCAGGAAGTGGTGCCCCGAGGCGACCAGTCCCCTGCCCGGCTGGTGCGGGACGCCGGCGGCGACCCTGGTCCCGACCTCGGACTCGACGGGGTCGCCGAGGCGGAGTTCGAGTTTGGTGCCGAGCAGGTCACGCAGCCGGGTGCGCAGTTCGGACCAGCGCACGCCCGAGACCACGACGTGCACGCCGAAGGCCAGGCCCCTGGCGGCGATGTCCATGACCCGGTTCTCCAGGTCCTCGTACTCCTGGCGCAGGGTGAACCAGCCGTCCACGACGAGGAACACGTCTCCGTGCGGATCGTCGATCCCGCCGGAAGCCCGCAGTCTGCGGTAGGCGTCCATGGACTCAAGGCCCCTGCCGGTGAACTCCTGTTCCCGGCGCTCCAGAATCCCCGAGATCTCCTCGACGGTGCGCAGGACACGGTCGCGTTCCAGGCGGGTCGCGATCGAGCCCACGTGCGGCAGCCCCGACACGGAGACCAGGCCGCCACCGCCGAAGTCGAGGCAGTAGAACTGGATCTCCCGCGGGGTGTGGGTCAGGGCCAGCGAGAGCATCAGGGTGCGCAGCAGCGTGGACTTGCCGGTCTGCGGGGCGCCGACCACGCCTATGTGTCCGTCGGCGCCGGAGAGATCGGCGACGAGGAGTTCGCGCAGTTGCTCGTAGGGCCTGTCGACCAGGCCGAGCGGCACCTTCAGGGCGCCGAGGCCGGGGTGGTCGGCAGCGCTCATGCCGCGCACCGGGTCGGGCACGATGCCGGGGAGCAGTTCGTCCAGGCTGGGCGAGGAGGTCAGCGGGGGCAGCCAGATCTGGCGGGCGGCCGGCCCGCTGCCCTCCAGTCGGCCCACCAGCACCTCCAGCAGGCTCTCGCCGCTCTCCTGGTGGTCCGCGCCGCCTTCCTCCTCGGCCTCGGCCTGCAGGGACCGCGCGGCCAGCGAGGCCAGGGCCTCCTCGGCGAGGACGGACTGCAGCGGGCCGTTCTGGCCGAGACCGAAGGCGGTCACCTGCTGGGCGACACCGGCCAGTTGCGCCGCCTGCTCTCCGGGAGTCGGCGGGGCCGGGGCGGGCCCGGAGACGTAGGCGGCCTTGAAGCGGACCAGGTTCGTGGTGTCGATCTTCAGGTATCCGTTGCCCGGCGCGGAGGGCAGTTCGTAGGCGCTGGAGACGCCGATCACGCTGCGCGACTCCATCGAGGAGAACGTACGCAGGGCGACGCGGTACGACAGGTGGCCCTCGACCCGGTTGATCCGGCTCTCGTCCAGTCGCTGGGAGGCCAGCAGCAGGTGGACGCCGAGGCTGCGGCCCAGACGTCCGATGGACACGAAGAGCTCGACGAACTCGGGCTTGTTGGCGAGCAGTTCGGAGAACTCGTCGACGATGATGAGCAGGGACGGCAGGGGGGACAGATCGGCACCGCCCAGCCGGGCCTTCTCGTAGTCGAACAGTGAGGAGTAGCCGGCGGCACGCAGCAGTTCCTGGCGGCGGATCATCTCGCCGTTGATGGAGTCCTGCATCCGGTCGACCAGGTGGAGTTCGTCCGCCAGGTTGGTGATGACCGCGGAGGTGTGCGGCAGCCGGTCCATGTGGAGGAACGTGGCGCCGCCCTTGAAGTCGGTCAGCACCATGTTGAGGACTTCGGAGGAGTGAGTGGCGGCGAGACCCATGACCAGGGTGCGCAGCAACTCGCTCTTGCCGGAACCGGTGGCCCCGATCACCAGGCCGTGCGGGCCCATGCCGCTCTGCGCGGACTCCTTGAGGTCCAGCTCCACCAGCTCGCCCTCGCCGGTGACCCCGATCGGCACCCTGAGCCGGGCGCTCTGGGGGATACGGGTGCGCCACTTGGCGCCCACGTCGAAAGTACGCGGGTCGCGGATGCCCAGGAGCGAGGTCATGTCGAAGTCCGTCTCCAGCGGCCGGTCGACCAGGTCGACGGTCCCGCTGGTGCGCATCGGCGCCAGGGTCCGCGCCAGGGCTTCGGCAGCGGCGGAGCTGAGCGCGTCGGCCTGGGCGGTGATGGTGTCCGCGCCCGCGAGGAAGCCGACCTGGCCGTCCCGGGTGGTCAGCCGCAGCACCGCGGGGCCGCCGGTCATGGCACCGGTCGCGTCCAGCAGCACGACGTTGCGCATGCCGGCCCCCAGTAGCCGGGAGCCCTCCGGGATCCGGACTCCCTGGGCGACCACGACGACGAGCGGCTCGGTCACACTGGGGACGGCGTCCGGGTCGTGGTCGGGACGGCCGCGGAAGTCGATGCCGAGCAGGTCCATCAGCGCGTCCGGGTCGGTGGCGGCGAGCCGCAGCGGCCCGGCGGCGTCCTCCTCGTCCGGGTGCGCGCTGTGCGGCAGCCACTTGAGCCAGTCCCACTCGGCGTGGGCGGCGGCGTCGGCGAGGACCGCGATGCGCAGTTCGTCCGGGGAGTGCAGGACGACGAGCTGTCCGATCATCGCGCGCATCAGCGCGAGGGCGGCCTGTCCGTCGCCGGCGAACTCGATGCCGGTGAACTGCCGCAGCGCGATCGGGATGGGCAGGGCGGGAACGGTCTGGTGGGTGTTGGTGAAGCGGCGCAGCGAGACCGCGCTGAGGGGTTCGAGGTTCTCGACGGGCTTGGTGTGCGGTGGCAGCAGGTCCAGCGCGGCACGGCGCTCGCCGGTCCCGATACGGATCGTGGCGAAGTCCTCGTGGCCGGGCCTGCGCTCCCACAGCCGGGGACCGAGCGCCAGCGACCACAGGTGGTGGGGCTCCGGGTTGTCCCAGAACAGGGCTTTTCGCTGCTGTTCGGCGGCCCTGCGGGCCTGTGTGCGCTTCTGCGCGAGATAACGCAGGTAGTCGCGGCGCTCGGCGCGCATGCGGCGCTTGCGGTCGGCGCCGGGACGGCCGATCTGGGAAAAGGTCATGCTGATCATGGCCACGCCCATCATCCCGGCCATCATGTAGGACGAGGGATTGGCGTTTCCGACCGAGAACATCAACGCCATGGCGGCGGTGCCGAGTCCCATCGGCAGGTAGGTCAGTACCGAGCTGAAGTCAGCGCCGGCCGGTTCGCCGAGCACGGGCGGCTCGGCCAGCTCGACCTGGCCCTCGGGCAGGGCGGGGCCTTCGCCCCGGGGCGAGCGCTTGACGATCTGGGTGCTCAATCGCGTTTCTCATTTCTACCTACGCGAAGGGTTCACAACGCATTCGTCAGGAGGCCGCCCGCCAGTGCAAGATCAAAAACGCGGAAGCTGCCCGAGAGAACAGAGATGTCTGCCCATCTACTCCATGACGAGCCCCGGGCGGGCCTCCACCCCCGGTCGTCCTGCCCGCCGAACGAGGTCCGACCAGTCCCCCACCGCCACCGCCACCGCCACCGCCACCGCTCCGCCCCCCCGCGACCGACAGACCTGGCCGCCGCGCGCTTTCGGATCCTCGCGTCGGCGAGGGCGGCCGGGTGGTCTGTGACTTCCATTCCATCGCCTTCCACTGCGCCGGTCGTGCGCGACTCGCTGTACACACGCGACGCAGCACCGATCACCGCGGTGGCGTCGGCCTCGGCGGCTCCTGCCGGACGGGCTCGCTCACCACCCGGATCCCTTCGTCTCCATCGACCAGACATGGTGATTGATAGGTCCGCGACCCGGGACTACGACGCCGTCCTCGAACGCCGCCCGTCCGACCCGAGGGGCACAATCCTCGGAGAGTCCTGGCGGACGCCGCGCAGGGCAGAAGGACAACGCAGTACGGTCTGCGGTCCGAAGGTGCCGGCGGTGTCGCGGGAGCGCCTTCACCTCGCCCCCCCGAGCACGCTCCACCAGCGTGGCGACGAGCTGCTCGTCGGGCACGAGCACAAGCTGCCCCAACTGGGCCACAGCGCTGAGGTGTGGACACTGGCGGGCTCACCGAAGCCCTACGACCGTCGCGGCGGCGTATCGTTCGGCGGGACCGCAAGGCCGCCTGCCGCATGGCCGGGGGCAGTGACATGAACCTCCCCGTGTTCAGACGGCCCAGCCGGCGTTCACAGTTCGCGCTCCAGCAGTGCGGCGGACCCGCCGGTAGCCCCACGGGAACGAGTCGGCTACGGGGCTCGACACGCCGATCCGGTGCCGCACCCGGTGGGCCGGCTCTTCAGCGATCGCCCCGCTCCTGGTGCCCGGGGTCGGCGGCGGAATCTGTAGCATCCGGCGCATGGATGTGGCGACGGGTGCACTGCCCCGAGGGCTCGGGCTGGTGGAACGGGTTGTCCGGGGGGAGCTCGACAGCCGAGGGGGACCCGGGGTGGTCCGGCTGGCGGAGGAGAGCGGGCTGGACAAGGGGCAGGCGTCGCGGTTGCTGCGGGATCTGGTCGGCACAGAGACACTCGCCCGGGACGGGAACGAGTTCCGGGCCGGGGCGGATCTGCTGGCCGTCGCGGCCGCGGCCGGGCCATGGGGCGTGGAAAGCCGGGCGTTGCTGCGGGAGTTGGTGGTCCGGTTCGGGGCGTGTGCGTACGTGGACGTGCTCTGTGGGGCGATGGTGCTCTCGGTGCGGGCCGAGCTGGCGGCCTGGGCCGAGTTCTCCTGGGCGCGGGCGGGGCGGCTGACGCCGGTCTGGTGCACCGGGGCAGGGCGGGCGCTGCTCTTCGACCACTCGCGGGCGCAGGTGGCCCAACTCCTTGGCAGTGAGGACTTCATCGGGGCGGGCGGCCCCAACGCGCCGCGGACCGTGGACGATCTGCTGGCGCGGGTCGTCGCAGACGCCGGGCGCGGGGTCGCGGTGTGCGAGAGCGAGTACGACGAGGACGTGTTGGAGGTCTCCGCGCCGGTGCGGGATCCGCGCGGGGACGTCGCGGCGGCGGTCAGCGCCGTCGTACCGCACGCGGCGGCCAGGGACGACCGGGACGAGATCGTGGCCGCGATCGGTGACGCGGCGACGCGATTGGCCTCATTTCTCGACTGACCATCGCTCAGCTGGCCATTGCTCAGCTGAACATGTCTCGACTGACCATCGCTCAGCTGACCATTTCTCGACTGACCTTTTCTCGACTGAACATTTCTCGACTGAACATGCCTCGGCGGAACGTCAGGCTGAACCGCGGACACTCAGTCCCGTCGAGTCTCCTGGTCCGTCGAGCGCAGTGCGGCGGTCAGCCAGTCGCTCCAGCGGACCACCGAGTCGGCACAGGCCTCGGTCGTCGGCTCCAGACGCCGGCGGGGGCCCACGACCTGCACCGCGGCGACGATCTCCCCCCGGAAGTCCCTGACCGGAGCGGCGAGCGAGTACAGGCCGGGCTCGGCCTCCTGGTCCACGACCGAGTAGCCCCGCCGGCGGGCCGCGGCCAGCCGGGCCAGGAAGTCGTCCAGGTCGGTGGGGGTGTTGGGGCCGTGCCGGACGAAGGCGGTACGGGCGAGGACGGCGGCGACCTCGGTGTCGTCCGCGTCGAACAGCAGGGCCTGCCCGGCGTCGCTGCAGTAGGCGGGATAGGCGCGGCCCACCCAGGAGACGAACGAGGACAGCGCCGGCGGCATCGATTCGAGGATCGTCACCGAACTGGCGCCCCGCAGGACCCCCAGATACGCGCACTCCCCCGTGTCGGCGGCGACGCCCTCCAGTGCGGTGCGGCCGTCCCGGCGCAGGCGCGCCTCGGTGATCTGCTGGGCGCGCGCGTACAGCTCCCAGGCGACGGAGTAGCGCAGTGACGCGGGATCACGGCGCAGGAACCGGGCCGTCTCAAGGCTCCGCAGGATGCGGGAGACCTGGCTCCGTTCCCGGCCCAGCAGCGCGGCGACCTCGGCGGCGGTGTGGCCGCGTGGGTCCTGCGGCGGGTGTTGGGCGAAGAGTCGGAGTACGGCCAGGCCGCGTTTGAGGCTGCTGTCGGTGGTCATCGGGGTCATCGGGGTCATCGCGGGCCGAGCATAGCGTCAGGCCGGGGCGTCGCTTCGCGCCTTCGTTGCGGGAACATTGCAGGTTCTTTGCAGGGTGTGTGCATGATGCGCAACTGCACTTGCCTATTACGCATCCTTGGATACTCTCCAGTCATCCCTCGCACTTCAGGCTCATCAGGAGTTCGTCTTGTCTGCTCTGCGCCCGCTAGTACTCCTCGGTTCCGCGACACTGCTTCTGGCGGGCTGCGCCGACCCCTCCCAGTCGGCCGATGCCTCTTCCAGCACGTCGTCCGGCACCTCTGCCGCCGCCCCCATCGCGACGAACGCAGCGCTCGCCGCCAAGGTCCCGGCCGCGTTGAAGGCGAGCGGGATCAAGGTCGCCAGTGACGTCAGTTACCCGCCGATGGACTTCTTCGCTTCCGACAACAAGACGGTCATCGGCGCCGAGGCCGATCTCGACAGGGCCCTCGGCACTGTCCTCGGCGTCAAGGTCACCATCGTGAACGTGCCCTTCGACGCGATCCTGCCCGGCCTGCAGTCGGGCAAGTACCAGCTCGGCGTCGCCGGCTTCACGGACACCGCCGAGCGGGAGAAGGTCGTCGACTTCGTCACCTATTTCGACTCGGGCACGGCCCTGCTGGTCCCGGCCGGGAACCCCAAGGGGCTCAAGCCCGAGGGCGACTCGCTGTGCGGCCGCGCCGTCGCCGTGGCGAAGGGTACGACGCAGGCCCTCGTGGACCTGCCGGCCCGCGCCAAGACCTGCAAGGCTCCGATCAAGGTCAGGACCTTCCCGGACGGCACGGGTCTGAACCTGGCCGTCACCAGCGGCCGCGCCGACGCCGCCCTGACCGACTCCCCGGTCGCCGCGTATGCCACCAAGCAGTCCGGCGGCAAGCTGGAGGTCGTCGGGGACTCCTACGGCAACGCGCCCTTCGGCATCGCCGTACCGAAGAACAGTGAGCTGACCGGACTGCTCAAGTCGGCTTTGGAGAACCTCAAGGCGAGCGGCGGGTATCAGCAGATCCTCGCCAAGTGGGGCGTGGAGTCCGGTGCCCTGGACAAGTTCGAGATCAACGCGGCCTCATGACCGAGGAGTTGCCGGTCTACCGCCGCCGCAGGCCTGGCCAGTGGGCCCTGGCCCTCGTGGTCGGGCTGCTGGCCGCGAGTCTGGTCCAGTCGCTGATCACCAACCGGCGCTTCGGCTGGGGCACGGTCGGTGCCTGGCTGTTCAGCCGGACGGTGATGACGGGCCTGCTGACCACCCTGGAGCTCACCGCCGCCGCCATGGCGATCGGGCTCGTCCTCGGCATCGCGCTGGCGCTCATGCGGCTGTCGGACAACCCTGTCTCCCGGGGCGTCAGTTGGGCGTACATCTGGCTGTTCCGGGGCACCCCGCTGCTGGTCCAGCTGCTGTTCTGGGGCTTCATCTCCGCGCTGTACCCGACGTTGTCGCTGCACCTGCCCCTCCTGCCGGCGATCGGTGACGTCCCCGCGAACTCCGTCATCACGACCTTCGCCGCGGCCCTGCTGGGGCTCGGCCTCAACGAGGCCGCCTATCTCGCCGAGATCATCCGGGCCGGGATCGTCTCGGTCGACCCCGGACAGCTGGAGGCGGCGGACGCGCTGGGCCTGTCCCGGGCCAGGACACTGCGCCGGATCGTCCTGCCCCAGGCGATGCGGGTGATCATCCCGCCGGTCGGCAACGAGACCATCTCCATGCTCAAGACGACGTCGCTGGTGAGTGTTCTGGCCTATGCGGAACTGCTGTACTCCGTGCAGATCGTCTACGCCCGCACCTACCAGACGATCCCGCTGCTGATCGTCGCCAGCAGCTGGTACCTGGCCGTCACGACCCTGCTGAACATCGGCCAGCACTATCTGGAACGGCACTTCGCGAAGGGCAGCAGCCGATGATGATCGAGGCCACCGGCGTCCGCAAGTCCTTCGCCGGGCGGGAAGTGCTGCGCGGGGTCGACCTCTCCGTACCGCGCGGGACGGTCACCTGTGTGATCGGCCCCTCCGGGTCCGGGAAGTCCACCTTCCTGCGCTGCGTGAACCACCTGGAGCGGCCCGACGGCGGCCGGATCCTGGTGGACGGCGCACCGATCGGGTACGAGCCCTACCGCGACGGGCTGCGTGAACTGCGCCGCCGTGACCTGGCCCGGCAGCGTCGTGACATCGGCATGGTCTTCCAGCGCTTCCACCTCTTCCCGCACCTGACCGCCCTCGCCAACGTCGCCGAAGGACCGGTCGGCGCGGGCCGCCCCCGCGCCGAGGTCACCGACGAGGCGCTCGCGCTCCTCGACCGGGTCGGTCTGGCCGACCGACGCGGCGCCTACCCGGCCCAGCTCTCCGGCGGCCAGCAGCAACGGGTCGCCATCGCCCGTGCGTTGGCGATGCGGCCGAAGCTCATGCTGTTCGACGAGCCGACCTCGGCACTCGACCCGGAACTGGTCGGCGAGGTGCTGGACGTCATGCGCGGCCTCGCCGCCGACGGCATGACGATGCTCGTCGTCACCCACGAACTGGGCTTCGCTCGCGAGGTTGCCGACAAGGTCGTCTTCTTCGACGACGGCCGGATCCTGGAGTCGGGACCGCCCGACCGCCTCCTGACCGCCCCCGACCACCCCCGAACCCGCGACTTCGTAACGAGAGTGCTGTGACAACCTTCCGTGACGCCCTGGCCGCCGGCCCCCTCATCCTGGACGGCGGCATGTCCAACGAGTTGGAGGCCCAGGGCCACGACTTGAGCGGCGCCCTCTGGTCCGCCCGCCTGCTCCGCGACGACCCCGACGCGATCGCGGCCGTCCACCGCGCCTACTACGCGGCAGGTGCGCAGATCGCCATCACGGCCGGCTACCAGGCCACCTACGACGGTTTCGCCCGACTGGGCATCTCCCGTACCGAGACCACGGCACTCCTGCGACGCAGCGTGTCGCTGGCCCGCGAGGCCGCCGTGGCCGCCCAGGCCGAGAGCGGCGGGACGCGCTGGGTCGCGGCGTCCGTGGGCCCGTACGGCGCGATGCTGGCGGACGGCTCGGAATACCGGGGTGACTACGGCCTCACCGTGGCCGAGCTGACCCGTTTCCACCGCCCCCGGCTGGAAGCGCTGGCCGAGGCGGCCCCCGACGTCTTCGCCGTCGAGACCATTCCCGACCTGCGGGAGGCCGAGGCCGTGCTGACCGCCCTGGACGGCCTGGGCATCCCGGCCTGGCTCTCGTACAGCATCCGCGGGACGACCACCAGCGCGGGCCAGCCACTGACGGAGGCCTTCGCGCTGGCCCGCAGCAGCGACGCCGTCGTCGCCACGGGGGTGAACTGCGCACCCGCTGCCGACGCGGCCGCCGCCCTGGCCCTGAACACCGAACTCCCCGGCGTCGTCTACCCGAACGGCGGCGGCACCTGGGACCCCGAATCCCGCAGCTGGCTGGGCGCCCAGGACGAGATCGCGGACCTCGCGCCCACCTGGCTCCGCGCCGGCGCGGCGCTCCTCGGCGGCTGCTGCCGGGTCGGCCCCGCCGAGATCAAGGAGCTGGCCGACCGCGTCGGCACTGCGCCGACAGAGCGCTGAGCGGCATCCCCACCGTACGAGCGGGTGCCGGTCCGGGCCGGGCGCTGAAAGCGTCCGGTAAGGAAGCTCTCCCTAGCTTCCGTCAGTGAGGTGAGCAGCGGCTGCCGCCGCTGCCGGTCACTGGGAGGGAATCATGGAGAAGCTGAGCGGATGGGTGATCCGCCATCGGCTGGTGGTGGGTCTCAGCTGGCTGGTGATCACAGTGGTGGGCCTGCTGGTGGCGCCGTCGCTCTCGGGCCGGCTGCAACCAGGCACCCATGTCACCGGCCCCGGCTACACCGCCAACGTGCGGATCGCCCGGAGCTAGGAGGCGCGACCCAGGACCCCGCTGTCGTGGTCCTGGACCTCCCGTCCGGACAGACCGTCAATTCGCCGCAGGCGCAGGCGAAAATGCGGGCGGTGGACCGGGGCATGGCCACGGCGGAGCCGAGCCTGCGCCTGGTCTCCTATGCCTCGACCGGCAGCCGGACGCTGGTCGGGAACGGCGGGAAGAGCACGATCGTCCTGGCCTATCCGCCGAAGCCCGGTGACGACATGGCCACCGATCAGGTCGACGCCCTCACCAGGGCCGCCACGACTGCGGTGCCCGGCCCATCTCCCGTCGGATCCGCTAGCGGAGCTGGTCACGGATCTGCCCGACGCCGCCGACGGCCGCCCAGCGGGCCATGAACGCGTAGCACATGCGCCAGGGCGGGAAGCCCTTGCGCAGGGCCCGCCACTTGTATCCGGAGCGGTTCCGCGCGCCGGCGGGCATATGGCGAACCACCTCCACGAGGCCGCTTACACGGTGGAGATCTTCCGCGCGGCACTCGACGCGATCGACCCCGGACAGGCCGAGGCGGCCCAAGCCCTGGGCATGACACCGCCGGTGGCCATGCGGGTCGTCCTGTTGCCCCAGGCGTGGCGGATCACCATTCCTCCGCTGGGCTTGTCCGGCCCGAAGGAGACATGGTGCATATATTCGTGACCTCGCGAATCAATGCGATACATTTCTCGCAGAGCTCACTCCCAGGAGGATGCGATGATCAAGCTCGTGGCCGCTGTGCGGCGCCGTCCCGGAATGACCCACGCGGAGTACGCCGACTACGTCCGGGAGGTGCACGGCGGGATAGCCCTCGCCAACAAGCTGACCGTGGTCAAGTACGTCCAGAACCACGTCTTCGACAGCGCCTACGGCGCGATTGGCGACACCGGCTACCAGGTGACGCTGCCGCGCGACTCCGTGACCGAGTTGTACTTCGAGAACTTCGAGACGATGGCACAGACCTTCACCGACCCGTACACCCGCGATGTCGTGGGGCCGGACGGCGTCAACTTCAGCGATCTGCCGGCGGCGTTGAGCCTGCTTGTCGAGGAGAAGGCGGTGGAGGTCCCGCACCCCGGGCCCGGTGCAGTGAAGGTCCTGTACTTCCTCAAGGCCGCGGAGGGGCTGGAGCCGGAGGTCTTCCGGCAGTCGTGGCTGCGGGCTCACGAGGACGTGCTCGTCGATCCTTCCGGCCCTGCCAGCTGCTTGCGCGGCTGCGAATGGAACCCGGCTCTTCCCGGGGGCGGCATGGACGAGCACTTCGGTGGCTCCGGCCAACCGGCATACGAGGCGTACGCCGCCCTGTGGTTCGACGACGGAGAGGCTGTCGCGGGCATCCGTGCCTACGAGGAGGCCTTGCGCGGGCATGCGGAGAAGCACGGCGCGTTCCACCAGCCGTCACTGTCCTTCTTCCTCCTCACCCGGGAAATCGTCGTCTTCGACGACACTCCGACCGAGGGTGGCGCAGCTGCGTGAAGCCGTTCCCCGGGCACGGCCGACGGCGATGCCCTGTCTCGCCGTCGGACGGTACGGCTCTCGTAGGATCGCGTCGTGAGCAGGCGAGATGACGCAGAGGCGGCCGGACGGCAGATCGTGCCCCAGGATGCGGTGCTCGGGTTTTTCGGCCTCTGCGTGTTCGGCCAGCGGGCCACCCCGCGGGAAGCCGACCTGAAAGTGCCCACTCAGGTGATGTTGTCCGTAGCCGGCCGGCTGGGCATCTCCGAGCCGGCGACTCGGACCACTCTGAACCGCATGGTCCACAGGGGTCTGCTCACGCGTCACAAGCAGGGACGCACCAGTGCGTTCGAGCTGACTCCCGAGGCGCACACCCTTCTCGCCCAGGGCCGGAACAGGCTGTTCTCCGCGAGACCCTTCGACCATGACCCAGGTATCTGGACGGTCCTGAGCTGTCCGCTCCCCGAGACCCTGCGCAACACGCGCTATCAACTCCAGGTCCGGCTCACCTGGGCCGGCTTCGGCGCCATCCAGCCTCACGTGTGGATCGCCCCCGGGCGAGTGGACGTCGACGCCATGCTCGGGGATCTCCTCACGAGCGACGTGGGCCATCTGGTCCAGGCGTTCCACGGCACACCCACAGCACCCAGCGATCCTCGTGAACTGGTCACCAAAGCCTGGGACTTGAGCGCGCTGCAGGGGGTGCACGAAGCATTCCTCGATCGCTGGGAGAATGCCGAGCCACCCCCAGGCGAAGCCTTGTCGCAGCTCTTGTCGCTCACCGACGACTGGGGACGGCTGTTGCGGAGCGATCCGGGTCTGCCTGCCGCCTACCTGGACGACGACTGGCCCGCGCCCCGATCGGCCCGGACGTTCTCCCGCCTCCGCAAGCGGCTGGGTCCCGGCGCCGAGGAAGAGATCGACCAGATGCTGCGCACCGGCTCCGGGTGACCGCCGCATCTTGGCCCGGGCACCGGCCAGGGCGCGAGGGCACCGTGCCGTGCGTCCGTGCGAAGAGGACCCAGGACCGGGATCCGTGAGCCTGCTTGCCTCTTGAGTCGCCATCGTCGTCCAGGCAGGGCGAGATCAGGACGGCTGCCGCGCAAGCGCCGCCGAACACACGGCGACCGCCCGGCTGACTGACCTGCCTGTGCATTCCGTCATCCCATGAGCCGCATCTGTCGGGTCCACTCGTGCGGGCCGGGTACCTCAAGAAGTACGGCGCCCAGCAGGCGCTCTACGAGCCGCCTCCCCATCTACGGTTCCGAGCGAGCGCGGCCTGCCCGGGGGGGGGAGAGAGAGCCGCCGCGGCGGCCGGCGCTGGGCCAGTACGGTGCCAGAGGGTTGAGCGCGCTCCGGGCGACGGCAGCTGTGGAGCGACCGGGATCCGCGTTCAGCTGTATCAATCGGCGGAACCACCCGAGCATGCCCGCCGATCGTGCTGCCGTACCGGGAAACTCCAAGATCCCCGGCAAAGTCAGACTGAGGCCGTCAGCCGACGCGGTCACTCCGGGTGTCGACGGGACTTCTTGAGCTCACGGGAGACCGACCAGGCGTCCGCGACCGGGCCGACGTGGCCCAGCTTGTCGGGGTTGACCACGAGGCGGATCGCCTGGATCTGACCGTCGAGCACGTCGAGCACCATGGTCTGCAGGACCTTGCCGTCCCGGTCGCGGAAGATCGCGCCCGGCTGGCCGTTGATCTCGCGGGGCTCGGTCGTGAGGCCGATCCGGGCCAGCTCGGGGAAGACGGCGGCGAGCAGCCGGGCCACCTTGTCTGCACCCGCGATCGCCCTGGCCAGCTGCGGGGCCTTGCCACCCCCGTCGCCGACCATCGACACGTCGGCGGCGAGCAGCTGCTGCAAGCCGAGGACGTCGCCCTCACGGAGGGCCTCGAAGAACCGGTCGGCAAGCTCCGCGCGCTCCTTGCGGTCCGCCTCGAAGCGGGGACGGCCGGCGTTCATGTGACGCCGCGCTCGCACGGCCAGCTGGCGGCACGCGTCCTCCGAGCGCCCCACCGCCGAGGCGATCTCGGGGAAGCCGTAGTCGAACACCTCGCGCAGCACGAAGACCGCGCGCTCGAGCGGGCTGAGCCGCTCCAGCAACAGGAGCGCTGCCGTCGACACGGAATCGGCCAGCTCCGCCGAGCGCGCCGGGTCCTCGTAAGGGTCGGCGAGCAGTGGCTCGGGGAACCACGGCCCGACGTACTCCTCCCGCCGGACCCGGGCCGAGCGCAGCACGTCGATCGCGATACGGGTGACGACGGTGGAGAGGAAGGATTTGGTCGACGCCGGCTGCGTCGGCGAGGCCTCGAACCGCAGCCAGGTCTCCTGGACCGCGTCCTCGGCCTCGCTGACGCTGCCCAGGATCCGGTAGGCGATGGAGAACAGCAGCGGCCGCAGCTCCGCGAACTCCTCGATTTTGCCCATCTCCTGACCCCTTCTCGTCTCCTGGTCACACTTCCGCGCCGCTGCCGTTCAGTGCAACTGCC